>Ga0209515_10003362_pt1 | contig 23072 bp, 24 predicted proteins | sample Subgroupgradi54m_FD_187454 | JGI IMG/M metagenome (GOLD analysis project Ga0209515, IMG submission 187454) | Subsurface groundwater microbial communities from S. Glens Falls, New York, USA - GMW60B uncontaminated upgradient, 5.4 m (SPAdes)... ... | reverse complement strand
GGATGTCCGTGCCGGATGGATTTCTCCCGCGCCGCATGCTTGGATACCACGGCAATCGGGAAGTCCACCTCCGCCAGCCGCTTGCACTCCTTGGGGATCATGATTCGGCTCTCACGTTTTCTTTGGCCTTTTCCGGCACATACAGATTGAACAGGAATACGTGCAATGTGATCTGGCAATCCGCGTCGTCCCTGGAACGGACTCGGACTCGCCATTCTCCCGGCTGATCGATCCTGACTGGGCTGATGAAGTTGGGATGTGTTTCCAGCGATTTCGCCAACGTTGCTTGGATGCCGGAGAAACCGGCCATGTCCCTGTTGAATACGATCAGGGCGGCTTTGAAATCTCGCCAGGTCAGGTAGCCCAGGAGCTGGTCAAGCGCTTCATGGAGCTGCTTCTGACCGCGCCATACCTTGCACTCGCCGACAAATGCCGCCCGATTATCGAGCTCGATCCGGATATCTGTCTTGCCCGAGCGCCGAAAGGTTTCTCCGGATGCGTCGCCCTCGTAGTGGCCGTTGAGGTGGGCGAGGATAATGTCGCGTAGCTCTGCCTCATCATGCTTGGCAAAAGTGCCAGGGGTGGCCTCGAACGAACGCCCCTCATGGCGAATCACCTTCAGGATGTGCTCGTAGTCCTCGTCCCGGATTCCAGGTTCCGGTGGCGTCATCGGTGCGGAAGGAAGCGGTTTTATCAACTTTCGTTTTATGGACAATGCCGCTGGATCTGGCGCACCAGATCTCTTCCTTAATGGAATGCTCAGGACCTTGGCGACCTCCGCGTGTTTCCCAAGGCGTGCTCGACGATTTGTAACGCATTGCTGAACGTGCACGCGCAGTTGCCGGTTGTGCGCATCCATGTCCCTCTTGATGTCACCCAGATAGCCACGGATACTGCTGAGCGTGCCTTCGATTTGCTGCTTGATTTCCCCTCCATCTCCCAAGCTGTCGGATGGCCGTTCTAGGACAATCTCCAGGTAGCCACCGTTATTATCGTGTGAGGCGCGAACATGTCCGCGTGGAGGGTTAAGAGTGAAGGTGCTTGGCTGGCACCGCCAGAGGTTGGCATCGCCGAAGAACGGCACGCTGACGGTGATACGCACCCCGGCGATCATGCAAGGCCTGCTCTTGTCGAGGATGGCACGATTAAAATCGTGACGGACATCAACCTGCGTTTCCTGGGTGTCCAATTCTTTCTGGTCTTCGTGAAGCTCAATGGGAACGACCTCGCGCTTGGAGTACACGTGCTCGACAATGTCGCCATCGCTCGAATGGATGAACTGACTCTCTGGGATTTGATCCACGTCGCTCTTAGCGCGCTCCAAGTTCGCTCGCAGGACGTCAGAGAGGTCGTTACCATAAAATAGCAGGCCGGGGCGTTCCCTCATCGCTTCCGCCTCTCGGTAAAAAACGCCGCCGCTTGTTTGGCGACTTCTGCAGCGACTTGTCCACCGACTTGTGCGGTCATTTCCCATCCTCCCCACCGCGTTCCGTCAACGCCTTTGCCCCGGCCCCATTGCTCAATCAGCCCCATGCGATGGAACACCACCACAGAGCGGGTGATGGAAATAGGATCACGTTATCAGTTCGTGATCCTATTAATGGCGTTCTGATCCTGTTCGCTCCCACTCGGCGTCGCGGCCCTTCCCCAGGCAACGGAGCTTGCCTTCGCGTTTCAGGTCGGCGAGCGCTCGCTTCAAGGTCGGATAGCTCACACCGGGGCAGGCCCGCTGCACGTCACCCATCCTGAACCGGGTGGGCAAGCGCTGGACGGCGTTCCGCACCATTCCGCGCTTCGCACCGCGCGCGGAGGTCAGTGTCCCGACGCGAGCCTCGAATTCCTTGTAGGCGGCCGTGAGCATTCCCAGGAAATACTCCCACCACGGCCGCAGGTCGTGCCGGCCTTCGTACCAGCCGCGCGAGCTGTTGAGCAAGGCGTCATAGTAGGTTTCCTTGCTCTCCTCCACGATCCGCTCAAGGCTGATGTAGCGGCCGACTTCGTAGCCGCTGTGATAGAGGAGCAGCAGCGTCAACAAGCGACCAAGACGCCCGTTGCCATCGGTGAACGGGTGGACGCACTCGAAGTCGAGCACGAAGCTCGCGACGAGCAGTAGCGGGTCGGTCTTCGCCTCGCCCAGCGCATGGTTGAAGAGCCGCACGAGCCGGTCCATGAACTTCGGCGTGCCCACGGCTGACACAGGCTTGAAGCGCACGACCCGCCGCCCATCGGGGCGAACCTCCAGAATGGCGTTGTCCGTGGCCTTCCAATGCCCACCCGTTTCGCCGGTGTAGCGATACATCATCCGGTGCCAATCCAGGATCAACTCCGTCGAGAGGCGCGTCCGGGTGTGGTTGGCGTGGATCGATGCGAGCACGTCTCGGTAGCCGGCCACTTCCTGTTCGGAGCGGTCGCGGGGTTTGGATTTCTTCGTCACCAGGTCGGTGAGACGGTCCGGCAGAACCGTGATCCCCTCGATGCGATTGGAGGATTCCGTACTCTGGATCATCGCCACTTGCCGCAACGTCTCCAGGACCTCAGGGAACTGATCGGTGTAGAGGCCCTGGCGACCTCGAAACTCACCCAGCACGCGCACCGCCATGACCAGCGAGTGTGAAATCGGCGTGTCGAGCAGATAGTCGTGTTCGAACGATCTCATCCTTCCCCCCGATTCTGGCCGTGCATGGCCTCGGTGGACAGGCTGTAATGGGATACGGTCACCTCGTGCCACGGAAGTCTGGCAGGATCGTTGATCTGGGCGAGCGTGGGTTTGGCAGCGCAGTTTGTCACAACGTACAGCCAGTAGCAGTCGCGCCGGTCTTCGGCCACGCGCTTCTCATTCGGCGTCAGGATCACGGTTCCCGCCGCTTCGCCGATGCCCTTGACCTCGATGAGTCGGAGCTCACCGGAGCTCAGGTCCAAACTTGTGATGTCATAGCCAAGATTCTTCTCGTGGACATCGTAGACCTGTCGGCCCTTGGCTTTCTCATGTTCCATCGCCACCTGCATGGCAATCGCTTCGACCTCTGGATTGGGCTGCAACCGCCGGACTTCCGCAGTGCCCCGTTCAGGGTGAGGCAGCACCAGAACGCTGGCGATGCGCTCTACGGCCTGAAGCGACATGGCGCTCTCTTGCTCTAATTCTTTTCGGCGGCGCTCCCGGCGATGAGAGAGCTCGGCGTGGCGCGCCTCAGCCTGGGCCAGACGCCCCTCGGCGCCCGGCGCTTTCTGCTCAACATCGGCAGCCGCTTTGCCGATCTCCTCATCCGCCCGCTGGATCAGCTCGGTGAGCGACAATTCCACATGCACGGTAATGCGCTCAATCTCCGCAAGCCGCTCGGCTCGGGTTTCCTCCAGCAGCGGCACGAGGGCCTGCTCATTGAGCCACGCCGAGGCTTCCGGAGCCCCGGCCACTGGAGGTAGTGGGTCTGGAGGCTCTGCCGGAGAGAAATTGCCGAGAATGCCGGGTTCCTGCAGCCGGGGGTCTTCTCCTTCCCTGAGCTCCACCACAAACAGCCGTTCATGGATGACCTTCCCACGGCCGTCGACGACCCGGGCCCGGTAGAAGTCGATCCGCGCCGGCTCCTCATGCTGGAGCGAATACAAACAGGCGCCGGAGCCGAAGATCGCCTGGGCTTTGGTATGCGTATGTCGGCGAATGGCTTCGAAGAACGGATGGCCCGGCGTCACCCATTCGAGGTTGTGCTTCTCGGCCGTGTCTCGGTCTGTGGAACAGCGCGGGTATTTGGCGGCAAGCGCCGGCAACCGCCAATCCGGGTCCTGTTCGTGGCGCCGCAGGACTGACAGTGTCTTGCCCGGCTCAAAGGTATGGGGCAAGGTGTCGCTTGCCTTCAAGGTCATGGGGACATAGGCTGCGGCTTCGCGAATAAACCGCGCAATGGTCTCTGGCACGACGCGCCGTTCCTGCGCCCGGGCGCGCCGTTCGATGAGCATCTCCAGGTTGAGTGACTTGGACGCAAGGCCTTCCAGGGCGTTCTGACAGATAGCCCTGAATTGTGTCTCATCGACATCCTTTAGAATTCGTTCTTCCAGGTCGGCATCGCCAAGACGGCCAGCGTAATAGTCCCGGAGCACCCGCTCGACATGCGCTGCGGGGAGGACCTCCCCCACGACATTGAACACCGCATCGTCATCCAACGCATCGCGGATTTCCTGGAGCTTCTCCAGCAACCGTTGCAGTACGCGGCCCTCAATCGTATTCGTCGCCACGAAGTTAAAGATAAGACAGTCCTTGCGCTGACCATAGCGGTGAATACGCCCCATCCGCTGCTCAAGCCGGTTTGGGTTCCAGGGAATATCGTAGTTGAAGAGGACATGGCAGACCTGCAGGTTAATCCCTTCACCCGCCGCTTCTGTCGCGACGAGCATCTGGATGGCGCCGTCCCGAAACTGCTGCTCCGCGTGCAGACGCGTTCCTGGCTCATCACGCGTTCCCGGCTTCATCCCTCCATGGATACACCCCACACGGAACCCCCAGGACTTTAACCGCGCCACAAGATAGTCCAGCGTATCCTTGAACTCTGTGAAGATGAGCAGCCGCTCGTCTGGTTTGTCGAAGAAGCCCTCGTTCTGAAGCAACTCTTTCAGCCGAGACAGCTTTGATTCCGCCCCGCTGTCCTCGACCGCTTGGGCTTGTATCGCAAGCTTCCTGAGCTCCTCCACCTCTTCGCGCACCTGCTGAGCGTTCTGTGCCAGCGTCACGGCTTCGAGCATCTCCTCGAGCCGCGCTCGCTCACTTTCTTCCATCTCTTCAAGTTCTTCCGGATCAGGAAGATCTGGTGGGACAAGCTGAGCGAGCTCTTGAGCGTGCCTCAAACCCTCCTCGAGGCGTTTCGCGCGATTCTCCAGGGAATGCCGCATGGCGTAGGTGCTCGACGCCAAGCGCCGTTGATAGAGGGACATGAGGAATCCGACGGCGCGGGCATAGGGATCTTCGCCCTGCGCAGCCGCCTTCGCGCTCTGCTGTTTGACGAATCGCGTCACCTCTCGGTACAACTCGAACTCCGGGCCGTCAATCTGGAAGTCCACGGTGTGCGTAATCCGCTTGGTGAAAATCTTCTCCGCCACCCAGGTGCCGTCCGGCCGTCGCTCTGGGAAGTACACCATCGCCTCTTTTGTCCGTCGGAGATAGAACGGTGCCCGCCGATGATCCATCGCCAGTCGAATGGACTTCACGTCGGCAAAGGCATCGGCATCCAGCAATTGCAAGAACAGACTGAAATTGACGGGATCGCCCTTGTGAGGTGTCGCCGTGAGTAACAGCAGGTGATCGGAGGTATCGCGCAGGAGCTCACCGAGCGCGTAGCGCGCCGTCTTGCGAGCCGGCGGGGTCCACGACATCCGGTGCGCCTCATCCACAATCACGAGATCCCACTGGACTTGACGAAGCCCGGGCAGAATGTCTGTGCGCTTGGCCAGATCGAGAGAGGTGATCACGCGCTTCTGCTCCAGCCACTGGTTGACCCCAAATTGTCCACGCACGTCATGTCCTCGAAATACGAAGAACTGCTCATCAAACTTCTCTTTGAGTTCCCGCTGCCACTGGAAGGCGAGATTCGCCGGACAGGAGATGAGAATTCGTTCCGCTAACCCTCGAAGCTTCAGTTCCCGAATGAGCAGGCCAGCCATGATCGTCTTGCCAGCACCGGCATCATCGGCAAGTAGGAATCGAACACGGGCCAACTTGAGGAGGTAGTCGTAGATTGCCTCAAGCTGGTGAGGTAGGGGGTCCACGCGAGAAATCGACAGGGCAAAGTAGGGGTCGAATTCATACGCAATGCCAAGCGCATAGGCCTGCAGCCCAAGCCGAAGCAGCCGCCCGTCTCCATTGAAACTGGCTTGTGTGCCCAGCACGGTCAACGATTCCAAATCTTTCGCATTCAAGGTCACCTTCCGAAATCGCTCCGTCTTGGTACCTACCAACCCAAGCGTCCAAGAGTCCTGTCCATTCGGTTGTACCGTCTCGACGCGCATGGGCTCGTTGAAGAGGGTCCCGATTAGCACTTGGCCTTCCTTCACACTTGGGCTAGAAATCATTGGTGGTTTCCGTGCTTGCGACGCTTTCTTATTGAAGGCATGCCGCGATGTGATCCCACTGGCTTGTAGTGTCCCTGCTTCATAAGCCACGCGATAAACTGTTCCTTGTGAAATCTCCAAACACCGCCAACCTTAAAAGCAGGAATCTTTCCCTCTCTGGCGAGCCGCGTGACAGTAAAGGGATGTAACTGCAAGCTCTTAGCCACTTCGTTTGGGGTGAGCGTCTCGAACAGTTTCATTCCAGGGCGCCTCCGAAGGTGAACTTACAGATTATAACAAATCAAATGGACAATGAGGAGCATATTTACGGGGGGAGGGGACAAAAAACAACACGGCTCATGGCGAGCCGTGTCGGAAGAGCTCATGAAGAGGCCATGGAAGCCGATAAGGCGCCAAAGCGCCCTCAGAAGCTTCGGCAACTAAACGACCTCTTCGCGCGGCCCACAGACCTTGAGGCGCCTTTACTCAGCACTCCACGACTCGTGCTGGGTGCGCTTCTCCAGCGCTCGCCCCCCGCCCACACCCCCTCCTGGGGGCGGGGCAGGCGCTGCCGCCTTCGCGAGGTAAGGTCTTTAGCTTTGCGGCCCCGTCTTTCGAGCGTCCGCCACACAACGAGGCGGATCCGCCAAGAAGTTTGGCGGAGGTGTGCCTTTATCGGCTTCCAACTCAAAAGCCTACCATATTTCGCGACAGCGCATCAAGGGCTGCTCAACCCCGTGAGATGGCGGCTACGCCTATCTCACGGGGTCAACCCCACCCGCGCCCGCAGCCGGGCGATCCGCTCGACGCGTTGCTCAAGCTCCTGGGAGGACAGCCGCCCGTCCTGGTAGGCGCGGCACAACGCCTCAAACGCCGCGCGCTGAGCGCCAAGATCGGCGCAGAGCAACACAAGGTCATGTCCCGCCTCGACCGCCCGGACAGCCGCCTCGCCGATCGGGCAGAGATCGCGCAGCGCTCCCATCTCCAGATCATCACTGACCGCCACCCCCTGGAACCCGAGCTCATCCCGCAGCAGCCCTCGCATGAGGCGGGAGGAAAACGTCGCTGGAGTATTGGGGATCGGCTCAAGTTGCGGGTAACACACGTGCGAAGACATCACCAGCGCGACATCCGCCTTGATCGCCTCCACAAACGGCACTAAGTGGACGCGGCGCATCGCGTCCCAATCTAGCGTGACGGTCGGCAGGTGCTTGTGGGGATCCTTGGGCACCGCCCCCAAGCCGGGGAAATGCTTGGCGCACATCGCCATGCCCTGGCGCTGGCCTCCCAGGATCCTGGCCGACCCCAGCGCCGCCACGCGCTGCGCGTCGCTGCCGTAGGCGCGGGTGCCGATGATCGGGTCCGAGCCTGCCACGAGCACATCGACGCACGGCGCCAGATTCACCTGCACCCCCAGCGCGCGCAATTCCTTGGCTTCGGTCTCCCCTTGTCCTTCGACCCAGGCCGCGTCGTGCGTCCCGCCGACAGTTAAAGCATCGGGAAACTGCGTCAGGCCCACGCGAAACCGGATCACGCGGCCGCCTTCGTGATCCACCATCACCAACCCCACGCGCCCCAGCGCCGCGTGGACGGAGGCGACCAGCGATTGGAACTGCTCCGGCGTCTCGAAATTGCGCTCAAACGCAATCACCCCGCCCGCGTGGATCGCGCGCAGATGCTCGGCCACCTCCGCCGACAGCCGCGTGCCAGGCAGGCCAACCACAAGCTGACTCCCCACCAACACCTCAAGTGTCATGGGTCATCCATGCAAAGCAAAACGGCGTCCAGCGGGTACTGGACGCCGTCGCGACACCCCGCCAGAGGATTACTTCTTCTGGCAAGGACAGGCCTTGAAGAACGAGAGCAGCTTGAGCACGCCCGCAACCCCGATGAGGATGTAGACGGCCCTCGCTGCTGTCCCCATGCCCAGGAGTTTGGCAACCAGGTCGACCTGGAAGAGGCCGACAAGCCCCCAGTTGAGTGCGCCAACGGCCACCACGAGGCCGACGATCTTACACACCCCACAACAATCTTTCCCGCCGGTCATATCCCCCTCCTCTGAAGCGGCTGCCATCGAGGCAGCCGCGGAATGCCGAGCGCGACGGGCGCTCGGCCTGGTGACAAGTGCCACGCACGAACCCGCCCGTCTTATGATGACATACTTATCGGTAGTTCTCCACTTGAATTACAACCCCAAAGTCGTTGGTCTTGATCGCCTGGATGACCGCCTGCAAGTCATCGAGCTGCTTGCCCGCGACGCGGACCGCATCCCCATCAATGCGTGGCTGGACCTTCAGCCCGAGGTCCTTCACAAACTTCGCGAGCTCGCGCGCCTTCTCCGAGGAGATCCCTTGCTGCACGACGGCCTGCTGCTTCACGCCGCCGCTGGGTAACGGCTCCAGCGCCTTCCAGGCAAGCGCCTTGATCGAGACGCCGCGCTTGGCTAGTTTGGTCTCCACCACATCCACCACGCTGCTGAGCTGGGCGTGGTGGTCGGCGGCCAGTTTCAGCGTCAAGGAGGATGCCTCAAACTCCACGCTCGCACTGCTGCGCTGAAAGTCAAAGCGAGTGGCGATTTCCTTCTGGGCCTGCTGGATCGCGTTGCGCAGTTCCTGAAGGTTGACTTTGGAGACGAGGTCAAAACTGTGGTCCTGAGCCATCGACGACGCCTCTGTTCTACTGAATCTGCATCTCCACCGGATGGCGAACCCGCCTGGGACGGGCTCGTTCGCTAGAGGCCCGTTTCGGCAAGCCAGCGCTCGCAGTCCAGGGCGGCCATGCACCCGCTGCCTGCGGCGGTGACGGCCTGGCGATAGCGCTTGTCCTGCACGTCGCCGCAGGCAAACACGCCCGGGGCGGAGGTGTGCGTGGAGCCGGCTTTCGTGATGAGATAGCCGTGCTCGCCCATCTCCAACTGCTCTGCAAAGAGCGCGGTGTTGGGGGTGAAGCCGATCGCGTAAAACAGCCCGCCGCAGGCCAGGTCTCGTTCCTGGTTCGTCGTGACTTCTTTGAGCCGGACGGCGCGCACCGCGTCCTCCCCCAGCACGTCGGCCACGACCGTGTTCCAGATCACCTCGATCTTCGGATTGGCCAGCACCCGCTCCTGCATGATCTTGGACGCGCGCAGCTCGCCCCGACGGTGGATGAGGTACACTTTCGAGGCGAATTTCGTCAGGAACATCGACTCCTCCGCCGCTGAGTCCCCGCCCCCCACCACCACCAACGGCTTGTTGCGGAAGACCGGCAAGGCCCCGTCGCAGACCGCGCAGGCGGACATGCCGTTGTTCCACAACCGCTGCTCACCGGGAAGTCCTAATCGTTTGGCCGTGGCGCCGGTGGCCAGGATGAGCGCGTGAGCCTGGACGGTGCGCCCGGCCGAGGCCACCGTGAACGGGCGCGTCTTCAGGTCCACCCGCGTCACGTCTTCGGTCCAGATCCGCGTGCCGAACCGCAGCGATTGCGCGCGCAGGCGTTCCATGAGCTCCGGCCCCTGGATGCCCTCTGGAAATCCGGGGTAATTCTCGACCTCGGTCGTCGTCATGAGCTGGCCGCCAGGAATCCCGCCGGCCGCGAAGCCCTCAAACATGACCGGTGTGAGGTTCGCGCGGGCGGTATAGATCGCCGCCGTATGCCCGGCCGGACCGGATCCGATGATCACCACTCGTTCAGCCATGGCTCATCGCATTATAACGACTTGCCTGCAGGCCGTGAAGCTGCCGGAGCAACGCTCGATTCGATTGGTTTCGGCCTCACGCTGCGCGTTTCGGCACTCCCTTCGGCGACCCCGCCTGGCGGCGGAGGACGAGGAAGCTTACGCGTGAGTTCCTGGAAGAACCGGTCGAGGGTCTGGCTGTGCTGGCCGTAATGGACGCTGGTCGGCCTGGGGAGCGAGGTCTCGACGCTGACCCGCGTGAGCCCTGTGCCGGCCTCCTGCGCAGCGAAGGCCATCAGGGCCGAGCGGAGTGCCGGAACCGGTGGGGTTCCGGCCACCGTCACCATGATCGATCCGTAGGACGACCCCGGCAGCCACCTCCAGCCTTTGCGGACGTCGATCGCGCCCTTGGCCTGATCAGCCCGTCGGATGCGCCAACTGGCGACGCGGCCAATCGCTTTCATCGTCGCGTCCCAGACGATCGTGGAGGAAGGGAGATAGAGTTCCGTTCTTGAGTAAACCGGCGGCGGGGTCGGAAACACCCAGGCGGCCTTCCCCTGACTTCCCACCGGCGTAAGGGTGATCGACACCGTACTGCCCAGCCTCACGGGAGGCACGAACACGACGCCTGAGCGCCACTGGCCTGGGGCAAGCTCGCCATCGGCCAATTCTTGCCGCACAAAATCCTCGCGGATGGACCGACAGCCGGAGGCGGCCGGATGGCGAGACACGTCGTGCATGATCGGGAAGTCCAACGTGGAGGCCGGCTCGACGACCATCTCAAACACCAAACCGGGAATCAGAAACGCCAGCCACTTCACGTAGCGCGCGAGCGTGTGCACCGGATCGGGACAGGCCAGCGCGGCCACTCGAGAAGCCGGGATCACGCGCAGCCCCATCTCGGATTTACGAAGCACGTAGGTCTGCGCGCTCGTGTTCTGGATCGCCACCAGCAGCGGTTGAATGTCGTTGCGGGCCAGATCCACCTGAAACATCCCGCGGGCCTGTGTGGGGGTCAGGAACTCGACGCCAACCGCCACGCCATCCTGTGTGAGTTGATGGGAATAGTCCTTCAGGGGGCCGATGGGGACTTGAATGGATGGTACTGCGCCGGGGATGGCCGCCCACAGATCGCGCGCGGGCCATCGCAACGGCCAATACCCCTCGCAGCCGGCACTTAGCAGCGCGAGTGCAAGCCCCGCGCCTATCGACCACGGCATCCGTCGTCGTGATGCGCGCATGGGACTACACAAACGCCCCCGCATAGAAGTTCCGAGGCCAGGCGTGCTCGCCAAGTTGCTCCAGCAGTCGTTGGTCAAGCGGCGTGCCATCTGAGGCGGCGCAGCAGTCCTCGACGTGCGCCAGGCGGCGCATGCCAGGAATGACCGTTGAGACCGCCGGGTGGGCCAGGCAGAATTTCAACGCCATCTGCGCCAGTGTCTGGGGTTCATCGCGAACGAGGTGGCGCACCCGCTCGACGCGCTCCACCGTCTGGCGCAAACGCGCGCCCTGAAAATAGCCGGCTCGCCAGTCGTTTGGCGCAAAGGCCGTCTGCTCGGTGAAGGAACCCGTGAGGCTGCCCTCATCGAACGGCACCCGCACGATCACAGCCACCTGGTGCTGCCGGCACAGCGGCAGCAGGCGCTCCGCGGGCGTCTGATCGAAGATGTTATAGATCACCTGCACGCTGTCGATCAGCCCGGAGGCCACGACGTCCAGGGCCGAATCCGGTTCATGGTCGTTGACTGAGATCCCAAACGCGCGGATCTTCCCCTGGCGCTTCAGCCGTTCGATCGCGGGCAGCCACTCCTCGGCTTGGCTCAGCCACCCCGTCGCCCACACATGGAGCTGTTGCAGATCCACCACGTCTCGCCGGAGGTTGCGCAGGCTGCGCTCGGTGCAGGCGACGATCCAGTCTTCGGGAAACGCCTCCGAGACGGGCACGTCATGGCGGGCCGGCCATTCCAGATTTTTGGGAGGGATTTTCGTGGCCAGGCGCACGGCGCTGCGATTCCCGTGCAGGGCGCGCGCGATGAGCCCTTCGGCCAGCCCGTCGCCATAGACGTAGGCCGTGTCAATAAAATTGACACCGAGCTCCACCGCGCGCTGCAGCGCGCGGATCGCCTCCGTCTCATCCAGCGAGCCCCACCACTCGCTCAGGCCCCAGGTCCCCAGGCCAATCTCCGAGACGGGCCACCCGATCCGGCCGAACACCCGCGCGCGCATCATGCGCTCATTATAGCAAATTCCCTCTCCCCGGCGGCCACTGGGGACGAGGCTCAAACTGCAGCGCCGCTGAGTTGATGCAGTAGCGCTTGCCGGTGGGGCGAGGGCCATCGTCGAACACATGTCCCAGGTGGGCGTGGCAACGGGCGCAGAGCACCTCCGTCCGGCGCATCAAGAAACTCGCGTCCGTCTCGCTGCGAACGTTACGCATCGAAACCGGCTCCCAGAAGCTGGGCCAGCCGGTCCCGGAGTCGAACTTGGCTTTCGAGGAAAACAGATCAATCCCGCAGCAGATGCAGCGGTACATCCCCGGCTCGTGATGGTCGTGGTAGCGCCCGGTGAAGGCCCGTTCCGTTCCCTTCTCTCGAGTCACGTGGTACTGCTCCGGGGTGAGCTGTTGTTTCCATTCCGCATCGGATTTCTCAACCTTCTCCATGACGACCTCCTTACCGACAGCGCTATCAAAAATCACCACGGTGTCGCCACCGCGCTGCGTCACCTCGGCGCACTCGGCCGTTCCCCAGACGATTCCGGCACACACGGTCAGGACAGCAATTCTGCGCATCGGTTTTGAAAAGCGGAGGCCGGCGCTATCGCGCGACATCCGGGTCCTGGGTTTGGCTGAGCTGATGGCCGACGTACCACCCCGCCAGCGCGCCCAGCACTCCGCCGCCCGCTGCCCAGCGCCCGACTCCGCCATAGCGGCTGGCGACGGCGATCGCGGCAAGCGATCCGGCGCCCAACAGGCCTCCCAGGATCGTGCCCGGCGCTTCCCAGGAGCGAGCCGTCGTGCCTGTCGTCGCACATCCACCACTCAGCAGGGATAACGACAGAGCCACCAGCACGGCGCGTGTCCTCATGATCCCCCCTCGTTGTTCGTGATTATCCCACCACCTGTGTGGTTTCGCCTTCAGCGAAACAGGTCGCTGGCGCCCATTTCCCAACATCGTGTCCCTGGCCAGCGACCGGCCTATGGCCATCACACAGGTGGTGGGATTATATCAAAACCGCCGGCGGACTGGGATTACTTCGCGATGGCGAAGAGGCCCTTGAGGTAGGCCCCTTCCCGGAATCCGATGGGATGGTCCAGCGGATGAGCGGTGCGCGCCAGCTCCTTGAGCAGGCGTCTGGCCGAGCGCGCCGCGCGATGGACCGTCGCAAAGAACGCCTCGGCGCTCACCTGCCCTGAGCAGGAGGACAGCACCAGCATCCCCTCAGGCTCAAGGACCGCCAGGCCCAGCCGTACGAGCCGATGATACGCTTTCAGCGCCACCGGGATTTCCTCGCGCGAGTTGGCAAACGACGGGGGGTCCAGAATCACCACGTCATAGCGCTGGCCGCGCGAGCGCAATGTCTCCAGCGCCTCGAAGACATCGGCGACGATGACGTGGTGCCGCACCCGCGCCACGCCGGGGTGCGTGCGATTGAGCGCCATGTGCCGCCTTGCGACGTCAAGCGGGGCTCGGCCGGCATCGATGCTCGTCACGTCGCGCGCGCCGCCGCGTGCGGCATACACGGAACACGCTCCCGTGTAGGCAAAGCCGTCCAGCACCCGGCGACGCCGGCACAGCCGTTCGGCTTTCGCGCGGTTGTCGCGCTGGTCCAAGAAAAATCCGGTCTTCTGTCCCCGCAGCACGTCCGCCTCAAACTGCAGGCCGTTTTCCAGAAAGCGGACCGGACCACTCGGCGGCTTGCCGGTGAGCGTGGCGCCATCGGCCAGGTCTCCACGCGTCTTGCCGGCTGCCTGCGCCGCCCGGCTCAGGCGAAGCACCACGCACCGGCTCTCCACCGCGCCCTCAATCGCCTCCAGGAGCGCGGGCACATGCGCGATCCAGGCGCCCGTGTAGAGCTTGAGGACCAGGGTGTCCTCATAGCGATCCAGCACCAGCCCCGGCAGCCCGTCGTTTTCCCCATGCACGAGCCGGTAGGCGGTGGTCGTACGACTGCGCGCCAGCGACGCGCGCCGGCTGACCGCTGCAGCCAATTGTTCCCCGAACCACCAGACATCAATCGCCGCCGGCCGGTGGCGCTGGAGGATGCGCACCCGGATCGGTGAGGCCGGGTCGTAGAGTCCCAGCGCCAGGAAGCGGTTGCGCCGGTCGTAGATGGCCGCGAGAGACCCGGCACGTTCCTCACCGTCGAGCTTGGTGATCCCTGATGCATAGAGCCACGGATGCCCGAAGCGGATCTGCCGCTCGGCTTCGGGGCTCACACGGAGAGTGAGCGTGCGGGTGGCGGCTTGTCTCGTCATCGGCAGTGTTTCACTGATCACCGACCTCTCGTGACACGTGATGGGCGGGCTAAAAGCGCAGGCGCACGCCGCCGAGCGCCTGGGCGTCGTCGGCGCTTCGCTGAATCCGCAGGAAGAGCTCCGCGTCGTCCAGAAACTTGCGGCTGAAGGTGACGGAGAGCTCCAAAGGCCTGCCGAGCCGGTCCGACAGCGCCACGGCGATCGTGTTGCGGTCCCGGAAGGTGTAGGCGCCCTTGAAGGTGATCGCCTGCCGATGCCCATCCGCGTAGGGGACTTCAAACGCCACCGACAAATCCCGGTTGAGTTTCCAGACTCCGAACAGGACCACCTGCCGCGTCAGCGTCCGGCCCGCCGACAGCCGGATCCCCACCTGGTAGGCGAGCTTGCCCTCGCGGGCGTTCAAGCTGCGGCTCTGCAGCGCCGCCTGGAACGTGAAAGCGGAACGGCCTTGCGCATCCAGCCGGTACACCAGGCGCGACGCCTGCGGCAGGTCCCACATCCCGGTAAACCGCAGCGCATGCGTCGTCGTCTCCCGTCGACGGCCCGCACGCTGCTGGTACTCGTAGCGCAGCTCATGGCGCTCGTCCACGCTCCAGGCGCCGTCGAACACCAACTGATCCTCATCGCCATTCGCCTTCTCGACGAGGAACGTCAGCCGGTTGCGATCATCCGCCTGCCACCGTCCCGACAGGGACGCCCGCTGGGAATCCGCCTCTCCATCCCGTCCGCTTCTGGTGAGCGACGCCGTCAGGGCATTGTCCCGCGCCTCGATGAGCGCGCCTTTCAAAAACAGCTCCTGCCGAGCTCCTTCCTCACTGCGTGTCTCCCCGCGGATAGAACTGATTGTACCAAGCCACCACCAAAACACAAACGGCAGCCTTTCGGCTGCCGTCCCTGTGTCTGACAACTGACGGACGAGAACGTTACGCGCGGTGGTGCACCACGTGCTTGCCGTTCACACGCTCAGTGATCCACTCCGTCGCAGCGTCCTTGACGTAGCCCACCTTCCTTGCGATCAGGTGGCTCGTCTGGCCCAGCTTGCGCAGGCCGACCCGCTGGAGCTTGCGCGCACCCTGCGCCAGCCGCTTGCGTGTCACGCGACCCGACGCCGGCGCGAACAACAGCGCCAGGATGCTCCCGGCTGTCGCGCCAATCGCAAAGGCTGCCACGGTCCGACCTCTTCCGCCTCGTGGTTGATTCTCCTTCGTCATCTTTCTCCCCCCCATTTTTTCCGTGCTGCTATCGCCGATACCGAGGACGAGATTCCGATCTCGCCCCATTGCCAAACCATTTGCTGACGAACGTTTCTGCTTGTGCTTTCAAACCCATCACGCGCTCCATCGTCTCTCCGGCCGTCGCGCAGGCGCGCTGGACGACCTGTTCCACCTGCTGAGTCGCCCGATCGGCCCGCGCCACCACCCGGCGCGCGCCGGCCAGCACCTGCCTGGCGTCCTTGGCTACCGTCTCGAACTTGGGAAGGAGCGTGTTGAGGCCTCGCAGGGTCCGGCGCAGATCGCTGGCCACCATCACGGTGGTGATCGTCATCACCACCAGGCATGCGCCGATGAGCGCCAGGACCGTCGTGATGAACCACGCCTCAGGCATGTCGGCCTCCAGACACAAAACGGCGGCACCTCTCTGGGAAGGAGAGGTACCGCGCGGACCGACTGGATCGTGCAGATTGTCGAGTCATTCTTTCGGTAACCCGGCTACCCCACTTGCTCATAGGGCCCGCGGTTTTGCGTCCCCCGATTACTCGGAGTTTGCCCTTGTCGAGAATGTCAACCGATCACGTTCCTTCGCGAAAATTACGTTAGGTTAAGTATGCCTGATCTCTTCTCTTGGTATCAAGAGCCCACGAAAATTTTTCTACACGCTGAAGCGGAAGTGCATGAGGTCGCCGTCTTGCACCTGGTACTCCTTGCCTTCGAGGCGCAGCTTGCCCTGCTCGCGCGCCGCCGCCTCTGTGCCGCAGGCCAGGAAGTCGTCGTAGCCGATGACCTCGGCGCGGATGAAGCCCCGCGCCATGTCGGAGTGGATCTTCCCGGCCGCTTCCTGGGCGCTGGAGCCGCGCCGGGTCGTCCAGGCGCGATCTTCCTTCGGCCCGACGGTGAAGAACGTGATCAACTCGAGCAGCGTGTAGCCGTCCCGGATCAACCGATGCAGCCCGGGCTCATGCAAGCCCACCGCCGCCAAGTATTCGGTGCGCTCCTGCTCGGTGTCCAGCGTTGCGACCTGGGATTCGATGGCTGCGCAGATCGGCACGACCTGCGCGCCCTCGGCGGCGGCGAGCTGGCGCACCGCACCCAGCGCGCGCGAGTCTTCGCCGGAGGTCACGTCCTGCTCGTGGATATTGGCAACATACAGGATGGGCTTGTCGGTCAGCAGATTGAGCGAGCGCACCGCCTCCCACGCCGTGCTGCTGCGGTCCACGGCCTTGAGGCTGCGGACCGGCCGGCCCGCGTCCATGGCGGTGATGATCTGCTCCAGCAGCGCCGCGGAGGCCGCGGCGGCTTTGTCGCCTGACTTGGCGGTCTTCCGCCACCGCGTCATCGTGCCGGAGGCGATCGACAGGTCCCGCAGGATCAGCTCGGTGTTGATGAGCTCGATGTCCCGCAGGGGATCAATCGATCCGCTGACGTGGATGACGTCCAGGTTCTCGAAGCAGCGCACGACGTGCGCGAGCGCCTCCACCTGCGCGATGTGGTTGAGGAACTGGTTGCCCAGACCTTCGCCCTGGCTGGCCCCTTTGACCAGGCCGGCGATATCCACGAACTCCATGACGGTCGGCACGACCCGCTCGGTGGGGACCAGCTCGGCCAACTTGGTCAGGCGCGCATCCGGCACCGGCACGACCCCGACGTTGGGGTCAATCGTGCAGAAGGGGTAGTTGGCCGCCGGCACCGCGGCGCGCGTGAGGGCGTTGAACAGGGTGGATTTGCCGACGTTCGGCAACCCGATGATCCCGCAGCTAAATCCCATGGCGGGGCATGATACCCGGTTTCGCGCCGACGATCAAACGCTTCTTATCGCAGCGCCGGTGCAAGAACGACGCTGGAGCAGGCCAAGCCGGACGTGGAGAAGTTCTGCGACGTGATCAGCGGGCGAGTGCGGTGCTCAATTTTTCCCGCATCTTCATCATTGCGGAAGGGTGAACTTCTGATACCCGGCCGGCAGCTCGAAGAGATCAGCCGGCTGCGCGCCCGCCCGCACGTTCTGATACTCCGTCACGGTGTGGGCGTCGGCGCACGTTCCCTCCGATTTGAGCGGCAGATGCGAGCTCGATGACACGTACGTGTAGATGGTGCATTTGTCGTTGCTCTGATCGTATTTGTCCGCCGTCTGGCCGTCGATGACGGCAGTTCCGACGGGCGTGAGCGCCGCCCAGTCCCCCGATAAATCCCGGGACATGGCGGCGATGCGCGGTTCGTCCTCCGGTTTGATGGGAAGTTCCATATACTGGTGCTGCTCCGGCATGAGCACCCACTGGACGTGCTGATCCAGACGGATGATGGCCCCGCTGTCCGGCGCCGCATGTCCGTCGGTTTCCGCGGCAGTGTCTATACGTATTTTATCTTTTGAACAATACCGCTTGCTGCGCATGACCGTCGTGCGGCCCCCGGTTTCCACGTGGGTGATGACGTCTACGGAGAACCCGTTCATCAGCCTGTCCCGCGCGTCGCCCGCTGCTCCGACACCCGGAGCGAGCCCAACCAATCCCAGCACGCACCCCAGCACCAGCGTCGCTGTCTTCATGCCGTCCTCCTGTCGTGATTCCCCTGTTACGGGGACACCTGACTGATCTCGCAGAACCAAAGCGGCGTTCCACCTGAGGAACGCCTCCTCTTTTATTACGTGTCCCTTCGGAACCCGGGTGGTGAAAGCGCCTACTTGGGATGGAAGTACTGGCACGCGGCGTACTGATCGCCCGTAACGGCCGTTCGGTCGCGATAACACAAGCAGTCGGCCGCGCTCAAATAAGGATAGCCCCCTGGGCAGCAGACGCCGGCCTGGTCTGAGCCACCGCACGTCATGGTGATGCAAAGGAGCTGCGTCTCTTTCCCTGGCGCAGCCGGCGCGGCGTTGGGATCGCACGGGATTCGCGGGAGCGAAATCGGGCCGGACTCCGCCTCCACGTTCCCACCTGGCTGTGGACCGGCTGCTGAAGGGCCTGGTGCGCTCATCGCCGGGCTGGCTGCGGCAGGGGTCGTAGGGGCGGAAGGGGCCGAAGCAGCCGGGACGGTGCGGCGCTGCGCGGGCGCGGAACGAGGAGGAGGAGTCTTCCGTTGTTGGCGGTCGAAGCCGCGCTCGACGCTTTTCGTCCCGGGATTCGGGTTGCCAGAGCTCCCGGCCTCGTTGTCTCCGCTCACGCGATCAGCCGGTTGTCCCGTCGGCTCGCCGACCGGCACGCCCTCGATGGTGGGCAGCTCCAATCGCTGGACTGTCTCCGGGCTGGGCGAGGCGTCGAGCTCCTCATCCGTGGCGATCCGGATGTCCGCGTTGCCTCTGGGGAACGGCTTGAGCGGCAACAAGCTCACCCCACCTGCCGCGATGATATCGACAAGGGACTTTCCGTTTCCACCGAGGTGAAAGTAGTAAAAGATAATCCCAGAAATCTTCTCAGGGCCGTCCCAATGGGGACGCCCCTCGCTGGGCAGACGGAATATCTGACTTTGCGATTTGAGCCAGTGCGCGACCGCGGCCAGCTTGGCCGATTCCCGCAGCTCGTGCAGCACGGGATACACCTTGGCCAACTCGTCGTACTGCGAGGTGAGGAGTTCCTCATAGCCGCCCGGAATCGGGGGGAGGTCCTTGCGGCTGCCGTCGGACTGGCGGGCGGATTGGCGGATGTTGAAACGCATGCGGACCTTTTCCATCCTCAGCGTGCGCCCGTCTTTCGACCGGGCGAGATCCACCCCGTCCAGGGATGTCCACATATGGGACTCATTCATCGTCTGCGACCCTACCTGGCGCTTCTCGGGATGGGTCCGATAAAACGCGAACTCCGTCATGTAGCCTGGAATCTTGTCCCGAAGCTCCGGCGAGCTGATAAGACGTTTGCCGATAGAGTCCGATTCGAACATCAGGCGGGCCAACTGGGAATGCGCATTGACGTTTATGTAGTTGGGCGTCATCTCAGGGTGGATGTTGAATTTCTGTTCCACAAGCTCCGGCGGGATCATGAGGCCCTCCGGCCTGTTCACCAGCCTGTCAAAGGCCTCCACCATCACGCCCTGCAGCTTGAGCTGCCTTTCGAACTCTTCCAGCGTCAAGGGGATCACGGATTGCAGATCTCCCTGATCCATCAACTGGTTGAATTTGTTGAGCGTCGGATTACCCGAGAACTCAAAGATGCGGTCCAAGGCTCCGAAGTAGGCCAGCCCCCATTCGCGCCCCTTCAGGTCGTTGGCCACACCCAATGAATAATCTAAAGTGCTACCGGCGCTCCAGTAGGCAGGCGTACCATGCAGCCGATTCATCATGCCCAGGTAGTGAGTCACTTCAGCCGCTTTCGCTTTGCCCGCGTTGCGAAGGAAGGATTCACTAAAGTCGTGGCGATCCAGCCCCTGCCACGGATCGCCGGAGAGAGCGCCGAGGGTGGCGGTGATCCATGACCCTTGGCCTTCGCGCTCTATCCACATCTTGAATTCGGCCCCGGCGCCGGCGGATCGGACCGTCCGCACAAAAACGGTGGGATGCATCACGCTTCCGACGACCATGCCAATCCTGTCGCCGACCCGGAGGCCGGCGCGTTCGGCGGGCGAGCCGGGGTCGATCGACGTCACGTCGACCGCGAGATCCGGCGCCTCCTTGACGTTTGCCCCCAGATATCCCGGCGCCTTTCCATCCAAGGTCGGTGAAAGGCCCATGCTCCGGATCATGGCGCGGCCGACGGACGTCATATTCCCATTCTTATCGAACCACTCCCCCCATGACTCGATCTCGTTCTCTTGTTTCTTAATGGCGTCCCGGTCGAGAAACGCATCGACCCGCTGGGTGGAGTCCGGCGTCCAGTGGAGCGAAAACTCCGGCTGCGGGTATTCCAGCAGTGTCGCCAAATGCTGAAGGTAAGGAATCTTCGGTCCGCCGTAGGCATCGTCGTGGTGGCCGATCAGGCTGATCTTGCCCGTCTTCGGGTCGATCGAAACCTTGTCCAGCACGTTGAAGGTGATTTCCTCCTCCTTCTCGTAGAAGCCGGAAGCCGAGGGATCGGTCTTGCGCCAAACCGAAGCCATGGAATCGGGCTGCGAGCCCGCAGCCTCCGGCTGTTTTTGCGACGCGGGTTCGGGGGCCACGAGCCCCAAGGCGAAAAGCACGGAAGAGGCGCGCCCTTGCGCCTTCGCGCCCAGCGCTTGCTTCAACCGCGCTCTTACGGTGTGGAGTTGCGCGACCTGTGCGCTTGACTCCGACGCCGTTGTCTGGGGCTCCGTCTCTGGCTGTTGGCTCCCTTGGGCGCGTGATTGATGTGCCTCAACAACCGGGGCCGTGAGCAACAAGGACACGACGACCACCCCCCACATTGGCTTCATGGACGCATCCTTCGTTTGTCTCCCCTGGCTCGTTCCTGTCATCCGCTTCTCAGCCGCTAAGTAGAAATAAATCCAGTACCGTCCTCACGATGTTGGCCTCACTGGATGAGGCGGTCCTATTGAGGACGGCCCCGGTTCTAAAATCGCCTTGCGGCGACGTGTACGTAACGAAAGCTTGCGGGTCGGCGGCAGCTTGGTGGTTCGCCACGTTCTCATTTGCGTTCAGTGCGGACGTGAGGCTTAAGGCTGTCGCCGCGAGAAGCCAGGGTGTGATGGAGCACGGACGAACTTTTGTCATGTGCGTAGTATACAACGGACCTAGACGAGTAGCCACAGGAGGCGTCCCAAATGCGAAGTCCCCGCGGCGTTGATTTGCCCGTCAGGGACAATCAGCGTGGGGCGCCACGCGCGGATTAGGTAGGAACGTGTCCCTTTGGTACCCGGTACGGGTTTTCGCGGGTTTTCGAGGAAACTCCTATGAACGCAGTGCGTCGAGGATCGCCCGGGGACGGCGATCCGCGACTCTCAGAAGGACTCGTGCGGCGCCGTCAGGGTACGTGCGACCCTGTTCCCAGTTGCGCAGGGTGGCCGCGCTGACCCCGATGAGCGTGGCGAACTGGGTCTGCGACACATGCAGTTTCTTGCGGATCGCCTTCACAGCGAGCGGGTTGAATGTCATGACGCGGCTGGGTTTTCGCTTGCCGGCATGGATGGCCCGCGCTTCGTCAATGCTCTTGAGCAAGTCCTTAAAATCCGCGTCTCTCATAGCACCCCACCTTTCACGTAGTCGCGCAACGCCCGCAGCTGTTCCACCGTCAGATCCCCTTGCTGTGTCTTGTCATACGCAAAGAGCATATGCAGTCGGTCGGCAGACCAGCAGTAGTAAATGATCCGCAATCCGCCGCGTTTCCCACGTCCGGCGACGCGCCACCGCAGTTTCCTCAGGCCGCCCCCACCAGGAATGACGTCCCCGGCTTTCGGGTTGCGCGCCAGCTCCGCCTGAAGCTCCCGGTATTCATCCTCGCTCAAGAGATGCGTGATGCGCGAGGTGAACACGCTGGTCTCAATAAATTCCATGGGAGCCCCTCACGATTCAAATATACGCTATTAGCGTATATCTGTCAAGCTTCGGAAAATCGGCGGCATTCAGGGGTGCGATAGCCCGGATCAGCAAGGCGGCACTAGTTGGGACGGCACCGGTTTTCTTAGCCCTTGTTATCGAGGCTCCATGTGACCCCGCCACGAGAGGCGATGAAGAGGAACACAAAGCAGTAGAGCGCGGCCAACTCGCCCTGATTGAGCGCCGGGAAGAACTGACGTCCAAGCTGGCACTTCCAGTGAAACTGGAAATAGGCGACGGCCATCGTGCCGCTGCAGAGGAACGCCGCCGCGCGTGTCTGAACCCCCAGCATCACGGCCAGCCCGCCGAGGAGCTCGATGATCCCGCCCAACCACATCTGAGACCCGATCGGAGCGGGCGGGAGCCCCTCGGCATACACGCGCAGGATAATCTGGGCGCCGTGGAAGGAGAACAGGCCTCCGGTCACGATGCGCATCAAGGCGTACGCGTGATCTGCACATTGTTCAAGCCGTTTCATCAGCGTGCTCCTTTCTGTACGTGTTCGCCGAGACGGTCCAGCCTTTCGATCCAGCCCTGCTATAGTCCCTTCGTAACATAGGAGGCGTGCCAAATGCGAAGCCCCCGCGGCGTTGATTTTCCCGTCAGGGAAAATCAGCGTGGGGTGCGATAGCCCGGATCAGCTCGGAACGTGTCCCTTCGGAACCCGGTACGGGTTTTCCCTGATCTTGATGACGAGTTCGCCGTTGAGGGCTTCGACGACTTTCAGGAGCGTATCGAGCGTGAAGTTGTGCGTCTCGGCGCGTTCCAGCTTGGCAATGAACGGCTGGCTCACTTTCAAGCGCTTGGCAAGGGCAGCTTGCGTGAGGCCCTGCCGCTGCCGTAAGCCCACGAGGGCCTCCACCAGCCGCAGCTTGTCCAGCTCCTCCTCGTACCCCTGGCGGAAGCCGGGCCGCTTGAGCAGCCGATGCACAACCTCCCGATGGGGGATGGCCCGTACTTTCTTCATCGCTCTTTCCTCTTGAAGGTGATCAACCCCTGCTCGTAGCGCCGCACAACATCCACCAGCCTGGTTTGCGCCAGTCGCTTGTCGCCTGGCGGCACTGGCCCGGTCTTCTTCCGAAACGCATGGAGGATCACCGCGTGCTGGCCCACAAACGCGTACAGGATACGGAGCTGTTTGGGCCGCAGCTCATAGAGCTTGTCACCCAAATACTCCGCAATGGGCCGCCGTAACCGCTCCCCCTGCTCCTCCAAGTAGCTGATGTAGGCGAACGCCTTTTGTTGGTCGTCCTGGCCCAG
>Ga0209515_10003361_pt1 | contig 23074 bp, 27 predicted proteins | sample Subgroupgradi54m_FD_187454 | JGI IMG/M metagenome (GOLD analysis project Ga0209515, IMG submission 187454) | Subsurface groundwater microbial communities from S. Glens Falls, New York, USA - GMW60B uncontaminated upgradient, 5.4 m (SPAdes)... ... | reverse complement strand
ATATTATGGTATGCTCAATAATATTTTTTAGGAGAGGGATATGCAAAAGTTCAAGAAAATCGATGCTGAGGAAGCTCAAAAATTGATTCACTCCAAGGGGGTCACGATCGTTGACATCCGCGATCCCGGCGCGTATCAGGCCGCGCATATCGATGGCGCGGTTTCGGTGGGGGATCAGAATATTGAAGAATTTTTACAGAAGGCCCCGAAAGATAAACCATTGGTTTGTTATTGCTATCACGGCTTCAGCTCTCAAAACGCCGCGCAATTTTTTAGTGAAAATGGGTTTGTGGATGTTTATAGTGTCGACGGTGGTTTCGAAGAATGGCAAAAATTCAGTTTAAAGTAAAAGCCGTGATCTTTGACATGGACGGAGTCATCACCAATACGATGCCGGATCATTTCCGTTGTTGGAAAAAAATCTTTCATCGTTATGGAATTCATGTGACGCATTTGGATATTTACAGCCGCGAAGGACAGAAGGGGATGATGAGTGTCAAAGAAATTTTTGCGAAGTATCATAAACCCCTCACGCATAAAAAAGCCTTGGAAATTCTACGCGCCAAAGAACAGTTGTTTAAGAAGATGGTTAAGACACGTTTTATCGTCGGGGCACGCAGTTTTCTGCGTTTCCTTCACCAGAAAAATATAAAGCTTGCACTTGTGACCGGAACTTCACGACACGAACTTCATCAAATTTTGCCTGATCATTTGTACAATCTTTTTTCAGTGACAGTGACGGGGACGGATGTCAAAAACGGCAAACCGCATCCCGAACCATTTTTAAAAGCCTTGAAGCTGCTTAACATAAAATCCACTGAAGCCGTCGTGATCGAAAACGCCCCCTTCGGAATCCAATCCGCCAAGAAAGCTGGCCTGCGATGCCTGGCCTTAGCCAGTTCCTTACCAAAACAATTCCTCCTCGAAGCCGACGCTGTTTTTTCGTCGATCAAGGAGATGAGGGGGAGGGTTAGGTTTAACTTTAATAAGTGATTGGTGCTGATTCTTTTGGTAAATTAATGAATAAAGATTGGAGTAAAGAATAAAGTGGAATTTATAGTTTTTATAATTTTAATTATTGCTTTTTGTGCACTTAAATTTTATGCAACTCAAAAATCAAGAGACCGCATTTATCAGAAATACGGACATACCCAGGCTGCAGAAAGAATTATTAAGAAGACTATTTGGGTTGGAGAAACTACTGAGCAATTGGTAGATTCTTTAGGAAAACCCCGAGATACAGACGAAAACGTTTTAAAAACTAAGAGAAAAGAGGTATGGAAGTATTATCAAAGAGGTGTTAATCGATATGGTTTAAGAATTAAAATTGAAAATGATACTGTGATTGGCTGGGATGAGAAGCTATAAATATAGATAAATTTAATCATGATCCCCCAAAAAATTCTAATCCTCTACAAAAAAAGCGCGTACAAGATTTATTTTCTTGAGCGTAAGAGTTTTTTGTTTCAAAAAGAAAATTCTTTGACTGCTCGGGAAATTAATGATTTCAAACGCGCCCACGAGAAACATTATCAATCACTCTCGAAGGTAAAGAAGATTCTTGATCGGTACGCGATCGATTATCATGTCCGCGCCCGCGGAAGTAAGGTTGATTTCGCGCGCTACGAGGCGGTGATTACGGTTGGGGGAGATGGAACATTTCTGGAGGCTGCCCGCGGATTGAAGAATCAATTTATTTTGGGCGTTAATTCTGATCCGCAAAGCAGCGTCGGACGGTTTTGTAGCTGCACACCCGAGAGTTTTGAAAAAGTTTTAAAGAGATTTTTAACAGGTAAGGCCAAGATCAAAAATTTTCAACGGATTCATCTGGATTTAAAATTTGGCGGGAAACATTATGAAACACGAGTGCTCAACGACATCCTGGTTTGTCATCAGAACCCGGCTGCCATGAGCCGGTATTCTTTATCGGTCAATGGTGTTCAAGAAGAGCAGCGCAGTTCGGGCATTTGGATTTCAGCCGCGGCCGGTTCGTCCGGCGCGATTCACTCGGCGGGCGGCAAGCTGATCCCACAGGAGGCTTCTGAAATTCAATATAAACCCCGCGAATTGTATCGATGGCCGAGAAGGAAATACGAATTGACCGGAGGAACTTTGCTTTTGAAACGTCCGATCGTCATCACGTCTCTCATGCGTAGCGGTGTCGTTTTCATCGACGGCGCCCACTTGAAATTTCCTTTTCATTTTGGTTCAAAGGCTGTGATGACTCATTCGCCCCGGCCTTTAAAAATCATTGCTGGTTAGGTTTCTTAAATGAAAGCCGTCTTACTCATTTCCCACGGAAGTCATTCCCCAAAAACAAAAGACGAAGTCATTGCTTTGATTAAACGTCTCAAATCGTTAAGCCGCGTTGAAATTTTTGAATATGCCTTTCTGGAGATTGAAAGCCCCAGTATTCCTCAAGGGATCGATCACTGCGTTAGGCAGGGAGCGAGGGAGGTCATTATTCTTTTGAATTTCTTAAATTCCGGAAGGCATGTGAATGAAGATATCCCGCGCATCGTCAGCGAAGCAAAGCAGAAATATCCCAACGTGAAAATCAAAATCACCCCGCCTGTTGGTCAGCATCCTAAGATTGATGAGCTCTTTGTGGAGTTAATCAATTCGCTATCGCCGAAGGGGGGAAATAATGGGCTGATTCCGTTCAGACGAACCCAATTTCTCTAAAAAATATATTGAGGAAATTGTGTCCGGACTTCACTCCATCAACCCATTATTTCCCTTATAGAGGAGAGTTCTAAGAATTTTTTATGAAAACCTCTTTCGCCAAACCATTAATAAATTGGTACAAAAAGAACGCCCGCGATCTTCCGTGGCGACGGACGAGAGATCCTTATAAGATTTGGATCTCGGAGGTGATGCTGCAGCAGACAACCGTGAACGCGGTCATTCCTTATTATGAAAAGTGGATCAAACTTTATCCTCACATCGAAAGCGTTGCTAAAGCGCCGCTTCAAAAAATTTTAAACACGTGGCAGGGGTTGGGCTATTATCAACGGGTCAAGAATATTCAAAAGGCAGCGCAGATTATTTGTAAAGAACATCACGGCAAAATTCCGTCGGATAAAGAGGTATTAAAAAAGCTTCCGGGCTTCGGGCCGTACACTGTCGGCGCTGTGTTAAGTATTGCCTTTGATCAGCGCCAGCCCATTATTGATGCCAATGTCCGTCGGGTCATCATGCGTTATTTGGCGATTGAAGGTTTTGCCGAGCCTTCGCATGACGAACAGATTCTTGATTTTCTTGAAGGAGTTTTGCCTTCCTCCCAGATGAGTTTTTTCAACCAGGCGCTCATGGAATTGGGCGCTTTGGTTTGCCGGAATAAAGAACCGCTGTGTCTGGTTTGTCCGCTTAAGAATGAATGCCGCGCGTACAAAAAAGGTTTGCAGGAGGTCATTCCAACTCCGAAGAAAAAAGTCATTACCGACGTAGACGTGGCCATTGCTTTGATTGAAAAAGAAGGTTTTTACTTTATCCAGAAACGTCCTTCTAAAGGACTTTTTGCGGATCTCTGGGAATTTCCCGGGGGAAAAATTGAAAAAGGCGAGAAGGTCCAGGACGCCTTATATAGAGAAGTGAAGGAAGAGTTGGATGTTTTGGTTGACGCGGCGCAGCCGTTGTTTACGGTCGAACAATTTTATACTCAATTCCGCGCAAAACTCCACGTCTGGAATTGTCAGTTGAAATCCGCGCCCAGCGCGAATCGTACCCGCAAATGGGTGCGTCTTAAAAATCTCACCCGCTATCCCATGCCCTCGGGGAGTGTCAAGATCGTCGATAAGCTTTTGGCTTTGAATACAAAAAATGAAAACTTGACAAGCCCCAAAAGGTTATATATATTATCAACATGATAAACATGGTAATGTTTAAAAATCAACGACACTTCAAAGATTTGCTGGCGCGTCAGGGGATGTTGTTCTTGTGTTTGATTTTTTTAAGCCTGACCTTGGTCATCATTATTGGTTTGTATAAACGCTCTGAGCCTGTGTTAGCCATCAGCAGTTTAAAGGATTTATTATTTTCATCCGCCTGGAAACCGACGCAGGAAAAATTCGGATTGGCCGGTTTTTTGACGGGAACGTTGTGGGTCACCTCGATTGCGATGTTGATTGCGGTGCCTTTAAGTATTTTAACCGCTATTTATTTGTCGGAGTACGCGCCGAGGTGTTTACGCGATTGGGTAAAGCCGTTGATTGATTTGCTGGCCGGGATTTCTCCGGTTATTTATGGAGTCTGGGGAACGATTGCCGTTGTTCCGTTGGTGCGTGATTATGTGATGCCGTTTATGAGCGAGCGATTTCCATTTTTTCCTTTTGCCTCGGATAATTATACCGGTTATAGCGCGCTGACCGCGGGGATTGTTCTGGCGGTCATGACGTTTCCGATTATCATTTCGATTGTCGAGGAGGTTTTACGCACGGTTTCGTTTGAATTAAGAGAATCTTCGCTGGCGTTAGGCGCAACCAAATGGCAGACGATTAAAAAAGTCGTTTTAAAAAAAGCCCGGCCCGGGGTCATCGCCGCTGTCATTTTGGGATTGTCGCGGGCCTTTGGAGAAACGATCGCGGTTTTGATGGTCGCCGGATGCAGTTTAGGAGTTTCTTTAAAATCCATTTTTGATCCGGCGTATCCTTTGCCGGCCTTGATCGCGAATACGTATGGGGAAATGATGTCGATTCCTTTATATGACTCGGCGATTTTGTTGGCGGCTTTTGTTTTATTGATGGTGACGGTTTTTTTTAATATCGTCGGATGGGGAATTTTGTTTCGGCTGGAAAGGAATTTGGTTCAATGAACCGGCACACGCTCGAAGAAAATATTTTTAAAGGCCTCATGATTTTTTCGATGATGATTGTTTTAGGATCATTGAGTCTTATTCTTTTGACCATTTTTATGAAAGGACTTCCCGCCATCAGCCTCAAGATGCTTTTGCAAACCCCTCAAGGCGGGTATTACATCGGCAAAGAGGGAGGAATCCTCAACGCCATTGTTGGATCACTAGTTCTCGCCGGTGCGGCCACACTTTTGGCTTTTGTCATCAGCCTGCCGATCGCTCTTTATTTGAATTTGTATTTGAAAAAGAATTCAAAGTTCGCGTATTCGATTAGATTCCTTTTTGACGTCTTGTATGGAATCCCGGCGATTGTTTATGGGGCGTTTGGTTTTAGTGTGATGGTTTTTTTTCATCTGAGGGCATCGCTGCTCGCTGGAATTTTGACGATCGCGCTTTTGATTATTCCGATCATGGCGAGGAGCATGGATGAGGTTTTGAAAATGATTCCCTTCGAATTGAAAGAGGCCTCGGTTGCAATCGGCGCGACCCGCTGGGAAACAGCAACGAAGGTGATTTTGAAACAGGCCTTGCCGGGAATCACAACAGCCATTTTGATTGCCTTCGGCCGAGGGATCGGCGATGCGGCCGCGGTTTTGTTTACGACGGGTTTTACCGATTCACTCCCGACCTCGTTATTTCAGCCGGTCGCGACTTTGCCTTTGGCGATATTTTTTCAACTGGCCACTCCTTTTCCAGATGTCCAGGCCCGCGGCTATGCTTCGGCATTTGTATTGACGGTGTTGATCCTTTTCATCAGTTTAATTTCCAGGATTCTCTCTTCGAGATTCACCCGGAATATTGTGAAGTAAGAAAGACCAATGGACATCAAAACTCATATCAGTGTAAAAGACTTGAATGTTTGGTACGGCGAGCAGAAGGTTTTGAATCACATCGATATCGATATTCCGGATAAAAAAATCACGGCGATTCTGGGGCCATCGGGGTGCGGAAAAACTACTTTGCTTAAATGTTTAAACCGTCTCATTGAACTTCAAGATGGAATTAAAGTTTCTGGACAGGTTTTGGTCGATGGTGAAAATATTTTGGATCCAAACGTCGAAGTGACGCATTTACGAAAAAAATTGGGATTGCTTTTGCAGCGGCCGCAGGTTTTGCCAATGTCGATTTACGACAACGTGGCCTACGGCCCGCGGATCCACGGGATAAAAAATAAAAAGGCCTTGGATGAAATCGTCGAAAAATACTTAAAACAGGCGAATCTTTGGACCGAGGTCAAAGGCCGGCTCAATTCCTCGGCGAGCCGGTTATCGATCGGCCAGCAGCAACGGCTTTGTTTGGCCAGGACATTGGCGATTGAACCGGAGGTGATCCTCGGCGATGAAACGACCTCTGCCCTGGATCCGGTTTCGGCCCAGCAGATCGAACAGAGATTCCTGGAATTAAAAAATCAATACACGATTGTTTTGGTCACGCATAATCTGCGTCAGGCCAAGAGGCTGGCGGATTATGTGGTCTTTTTGTACCTCGGAGATTTGATTGAACATGGGCCGGCAACGGAATTTTTTAAGAATCCCAAATACTTCAAGACCCAGGCTTACATCGAGGGACGGTTTATTGAAGATTTCAAGGTGGATCAGGAATTGATTTTGAATGACACAAAGAATCCGGATGAAAGTTTTCTCAAGGTAAAATCGGTTCTGAAAAACTTTCAGGTGAACCAAATTTTACGACTGGTCGTTAGCGATGAAAAAGTTCTTCAAAGAATTTCTCAAGGCGTTGAAACGCAAGGGGGCAGTGTCCTTGAGGTGAAAAGATTCGGCCCCAGCGAATGGGAACTTTTTGTTCAGAAACAGAATGTGAGTTATGCGATATGAAAATTTCCGCGAAAATCGATTATGCCTGCCGGGCCCTTTTGGAATTATCGCTGCACTGGCCGGATCCATCTCCTTTGCCGATCCAGGAGATCGCGAAGCGCCAAAAAATTCCGATCAAGTTTTTGGTACATATTTTGATCAGCTTGAAACAATTGGATTTTCTCGAGAGTATCCGAGGAACAAAGGGAGGATATGTTTTAAGTAAAAATCCCGGTGAGATTAAGCTGAGTGACATCATTAAAAATTTTGGCGCCCTGGGGTATTCGGGGGCGCACAGAGGACAAAAACAAAAAGATCATCATGTGATGGATACCCTCTGGAGGGAGATCGACCAAACGGTTTTAAACGCGATTGATCAAATCAATTTTGAAACGATCGCCCAGCGTTCGCGGAGTAAAAATAAGACTATTACGTATGAAATTTAATAGAATACAGTCATTCTGAGCGAAGCGAAGAATCTCATGAGATCCTTCATCGATCTATCGCTCGATTCAGGATGACAGAAATGGGGAGACATTCGAGAATATGCATCGGCTTAAAGAAAAATTAGAAGATATTAAAATCAAGGCCAAAGGTTTATCGGCGAAGGAACTGATTCAATTTATTTCAAAAGAATTTGGTCCGCGGGTCAATTTTGCGACCAGCTTGGGTGAAGAAGATCAGGTGATTTTGGATATGATTTCGAAAGCCGCGCCCGCCATCGAAGTTTTTACGCTCGATACCGGACGGCTTTTCCCGGAAACGTACGATCTGATGAGTCAAAATCAAAAACGTTACAAAGTGAATTTCAAAATTTATTATCCCGACACCAAAGCGGTTGAAGAAATGGTTAAGGCGCACGGCATCAATCTTTTTTATGAAAGTGTGGAGAATCGAAAGATGTGCTGCGGTATCCGCAAGGTCGAACCATTAAAGAGAGCTCTGGCCAATGTCGATGCGTGGATCAGCGGTTTGCGACGGGAACAGTCGGTGACGCGCAGTGATTTGGAAACTTTTGAATGGGATGACTTGAATCAGAAAATCAAAATCAATCCGCTCATCGATTGGACACTGGCGGACGTTCGAGCCTATATTAAGGAAAACAACGTCGATGTGAATCCGCTGCACGCGAAAGGGTTTGTCAGCATCGGCTGCTCGCCCTGCACGCGCGCCATCAAACCCGGCGAAGACATCCGCGCCGGACGGTGGTGGTGGGAAAATCCGCAGCAGAAGGAGTGTGGGTTGCATAATAATCCGCGGAGGACGAAGAAGTAAAGAGATAAGAAGCAAAGAAGTAGAGATCGCTTATGGAAAAAGATAAAATTATTAGAATTATAGGTGTCGTCTCAATTTTATCGGGCATAGTTCTGTTTTTCTGGTCACTCTCCAAAATGGTGATGCTTACTCTTGCGGGGAAACAATTGAAACTTTTTTGGTGGCATGATCCTATGCAATTCATTTTTTTTCTATCGCTTGTATTGGTTGGAGTGGGTGTCAAATTTTGTAAAAGTTTTACAGCTTCTGAAGAAAAAACAACTCAGTTGGCAAATAAATCCAAGGCGACTGTTATCTTTCTTTTGTTTATTGTTTTAATCTTCGGCCTTGCTTTATACCTCATTACTGACGGATTTAGTAATCAATGGTCATCGCAGGACTATTGGTGGGCAATAAAAAGTTTATTTTCGTTTTATAAATAAAAGGAGAAGTATGAATAAAACTATGGACAAACTTGACAACCTCGAAGCCCAGAGCGTTTTTATTTTACGTGAGGCTTACCGGGAATTTAAAAATTTGGCCATGCTCTGGTCGATTGGCAAAGACAGCACGGTTCTTTTGTGGCTGGCGCGTAAGGCCTTTTTCGGCCACGTACCGTTTCCTTTAGTGCATATCGACACAAACTACAAGATTGCGGAAATGATTCAGTACCGCGACCGGCTTGCGCTGGATTGGAAATTAAATATGGTGTACGGCCAGAATAAAGCGGCGTTGGATGCCAAGAAAACTTTTCCCGATGGTGCGCTGGATCGGATCAGCTGTTGCAAGGCTTTGAAGACCGACGCCCTCAAACATACCTTAGCCGGTACGTGGCCGCGGTACCGTTTGAATCATTCTACAAAAAAATACGAAGTCGATACGAATATCGAACCTTATACCGGCGTCATTGTGGGTGTGCGCTCCGACGAAGAGGGCAGCCGTTCCAAGGAACGTTATTTTTCTCCCAGAGATCGAAACAATGACTGGGACGTCGGCGATCAGCCGCCGGAATTGTGGAATCAATTCAAAACCGATTTTGCGCCGGGAACGCATCTAAGAATTCATCCGCTTTTGGACTGGACCGAGCTGAATATCTGGGAATATATCGAGCATGAACATATTCCGGTTGTCCCGCTTTATTTTGATCAAGGAAATGGCAAACGTTATCGTTCGCTCGGCTGTTATCCGTGCACCTTTGCGGTTGAATCAACCGCCAAAAACGTTCACGACATTATCGAAGAACTGCGGACCGGAAAATTCGCCAACATCGCCGAACGCGCCGGCCGCGCGCAGGACAAAGAAGACGGCGGCGGGTTAGAAACTTTACGAAGAGAAGGATATATGTAATGAAAAACATCGTGGACTCAACTAATCGTGACCAAATGAACGTCGTCATCGTCGGACACGTCGATCACGGCAAAAGCACACTGATCGGTCGATTGCTCGCCGATACCGGATCTCTTCCAAAGGGAAAATTGGAAGAAGTCAAAGAACGCTGCTTAAGAAACGCGCGGCCTTTCGAGTATGCTTTTTTGCTCGATGCTCTTAAAGACGAACAATCTCAAGGGATCACGATCGACACCGCCCGCAGTTTTTTTAAATCCGCGAAACGCGATTACATCATCATCGACGCGCCAGGTCACATTGAATTTTTAAAAAATATGATCACCGGAGCGGCGCGTGCCGAGGCCGCGCTTTTGGTGATCGATGCCTTTGAAGGGATTAAAGAAAATTCCAAACGCCACGGCACCATGATGTCTTTTCTGGGAATCAAAAACCTGACCGTCTGCATTAATAAAATGGATTTGGTGAATTACAGCGAGGAGGTTTTTAATCGCATTAAAAATGAATACAACCTATTCCTGAAAGAAATAAATCTTGCGGCAGCCAACTTCATTCCGATCAGCGGACGGGAAGGCGATAACATCGTTTCAAACTCCGCCCGGATGCCCTGGTATAAAGGGGTATCTGTGTTAACGGCGTTGGATCATTTTGTGAAAGCCTCCTCGAAATCCGAGCAGCCCTTTCGTATGCCCGTGCAGGATATTTATAAATTCACCTCCGATGGCGATGACCGGCGGATTGTGGCGGGCCGGATCGAATCCGGAACCGTCAGCGTTGGCGATGAAGTGGTTTTTCTTCCTTCTCAAAAAAAATCGAGAATTATATCTATTGAAAGTTTCAACACACCCGTCAAGAAACAAGCCTTTGCCGGCGAAAGTACGGGCGTTTGCCTCGAGACCCAGATTTATATCCGTCCCGGGGAAATCATGAGCAAAGTGAGTAACCCGCCGCAGGTCAGTTCCAAGATTCGCGCCAATATTTTCTGGATGGGAAAACAGCCGCTGGTCAAAGGGAAAATTTATAAACTCAAAATCACAACCCAGCAAGTGCCGGTTGTTTTATCCGAGATTGTCAGCGTCATGAATGCCTCGGAACTTTTCTCTGTGCAAAAGCCTCACGTGGACCGGCATGAAGTGGCGGAATGTATTCTAGAAACTATGAAGCCCGTTGCCTTCGATCAGGTGGAAAATATTCCAGAGACCGGACGGTTTGTCATCGTTGATAATTATGAAATCTCCGGTGGGGGAATTATTATGGCGCCGGTTTTTGACCCTGAAACAAGTTTAAGCCAGCATCTTCGAAAACGCGAGTTTGAGTGGGAACGAAGCGCCATCACTCCTGAGAAACGGGCCTATAAATATCAGCACAAGTCCGCCTTCATCGTGATCACCGGACAGATCGACACCGGAAAACAGCGGATCGCCAAGGCTCTGGAAGAAGCCCTGTTTAATTTAGGGAAATTCACTTACTTTTTGGGTGTGTCGAATCGTCTCTCGTTAGCGACGGCGGATTTCAAAGATAAAACATTAAGTAAGTTTGAACATCTCCAGCAGCTCGGAGAATTAGCGCACATCATGACAGACACGGGTTTGATTTTGATCACCAGTATTACCGATATCGACGATTACGAATTGAGTCTGCTGAAGTCTTTGAACAATCCGAATAAAACTTTAGTTATTAACGTCGGAGAAAATCGGTTTTCCAGCGATCAAATTGATTTGAATTTAATTGAGAACGAAGAGAGCCAAGCCGCGGTAAGTAAAATAGTCGATCTTCTCGTCCGGTCTGTTGTCTTGGATCCGGAGTATTTTATTTAAAGTTGTTGACAAAAATATTTGTGAATGTTAGCATTTCGCTTAATTAAGTTGAAAGTTTACTTATTTGAGGCGTTATGGAAAAAGAAATCGAAATTTTTGAGCGGCATGTTCAAGACAAAGGGTTAAAACATTCAAACAAGCGCCAGTATGTTTTGAAAACATTCTTGAACTCTCAAGAACATTTAAGCGCTGAAGATCTTTTTCAACGGGTGAAGCAACACCATCCCACTATCGGATACACCACCGTCTATCGAACCATTAAGTTAATCGTCGAAAGCGGTATCGCCGAGATGGTGGATTTCAATGACGGCGTTAAACGTTTTGAACGCAAAATCGGCCGCGAGTATCACGCCCATTTCATCTGCACCAAATGCGCAAATAATTTCGAAGTATTTGATAAAAATATCGAGGGTTTAAGCTCAAAGCTGGCCGACGCACAAGGGTTTCTACCGCAAAAACACCGGCTCGAGATTTTTGGATTATGCAAGAAGTGCACTTGAGAAAGTGAATATGAACATACCGGAATCAAATTTCAAAAAAATTAAGAATTATAATCCGCTTGACCGGCAAAATTTGGGGCGGCCGAACGTTTACAAGACAATCAAGGTCATGAAAGACGACGGAACCGGCGCGGAAATCGATTTTGGTTACCGCATCAAACAATTCAAGTGTAAAAACGGCTGCGAACATCATAATCATCTGGTGTGTGTCGTTTGCGGGCAGTATAGCTACCTTGATAATACAACCCTCGAAGATCTTCAGGATAAATTAGCCAAGCAAAATAGTTTTGTTCCCAAGAAACATAATTTTCAGATTTATGGGATTTGTAAGAGTTGCCGTTAGGAGTTCATTTTTTTTGGTTTAAAGATGAAAATGGTTTTCATGATTAACGATGTACGGTGTGAATGTGGAAAGTTACTTCTTAAAAAAACTCAAAAAGGTTATGAATTAAAATGCCCTCGTTGTAAAGAAATTCATTTACTTAATATGGAAGAGGCCAGAGATCTGGAATCCGGAGCCCATTCGAAAAAGAGAAAGGAGAATGGGCCTATGTAAGATAGAAAATTGGTTCTGTGTTTTAAGAGAAGAATTTATAAATTTTAAATTTTAAAAAAGGAGTTATAGACATGAATATCGTTAGATTATTTTTTATTTTTACCCTTGTCCTATTCTTGCCGCATTTAGGGTACAGCGATGAGTTATCAGATTTGAAAGCACAGATGCAGGAATTAAAGGGTAGTTACGAGACAAAAATCAAAGAACTTGAGAGCAAGATTGATGCCCTCAGTCAAGCGCAGGAAAAACAAGCAGTCAAAACTGCCGAAAACGAGAAAAAAATCGCAGACTCAAAAATCAACGTGGATTACGTCGGACGGCGTCATGCGCCGGTTGGAAACGGCGGGCTGGTGGTGAGCCAGTCATCGGGATTTGGGAATGTGTCTTTAGGAGGATACGCAGATTTGCAGTATTTTGATTTTAATAACGGAAAGTCCGCCTTTGAACAGCAGCGATGGGTCATCAGCGTCGGCGCTCAGCCGATGGAGCGGCTGCGTTTTAACGGAGAATTTGAACTCGAAGACGGCGGCCCCAATGGTGGAAAAGATGACGGCGAGGCCAGTGTGGAACAGGCGTATATGGATTATTTGATTTCTGATCTTGTGAATATTCGGGCCGGCGCGCTTTTGGTTCCTTTTGGACGATACAATTTGGTTCACGATTCAGATATTCAGGAATTAACCGACCGGCCCATTGTGGATCGACAAATTATTCCTACCACCTGGACCGAAGCCGGGGCCGGCGTGCATGGAAAAATAAATCCCGTCATTGGAAATTATGATAAGCTGGAAGCGGGTTATGAATTGTATGTGGTCAATGGTTTGGATACTGGATTTTCAGATACCGGTTTAAGATCTGCGCGGGGAAGTCTTAAGATGGATAACAATCAAAATAAAGCTGTCATCGGACGTTTGAATGTGAGTCCATTTTTAGGACAAGAGGTCGGTTTAAGCGGTTATTTTGGAAAATACGATACGGTTGGAAATGATATAACAGGAACTGCGCTAGATTGGTTGTCGAATCTCGGTCCTGTGAAATGGAGCGGGGAGTACGCGTATTTTGGAGTCGAACAACCCAATGACGGAACAGAAGTCCCAAATTTTTTACAGGGCGGATATACTCGATTAACGTATGATTTTTGGTTTAAGGAGTTAAATAATACTTTCTTAGGAAGGAGTTTTGAGAATCCGAAATTTGCTCTCATCGGTCAGGTGGATTGGGCGGCGATCGCCGACGATTCGGATGCAGACCAAGGGAATAACATCGAACATCGTTATACGATCGGGCTCAACTACCGTCCCGTTGAAAATTTTGTATGGAAATTGGAATATCAATGGAACCATACGAAAAATGAGACGATCGAGCGCGGCAACAGTCACGGAATTGTCACCTCGGTTGCGATGGGGTTTTAGGGAAGGAAAGCGGCCCCGCTTCTTGCATTCTGCAAGAATGCAGCGGGGCAGCCCCTTTTCGTCTACACATGAAAAAAAATTTTCCGAACATTTTCTTAATTTTTGCCTTGATCGGTTTTTTCAACATCATTTACGCCGAAGAACTGACCACGATCAATCAATCCTTGAAAGAAGATTTTAAGACAACAACCACAATAGAAAAAAAAGAATTCACTTTAACCGATGACCAATTAGAGAAGTTAAAAAATAAAGTTGGGAGTTCTATTTATTCGGAATACGACAAGACTATTCCGATTTATCTCATCAAAAAAGATCAACAAACGATCGGTTACGCTCTCGAGCATACCGTCAAAGGCAAATGGGGCCCGATTCATTATCTTCTGGTTGTCAGTCCTCAGGGAAAAATCCTGAACATTCATATCCTGTCCTACGAAGAAAAACGCGGCCAGCCCATTGCCAAGCCGCGGTTCATCAGCCAATTCATTGCCAAATCAATTAATAACTCTATCCGATTGAAGAAAGATATTCAAGGGATCACCGGCGCGACAATTTCCTCTCGAGGAATCACGGATGGGGTTAGAAAATTGCTCACCGTGTTTGAAGAATTCCGTAAACTGTGATAGGGTAATGTTATGAATATTCTTCTAACCAATGACGACGGCATTTATGCTGAGGGCATTTTTGCTCTCTATCAAGAATTAAAAAAAATCGGCGAAGTAACGGTCGTTGCCCCGGATTCGGAGCGAAGTTCGGTCGGGCATGGAATCACGCTTTCTCATCCGATCTGGTTTAAGAAAGTAAATCGGAAATCAAAATTCTTTGGATACGGCATTTCCGGAACACCAGCGGACTGTGTCAAGTTTGCCGGCAGCGTCATCTTAAAAAAGAAACCGGATATCGTTGTGTCGGGAATTAATTTGGGAGCGAATGACGGCTGCAGCGTTTTTTATTCCGGAACGGTGGCCGGGGCCAGAGAAGGGGCGCTTCTGGGGATTCCGTCGATGGCGATATCCCTGGCAACGTTTGTGAATCCCAATTTCCGCCGCGCGGCGGAAATTGGAGTCCGGTTGACCAAGGTTTTGTTCAAAAATAAATTGTCCCGAGGAACCTTTCTTAATGTGAATGTGCCGAGCCCCTCAGCCCGCGTCATTAAAGGAATAAAAATTACCCGTCAAGGAAAAGTTCCCATCCACGGCTCTTTTCAAAAGCGCAGGGACCCTAATTTAAGAGACTATTATTGGATGACCGGAAAAGTTCCCCCGAATAAAAAAGATATTCATATCGATACCTATGCCTTGAGAGAAAACTATGTGACCGTTACTCCGATCCACTGTGACCTGACGGATGATGCTTCCTTGAAAAAAATGTCCGGCTGGAAGTTTTAAAACAAATATTTTTTTTAATTTTTAATTAGCAATCCCGCCATCTTTCCTCTAGAATAACTCTCCTGAAGTACTCTTAAAGCCCTTTCTTTAGAAAGATATGATAACTGAATCCGACATCCATAAAGCCAAGATTTTAATCGTTGAAGACGATAAAATCAGTATCCGCATGCTCGAGGATATTTTACGTAAAGCAGGGTACAGCAATCTGCGAAGCCTTACTGATCCCCGCAGTGCCCTGTCCACCTATCAAGAATTCCTTCCAGATATTGTTCTCCTCGATCTCAATATGCCCTACCTGGATGGTTTTGCGGTGATGGAACAGCTTAGAACCATTGATCCTCAAAATTATTTACCTATTTTAATGATTACGGCAGAAGAGAGTCCGCATATCCGTTTGAAAGCCCTTGAATTAGGCGCCAAGGATTTTCTGAATAAACCTTACTCGCGGCCCGAGGTTTTGCTGCGGATTCATAACATGCTGGAAGTCCGGATGCTGCAAAACGAAGTAAGAAACCAGAACAAAATGTTGGAAGCTAAAGTCTTCAAGCGCACCCGTGAGCTTTACGATACGCGTTTGGATGTTATTCACCGTCTGGCTCGGGCGGCAGAATTCCGTGACCCAGAAACGGGCATGCATATCATTCGTATGAGCAAATATTGTGAAGTTTTGGCGAAAGAAATTGGTATGAGTAAAATGCAGCGCGAATTACTCTTGGCAGCCAGTCCCTTGCATGACATTGGGAAAATTGCGATCCCGGATAGCATTTTATTAAAACCAGCGAAGCTGGATCCGCAGGAATGGGAAATCATGAAGACCCACACAACGATCGGCAGCGAACTATTAACCGGAAGCCGTTCGGCATTTATGAAAATGGCTGCCAATATTGCTTTAACCCATCACGAGAAATGGGATGGCACCGGTTATCCTCAGGGGATAAAAGAAAATCAGATTCCGCTGATGGGGCGTATCTGCGGGTTGTGCGATGTTTTTGACGCGTTGACCTCTAGTCGGCCTTATAAAAAGGCGTGGAGTTTTGAGGACGCGGTGGAAGAAATAAAAAAACAGAAATCAAAACATTTTGATCCAGCGCTTTTGGAAAGCTTTTTGAAAATCCTCCCGGAAATTAAACGCATTAAAAGTCAAAATAAAGATTTCCCCGTAAAAGACGCGAAATTGCAATAAAAAATGGAGGAACGTATGGCAGATCAAGCAAAGTTGATTCTTGAAGGAAAAACCTATGAACTGCCGGTTGTGACGGGCTCTGAAAATGAAAAGGCCATCGATGTTTCGAAATTCCGCAGCGCCAGTTCTTATATCACCCTCGATCCGGGATTCGCGAATACCGGGGCATGCCTGAGTTCGATCACCTTTGTAGACGGAGAAAAAGGAATCTTGCGCTACCGCGGTATCCCCATTGAACAGATCGCCGAACAATCTACCTTTGTTGAAACGTCTTATCTTTTGATTTACGCAGAGCTCCCCACCCAAAGCCAACTTGAGGAATTTTCAAATTCTTTTACCCAGCATTCCATGATCCATGAGGACATGAAAAATTTCTTTTATGGATATCCTTCCTCCGGCCATCCGATGGGGATCCTTTCGGCCATGGTCTGTTCGCTTTCCGCTTTTTATCCGGAATTGATTAAGCCCGATGCCACGAAACAGGATATTGATACGATTGTCGTGCAGCTCTTGTCGAAGGTTCGAACGATTTGCGCTTTTTCTTATAAAAAATCCATTGGCGAACCTTTTGTTTATCCCCGGACGGATTTGAAATATATTCCGAATTTTCTGAACATGATGTTTTCCTCGCCCTCCAGAGAATACCGTATCGATGAAGATGAAGTCAATGCCCTAAGAACGTTATTGATCTTACACGCGGATCATGAACAAAACTGCAGCACCTCGACGGTGCGGCTGGTGGGAAGTTCGAAAGCAAATCTGTTTGCGTCCATTTCAGCGGGGATTTGCGCGTTGTGGGGGCCATTGCATGGAGGAGCCAATCAGGAAGTGATTGAGATGCTTGGGCAGATTCAATCCGAGGGAGGAAATGTCAAAAAATACGTCGACATGGCTAAAGATAACAAGACGAATTACCGTCTCATGGGATTTGGCCATCGAGTGTACAAAAATTTTGATCCCCGGGCGAAAATTATTAAGCAAAGGGCTTTCGCGCTTTTAAATAAAAAAGGGATTCATGATCCTCTTTTGGATATTGCCGTGCAGTTAGAAGAGATCGCTTTAAAGGATGAATATTTTATTTCCAGAAAACTTTATCCGAACGTGGATTTTTATAGCGGCATCATTTACCGGGCGATCGGCATCCCGCTTGATATGTTTCCGGTTATGTTTGCGATCGGCCGTATGCCGGGATGGATCGCGCACTGGAAAGAGATGGTGGAAGATCCCGCGACCAAAATCTGCCGGCCGCGGCAGATTTATACAGGCTCCGTCAAACGGGATTATGTTCCAATTGAGCATCGAAAGGGGTAGAAAGGTGATTACATTTACTGGAAAGGCGAAATTCGATAAACCAGCAACGATTCTTCTGATCGATCAAACTCAATTGCAGCAAAAGAAATTTTCTCTCGGCGGCGAATCCCTCAAAAATAATATTCTAGCCCTCCATCAAAGTGGCCAGATCACGGGCAAAGAAGGAGAGCTGTTTCCTCTTTTTTTAAACAACCGTATGGTTCTCGTCACTGGACTTGGAAAGTCCTCGGAGATTTCTTTCACCTCATTAAGAATTGCGGTGCGTAAAGCGATCCTTTCCTCTTTTTTAAGCCGGGTGAAAGAAATTGAAATTGTGCCTCCCGATCACAACGACGCAACAATTCAAGCCGCGATCGAAGGAATTTTAATCGGCGGTTATTCCTGGAAGAAATATTTGACCAAAGACAAAAATGATAAGTCGATTGAGATGGAAGACAAGAAATTTTTTATCGCCGCGCCGAAGAAGAAATTGTTCGAAGAAACAATCGCGATCTGCGCGGGCGTCAAACTAACCCGCGACTTGATCAATGACAACGCCGATACCGTGACCTCCGAATTTTTGGAAGAAGTGATCAGAAAAATCGTTGCGGGACACAAACAAATCAGCCTCGAGGTTTTAAATGAAAAGGAATTAAAAGCCAAAGGATTAAATCTGCACTTGGCTGTTAATCAGGGAAGCCCGAAGGAACCGAAACTCATCATTGTCCGCTATAGCGGCGGGGCGGCCCAGGATCATTACACCGCGCTCGTTGGAAAAGGCATTACCTTCGACACCGGAGGTCTGAACTTAAAACCCACGGGTTCGATTGAAACCATGCGCGGCGACATGAGCGGCGCGGCGGCGGTGATTGGAACGTTAAAAAACACAATCGCTTTAAATTTGGAAAAAAATATCATTTTTGCCATCGCAGTTGCGGAGAATGTCATTGGTTCCCGGAGTTTTAAACCCGGGGATGTCATTAAAGGCTACAGCGGTAAGACCGTTGAAATCGGCAACACCGATGCCGAAGGCCGTTTGGTGTTGGCAGACGCTATTTCGTATGTCGTCAAAAATTACAAACCCAGCCATCTCATTGATATCGCCACCTTGACCGGGGCCTGTGTCGTTGCCCTGGGCCATGATTATTCCGGGTTGGTTTCAACCGACGAAAAATTAGCAGAATACCTTTTGAAATCGGCTCAGGAGACCGACGATCGCCTCTGGCGGTTGCCGAGTTATCCGGAAATCAAAGATTACGTGAAATCCCAATACGCGGATATAAAAAATATCGGAACGATTAAAGGCGCTGGCGGGGCGTGCACGGCCGCGGAATTCCTGCGCCAATTTTCCGACGGAACAAAATGGGCGCACTTAGATATTGCCGGAACCGCATTCGTCGACAATCAAAGCAGGATGTATTTCGGCTACGGCGCAACCGGCGCGGGGGTGAGGCTTTTGACGAATTATTTGAGGAAGAATTAAAATAATGTTAATCCCTAAACAGAACGTTGACCGAATCATGATATTTATTGACGGAACAAACTTGGCTAAAGCCCTAAAAGCTATTTATGAAATTGATCGGATTGATATCGCTGAATTCAGCAAACACTTAGCGCGTGGCCGAGAAATTAGAGGCATTTATTATGCTGAAGCGCCTTATCTCCCCGAAAGAGGAGCAACAAACCATGCCATTCAACAACGTTATTTAAACCATCTTAAATCCCTCCCTGGCGTAATCTACCGCAAAGGATATTACAGTAAATGGACAACCCTCCCGTTGAAAAACAAACCGATGTGAATCTCGCTGTGGATATGGTCGATAATTGCCACCGCAATGAGTTTGATACCGCTTTCCTTATATCTGGGGATTCGGATTTATGTCCAGCTATTGATGTTTTGGTAAGGGAGGGGAAAAAGGCGGTTATTGTCTATTTTGATACTGCAAAAAGAAATGCCTTTGCTCTGCGTAAGCATGCGGGAGGAAAATTTGTGAACATAACCCGCAGTCTGGCGGAAAAATATAGATGGAAGGAAAAAAAGAACCAGAGCCTTTCGGCTCTGGTGGCCCTATATCTTGACGATATAGGGTGCGTTGAAATTTTTTAATCAAGTGCTACGCGGGACGTAATCATTTGTGTATCTGACGTCAGATACGTTCAAAGTATATATTCCTTCTAAAAGATGTCAAGTGTTAAAAACATAGAGTTAAGAATAAGGAAAAGCGTGATCATGAGATCCATTTCCGCTATTTTGATTTTAGGAATATTTTTTTTATTTTCTCTTCAAACGACTTTTTCCTCCAACCCCAACGAAGTTTTTATCCTCGATCTAAACGACGTCACCATCAATCCCGTCACCGCGGATTATCTGATTCATGGTATTGATCAGGCCCAAAAAGAAGATGCAGATTGTCTAATCGTCAAGCTCGATACTCCGGGCGGACTTTTGGATTCAACGCACAAGATCGTTAAAAAGATTCTCTCCTCAAAAGTCCCCATCGTCGTTTATATTTCTCCCAGCGGCGCCCGGGCGGGTTCGGCCGGGGTTTTTATCACCTACGCCAGTCATATCGCGGCCATGGCGCCCTCGACGAATATCGGAGCAGCCCATCCGGTTGAATTGGGATGGAAAAATCCTCTTGAGAAAGGTTTTAAGAAAATAGATCAACCTCCTAAAGAATCTAAAGACGAGGAGGGGGAGAAAGATATTTCTGAGGACGATCCGATGAAAAGTAAAATCCTCAACGACACCGTGGCCTTTATTAAGGCCATCGCCCAAAAACGAAAGCGCAACGTCGAATGGGCGGTTAAGAGTGTCACCCAAAGCGATTCCATCACCGAGATCGAAGCGTTAGAAAAAGGGGTCATTGAACTGATTGCCAAAGACGAAAAAGATCTTTTGGATCAGCTCGATGGAAAAACGGTTGAGATCAATGGAAACGCCGTCACTTTACACACCAAAGACGCCTTAATCAAGCGCATGGATATGGATTTCCATCAGAAGTTTTTCAATACCCTGGCTAATCCTAACATTGCTTATATTTTTTTGATCCTGGGGTTTTATGGACTGCTTTATGAAATCACTCACCCGGGGTTTGGAATTCCGGGGATTGCCGGTGGGATTATGTTGATTCTATCGTTTTTTAGTATGCAGCTTTTGCCGACGAATTATGCGGCAGTGGCTTTAATTTTCTTGGCGGTTGTTTTATTCATTGCCGAGGCCAAGGTGGCGGGAATGGGGTTTTTAACTGCGGGAGGACTGGTGAGTATGATTTTAGGGTCGATGCTTTTGTTTGATTCTCCGATTCCTATGATGCGGGTTTCCGTGTCGCTGGTCGCTGGACTTTCAATCACGACGGCCGCGATCACCATTTTTTTGGTTCGCGCCGTTGTGCGTTCGCATCAACGAAAAGTTTTAAGCGGCAAAGAAGAATTGATCGGGGAGGAAGGCGTTGTTTATTCAGAAACAGTTTCAGAGAAAGGCGGAAAAGTTTTTGTCCACGGCGAAATCTGGAATGCCCGCGCCGAGGAGAAAATTAAGAAAGACGAAAAAATCAAAGTCGTTGCGCTGAAAGATTTGAGTATGAAGGTGAAAAGGATTTAGTCGTCTTTCTGAGGAGCGCTTTTTGCGACGAAGAATCTCTTGTAAGAGATTCTTCGTTTCACTCAGAATGACGATAACAGAAAGGAGTTTTTTATGCCGTTTTTATTTGTCGTTGGATTTTTCCTGTTTTGGTTGTTGAATAGCGTCAGGATTTTGAATGAATACGAACGAGGTGTTATTTTCCGTCTGGGACGCGTATTAGGCGAGCCCAAGGGGCCTGGAATTGTTTTTGTTTTGTTTCCCATTGACCGGATGGTGGTGGTGAGTCTGCGGTTGATTGCTTTTGATATTCCACCCCAGGAAATCATAACCAAGGACAATGTCTCGGCCAAGGTCAATGCCGTGACTTATTTCCGGGTGATTGATCCGATCAAGGCCTTGATCCAGGTTCAGGATTATCAGTACGCCACCTCTCAAATGGCCCAGACGACGCTGCGAAGTATTTTGGGCGAGATGGAATTAGATGATCTTTTAAGCCAACGGGAAAAAATCAACAACCAGCTGCAGATTATTCTTGACCAGCAAACCGAACCGTGGGGAATTAAAGTGGCCTCCGTGGCTGTTAAAGATGTGGACCTTTCTGAGGAATTACGACGAGCCATGGCTCGTCAGGCTGAGGCCGAACGGGAACGCCGTGCGAAGATCATTGCCGCCGAAGGAGAATTTCAAGCCGCTGAGAAAATCTGCCAAGCCGCGGAGATGATGCAAAAGCAGCCCGCGGCGATTCAATTGAGATATTTACAAACACTTGTTGAAATCGGAAAAGAGAATAACACGACGACGATTTTTCCTATCCCGATTGATTTGCTTCGAGCGTGGACGGAGCAGGCGAAGAAAGGATGAGGTTATCCGGAACTAGGAGATCGGGTCATCCGGAAATCCGGGACAAAAGATAAATTTTAAAATTTGCGTGTCCCTGATCAACGGATAACCTGATTTCCTAGTCCCTGATTCCCCGATGAATGGATGAGCAAGTACGAAAGGAAAATTTAATGAATCACCGCATCGAATCCGACAGCATGGGAACGATGGAAGTTCCTTCCGATAAATACTACGGCGCCCAGACCGCCCGGTCGCTTCAAAATTTTAAAATCGGCGGGGAACGATTTCCGGAAGGGTTTATTCGGGCGCTTGCCATCGTCAAAAAGGCAGCGGCCTTAACCAATCAGGAATTAGGACTTTTATCAAAAGAGAAAACTGATCTGATCGTCCGCGCCACCGACGAGGTGATCGCTGGAAAACTCAAAGATCATTTTCCTTTGGTCATTTGGCAGACCGGAAGCGGGACCCAGACCAACATGAATGTCAACGAAGTGATTGCCAACCGCGCGATCGAAATCTCCAACGGAACAATGGGCAGCAAGTCCCCGATCCATCCCAACGACGATGTCAACAAATCACAATCCACCAACGATGTTTTCCCCACCGCGATGCATATCGCGCTGATCGAAGATATCCACAGCCGTTTGATTCCCTGCGTGACAAAACTCCGGGATAGTTTGCAAAAAAAATGCGAGGAATTCAAAGACATTATTAAAATCGGCCGAACGCATCTGATGGACGCCACACCTTTAACCCTGGGACAGGAATTTTCCGGCTACACGCAGCAATTAACGAGCGGTCTGGAAAGGATTCAGGTCACATTTCCCCGGTTGTATGAATTGGCCCTCGGCGGGACGGCGGTTGGAACCGGTCTAAATACCCATCCGCAGTTTGCCGTTAAAGCGGCATCAAGAATCGCTCAGCTGACCGGTAAACCATTTATCTCGGCCAGAAATAAATTCGAAGTGATGGCCGCCCACGATAGTGTGGTGGAATTTCATGGTTCCCTGAAAACACTGGCCACCGCCCTTTTGAAAATCGCCAATGACATCCGTTGGCTGGCTTCAGGCCCGCGCTGCGGGATTGGAGAAATTCATCTGCCCGAGAATGAACCGGGCAGTTCCATCATGCCGGGCAAGGTCAACCCCACCCAGCCGGAGGCCTTGATGATGGTGTGCATTCAAGTTTTTGGCAACGACACAACGATCACCTTCGCCGGAGCGAGCGGCAATTTTGAGTTG
>Ga0209515_10003360_pt1 | contig 23086 bp, 20 predicted proteins | sample Subgroupgradi54m_FD_187454 | JGI IMG/M metagenome (GOLD analysis project Ga0209515, IMG submission 187454) | Subsurface groundwater microbial communities from S. Glens Falls, New York, USA - GMW60B uncontaminated upgradient, 5.4 m (SPAdes)... ... | reverse complement strand
TGAAAAAAAAATTCGAATAGCAATTTTGGGTGTGGGTGAAGATCGTTACCAAAAAGGACTTTTGGACGTCGCGCATCGCTTTCCAAAATATATTAGCGTCAGTATCGGTTTCGACGAAGTGCTGGCCAGACGTATTTACGCCGGCGCTGACATTATGCTTTTCCCGTCCAATTTTGAGCCCTGTGGATTGGGGCAGATGATTGCGCTTCGGTACGGCGCCGTACCGTTGGCCCGAGCAACGGGCGGTTTTATGGATGTTATTGAGCCTTGCAATGCTGACGGTTCAAAAGGAAATGGGTTTATGTTTGTAGAGCCATCGAGCGTTTCGCTCGCTGCGGAAGTTTTTCGCGCAGCAGCCATTTTCGAGAAGAAGCGGGTTTGGAGAGAAATTATTTCGCGCGGCATGAGCACCGATACTTCGTGGAAGACCTCGGCAAAAAAATATACCGATCTATACAAGCGTGTATCGAAAAAAGCTGTAGCCGCGTAAAGGTTTGAGGCCATTATGGAAACAAAATTAAAAATAGGGAAATACGAGTTTAATTCACGGCTCATTGTGGGCACGGGGAAATACGTTTCGTTTGACGTGATGAAAGCGGCGCACGAAGCAAGCGGTGCCGATTTGGTGACCGTGGCTATTTCCCGGGTAAATCTTAAAAATCCGGACGAAAATATTTTAAATTTTATAGATACCAAACGCTTTACCCTTTTGCCCAATACGGCCGGCGCTTACACGGCCGAAGATGCTATTCGCATTACCCATCTGGCGGAAGCTGCTTGTAATACGAGGCTCATTAAATTGGAAGTGATCGGCGATAAGAAAACGCTCATGCCCGATACGGAAGCGCTTTTGCAGGCTACGCGCGAGCTTGTGCGCGAAGGATTTATCGTGATGCCTTACACGAACGACGATCTCGTAATGGCGCGTAAATTGGAAGATGCCGGCGCTGCTTGCGTCATGCCGCTTGCCGCACCGATCGGTTCGGGTCTTGGCGTTCAGAATCCGCTCAATATTAAATTCATACGCGAAACGGTAAGGTGCCCGGTCATTGTGGACGCCGGAGTTGGAACGGCTTCCGACGCATGCGCTTGTATGGAGCTCGGCGTGGACGGTGTATTAATGAATACCGCCATTGCCTGTGCGGACAATCCTGTTTGGATGGCCGAGGCCATGCGCGATGCCGTAATCGCCGGGCGCAAAGCATTTTTTGCGGGCCGCATGCCAAAAAAAGAATACGCCAGCGCTTCCAGTCCACAAGATGGACTGCAAACAGTTAAATTGCAATCCACATAGTTGCTTCGGCACCGCGCGAAAATTGCCGTCCCGGCAATTTTCTTGCTCGATACGTCGCTGCTACGTCCATCCATGGACTTCGCGACGCTCCGTAACGTGCCGCCGCAACTATGTGGATTGCAATTAACAAATGCGCTTCAACCAATTGTATAAGGGCGCGTCGAGGCGCGTAAACGAGCCATGGACGGCGTAGTAGCGCCGAGTCGAGTGACAAAATTATCATGATGATAATTTTGGAACGTCGCCCGTTACAATTGGTTGAAGCGCATAAGCTAATTCTAAAATTGAAGTAACTAAATCTTAGGTGAAGGATATGGCACATAAAATTGCTGTAATCGGAGGAGACGGAACAGGGCCGGAAGTCGTTGCCGAGGGGCTTAAAGTTCTGAAGGCGGCGTCGGAGATTCATAATTTCAAATACGAATTGACGCACCTTAATTACGGCGGCAAGCGTTATTTGGAAACGGGCAACATTCTTACCGAAGAAGAGCTGCAGAATTTAAAAAAATACGATGCGATTTATTTAGGCGCGGTAGGCGATCCGAACGTAAAACCGGGTATTATCGAGCGCGGCCTTCTCTTAAAAATTCGATTTGGGCTCGAGCAGTATATTAATTTGCGGCCCGTTAAACTTTATCCCGGTGTTGATTCGCCCATTAAAAATAAGAAGCCGGAAGATATCGATTTTGTGGTCGTCCGCGAAAACACCGAAGGCTTTTACGTCGGCGAAGGCGAATTTATTAAAAAAGACACGCCTGAGGAAACGGCCATTCAGATCAGCCGTAATACGCGTAAGGGCGTGGAACGTTGTATTCGATATGCCTTTGAGTACGCGAAGAATAAAAGAAAGCGCAAGCAAGTCACGCTTTGCGCGAAGACCAACGTTCTCAATTATGCTTCCAATTTATGGGAACGGACTTTTTATCAAGTCGCAAAAGAATATCCGGATGTAAAAACCGAATACGCGCATGTCGATGCGACATGCATGTGGATGATAAAAAATCCGGAATGGTTTGACGTCATTGTGACGGACAATATGTTTGGCGATATTATTACCGATCTCGGCGCAATGATTCAGGGCGGAATGGGCATTGCCGCCGGTGGAAATATCAATCCGAACGGCGTTTCGATGTTTGAACCGATCGGCGGTTCGGCGCCCAAGTATACGGGCCAAGGCGTGATTAATCCTTTGGCGGCCATTTGCGCCGTTCAAATGCTGCTCGCCGAACTAGATGAAACCGCCGCTGCGAATCAAATTGAGCAGGCCGTCATGTTTGTAACAGCCAACAAAGTGAAAAGTCTTGCCGCAGGCAAAATGGGTTATTCCACAAGCCAGGTCGGAGATTTAGTGGTAGAAACACTGCGTAAAGCAGCCGTTGTAAAAAAATAAATTCAAGGGGGGAGTGTAAAGTGAAACCAAAGCATGTCGCTATTGTCGGAGCTACCGGAGCTGTTGGCAATGTTATGCGCGAAATTCTCGAATCCCGAAAATTTCCGGTTGCGTCACTTAAGCTTTTAGCATCGGACCGCTCTGTCGGTAAAAAATATAAATTTAACGGAGCACAAATTGCTGTTGAAGAGTTGAAGCCCGACTCATTTAAAGGTGTGGAAGTAGCGCTTTTCTCCGCCGGCGCTGAGCGGAGCAAAATATTTGCTCCCGAGGCTGTTAAATGCGGCGCGGTGGTTGTCGATAACACAAGCTATTTCCGTATGGAACCCGATGTGCCTTTGGTCGTCCCTGAAGTTAATCCCGAAGCTATCAAAAAGCATAAAGGAATTATCGCCAATCCGAATTGTTCAACGATCGGTTTGGTGATGGCGCTTCATCCGCTTCATAAAGCGGCAAAAATTAAGCGCGTGGTGGTTTCTACGTACCAATCCGTTTCCGGTGCGGGCGCCAAAGCTATTCATGAATTAGAAGAACAAGCCAAAGCGTATGCGGCCGGAAAGCCTGTTGAAGTAAAAAAATTCCAGCATCAGATTTTGTTCAACCTCATTCCGCACATCGATGTCTTCCAGCCGAACGGCTACACGAAAGAAGAAATTAAAATGATGCTGGAAACCAAAAAAATTATGGGCGATGACTCGATACGCGTTACGGCCACGTGTGTGCGCGTGCCGGTTTTCTTTGCGCATTCCGAAAGTGTTGCGATCGAAACCGAGCGCCCGCTTTCGCCGGACGAAGCGCGTAAATTGCTCAAAAATATGCCGGGCGTTCAGGTCCAAGATGAGCCCGAGAAAAATATTTATCCGATGCCTTTATTCGGCGGCGGCAAGGACGATACATTCGTCGGCCGGATTCGTAAGGATGAATCGGTGGAAAACGGACTGGTCTTTTGGCTCGTTTCGGATAATCTCCGCAAAGGTGCCGCTTTAAACGCCGTCCAAATCGCCGAGCACCTTTAAAATGTCATGCTGAGCGTAGCGAAGCATCTCAAGATTCTTCGGCGCTCCGCGCCTCAGAATGACAAGAAAATGCGTAGGAATATAAAGCTTGTAGTGTCCTACGACGGTACGGAATTCTTCGGCTTTCAACTCCAGCCTCGCCACCGTTCTGTTCAGGAAGTGCTTGAATCGGCTCTTAAACAAGTGCTTCAAGAATCCGTTCGCGTGCATCCGGCGGGGCGGACCGACTCGGGCGTTCACGCCAAAGCGCAGGTCGTTAGTTTCAATACGAAAAGCTCTCTTCCCATCGGACGCTTGTCAGCCGCTTTAAATAGCCGGCTACCACCCGACGTTAGAATTCTACGCGCTTCCGTTCAGCCCGAAAAATTTCACGCCCGATTCAGCGCTAAATGGAAACGTTACGAATTTATCGTTTATAACGACGAGATCGTCCCTCCGCTTGTTCGCAGAACGGTTTATCGCTATCCGTTTCCGGTGGATTTCCGGTTAATGCAAAACGGCGCTAAGATTCTCGAGGGCAGGCATGATTTTAAGTCGTTTGAAGGAAGGGCAAACCGTCAGGAAAATACCGTCAGGAAAATACGCTCGTTTAAAGTAAGCAAGAAAGGTAAATACATCCGCTTTTCCGTCGAAGGCGATGGTTTTTTGTCCAATATGGTGCGTAACCTTGTCGGAACGCTTCTTTTGGTCGGCCGTAAGAAATTAAGCCTAAATGACTTAGGGCAAATCTTAAAAGGCAGGGACAGGCGTCTTGCGGGGCCTACCGCTCCGGCTTCCGGGCTAACGCTGGTAAAGGTTATATATTGATCAATTGACGCCTAAATTGATTTTTGTTATACTTCGCGACTTCTAAATCCCCGATTTTTCTAAAGTTAGATTCAGATTCGCTTTAACTCAATCTCGGGTATATTCATTTAAATTAGGGTGAGATTTACATGCCAAAAAAGTCAACTTTATTTGTAAGAATGGAAGACGTTACGCGGAAAACGCATCTTATTGATGCGAACGGAAAAATACTCGGCCGTTTGGCTACGAAAGTGGCAACGATGCTCATGGGTAAAGACCGGCCGGACTATACGGCCCATGCCAATCCCGGCGATGTTGTGATTGTCATCAATGCGGAAAAAGTCTGCGTCACCGGTAAAAAAGAAGAAGAAAAGAAATACAAACGGTTCTCGGGTTACCCGGGCGGTCTTAAGGAATATACCCTTAAGGTAGTTCGCGCTACTCATCCGGAAGAAATCATTTTTCATGCGGTGAAGGGAATGCTTCCGAACAGCAAACTCGGAAAAAGAATGCTCACCCGGCTTAAAGTGTACAAAGGTTCGAAGCATCCGCATATCGCGCAACAGCCTGCCGTATTGGTTGTATAAACTTCTGAGGGCCAAGGATTATGAATAAAAGTAAAGCCACTTATGCAACAGGCCGCCGAAAAACGGCTATCGCCCGCGTATGGGTTGCTAAAGGCGAAACCAGTTTTACGATCAACGATCGCGATGTGAAGGAATATTTCAGCCGCGTAAGTTTACTCCCTGATATTTACAGGCCTCTTGAATTGGCCGGCGGAAAAGATCAGTTCGGTGTTTGGGCTACCGTTTCCGGCGGAGGCGATGTAGGTCAGGCAGGAGCGCTTAGGCATGGAATCACACGTGCATTGATTAAATTGGATGAGTTGCTTCGCCCAATAATGCGTAAAGAAGGTTTAATCACCCGCGATCCCAGGAAGAAAGAACGCAAGAAATATGGCCAGAAGGGCGCTCGTAAGCGGTTCCAATACACAAAACGTTAAACGAGTCGCCGCTTTATTATCTTTGGCCGCTGTTCTCGTTGGGTTTTCTGGTTGTGCGCAGTTTCTTTCGGATTACAGCGTGAGCCCTGTTCCGCAGGGCGGGATTTCCTCAAGCGGTCCTTCGTACTAATCACCTTCAAGGACAGGAAGAAATGGATATTCTTCAAAAGCTTAAACGCTTTCTTCCGGTCTTCCTTATCGTCGTCGTTACGCTGCTTCTTATCCTGGTTTTCAGTTTACCGGCCATACTCGGCACCGAGTTCGTACAAACTCAAATTCGCCAGCAAATCAGCAAATTATTTCCCGCCGGCCTTACCATAGGCGAGATCAATCTCGACTATTTTCCTCTGCCGCATCTTCAGATTAGCGGTTTGGATGTCACGCATAAAATTTCCGCTTCCGACAATGTTTCCGTTTCCGCGACGTCTATTGAAGTGTATCCCGATTTGTTTAAAATTTTATTCAAGCAAATCGCGCTTTCACAGGTATACACCAAAGGCGGAGAAGTCCGGTATCGTTTCAGAATGCCTCACGCTGAGGCCGCCTCTGAAATTCCGCTCGAAGATATCCGGCTTTCGGCCAAAGACGTCAGAGGGCCACGCCGTCTCGACGCCAAACTCGACGGCCGCTTTTTTAGCGCCGAAAAAAATCTTAAGTTTCATCTTTCCTACGATGCTACGCGCGACCCGTTCTGGGTCAAAGAATCATTGTTGAATGCAGAAATTTCTTTGAAAGATCTCGAGTTGCAAAAAGTGCAATCAGCTCTCTTGCCTAACGCCCAGCTATATGTAACGGGCGGTTCGCTCGATTTAGATGTGAAAGCCTTTAAATCGCGTAAAGATGAGCGCGTATCGATCGAGCTGAAATTTGAATTAAAGAATGTTTCTTATAAGGAGTTTGGCAGCGAGCAGGAAACGAAAATCGAATGGTTAAAAGGTGATGGCCAGGCGGATTACGATGTTGCTGTAAAAATGCTGAACATCCGGGATTTTAATATCGAAAGCAGCCTCGGCGACGCGGTTGTCCGGGGGAAATTGGATCTGGCCAAGGATTTCAAAACAGAAGGAATCGATATTGAAATTTCCCTTCCTGAAATCAAGCTTGATCAGTGGGCGGTACTGTTGCCCGCCGGCGTTACCGAAAAAGTGCAGCTGGGAGGCGAGGCCCGTTTAAACGTGCTCCTCCGTGGCGGATGGGATAAGCTTTCTGCCAAGATCGGAAGCAATTTTACCGAAGCCGCGATTCAAATACCGGATATGTTTGAAAAACCAAAGGGAAAAGCTCTCGAAGTTTCGGGACAATTTAATTTGGAGAACAGGTCCCGCATAACCGGCGAATTCGAACTGCGTTTCTTAGAAGCCGTAGCCAAAGGCACCATTCTTCAATTTATCCCGGCTACCTCCGATTACGAAGTAACTTTTCTTACCAATAAATTTTCGGTAGCAGAATTACCCGAAGCGGTCGTTCCGTTAAAACCTTATTTAATGAGCGGCAGCGTAAAGTGGCTTCTAAACATCAAAGGAAATGCCGCGAAAAAATCCTACGAATATTTCAGGACCCATTTTGACGCCGAAGACGTTTCGCTTTCGGGAGCATTCGGTCCGATCGTGAGCCAGCTCGGCGGCGCGCTGGATTACCAACAAAACGATCTCGTTATCAATAATTTTCGTTGTATGCTCGGCGGAAAACCCCTGCTCGGTTCGCTTAAAGTGGTAGGCCCGATGCCGGCTTCGTTTACGTTCGTTCTTCAACCGAGCGAAGGTATGATTCAGGGAAAAGGTGTGGTTGAAAATATGGCCGGCGAATACGTAGCTACAAGTGAAATCTCCGCACAAAACGTTCCGCTGGGGCAGGTGCTTCCGCCTTTAATGCAGGGAAAAAATTATATAGAAGGAAGCGCTTCGACAGAGAGTATCGTAAAAGTAAGAGGACGCGATACAAACGAAATGCTTCAGTCGCTTCACGCCCAAGGCAAGCTTCAGATTGTAAACGGTAAATTTAACACGATCGATATTATGGCTGCTTTCGGCGGCATAAAAAACCTGGTAGCGTTGGCGGCCGAGTCGCACGGCTTTACGCAATTTTTAAGCGCGGAGACGGAATATGAAGCCGTAGGAACCACGGTTTACGTTAAAAACGGCTATCTGCGTTCGGAAAGATTCGACGCAGAATTTAGCGGTCAAATAGCGCCGGAAGAGATCGATATCGAATTAAACGTGCTTTTATCCTACGCCTTGAGTAAGCGAATCGTTCCTTCCTTGGGAGTCGATCAGGTGCTACGGCTTCCCGCAAGAATTTCCGGTCCGCCCGAGGAGCCGCAAATTTCCGTCGCGCGAAGCGTGCTTGACGCTGCTTTCGGTTCTTTGATTAATAACTTTACGCAGGGTATTTTCGGCCGTTCCGTTATTGATAATAGGAAGGCAGAGGGGTTAATCGTTCAGCGCAATCCTCCTTCCGTGGATCCGAATGCAGATCCCGCAGCTATACCCAGTCCTTCACCACAGGCCGAAGATCAGGCAACTACGGAAGAAGATACGACAAAATCCACGCCCGAAGAAGAACTGGTCCAAACCGGCGTCCAACTATTCTCCGACCTTTTCGGTAATAAGCGCTCCTAATTATTTCCCAAAACGCTTCCGGCAGTTACCTCCGTCGACGCTTCGTAAATGTCGTCCACGGCATTTACTGTGCTCGTGCAAAAACTGCTCTCGCACGTCCATGTGCTTCGCAGTTTTGTGCAACGCGCCGTCGGCAACCGCCAGAAGCGTTTGGGGAATCTGTCTTAAACTTGTTTACCGAACGGTTCATCAAGAGCATTTGCCCGGACAATCGGTTTGACTTCAGAGCGACGTGGTTATTTATTCTAAAGGAAGAGGAGTGTATTTGGTCTTGAGGCTTGAGAGGAAATAGAGCGAGAAGCTCCGAAAGAATGTGGCGAAAGGCAAGTTGATTGCCGCCATAAGAAGTATGAAAACAATTAAGAATGGAATTCCCGCGATGCCGGCAAGAATCCAGAAAATCATGTTTATTTTTAAAAGCACGGAAAAAATATAGTAAGGGATTCCAAAGATGATGGCCCCCGTTACGAGAGCCAGAAGTGCCCAGCCGATCAGCAGCATAAGTTGAAGCAGCATGGCAACTATACTCAGTCCTATTTTGACGAATACATAGATCCAAAAATCTTTTTTGTTTTGTGAATATAATCCCCAGAACGATTTCCACGCATCGCGAAACTTGGAAGGTTCTAAGGTCATAATGGTGATGACAAAATCCTCAATTCCGAGAAAAGCAAGAGCTAATAAGATGCCGGGAATACCAAGAAAAAGGATTGAGATCAGCGTAAAGACAAGTCCCATGCTAAAATCCCACGCAAATCCTTCTTTAAAAACTCCAAAGATTTGACCGACGAGAAACATAAGTCCAAATACGATAGCGGCGTAAAGCAGCGTTCCGCCTAAAATAGCGAGCAGGGCTTTAAAGAGATTATTGCCCTCGCTACGAAAACGCCCGAACGGTTCCCGGATAGCGCTCGTATTCTGTAAAATCGAATTCAACCAAATAAACCGGAAGCGAGAACTGAGCCACGTAAATAAGATGGAAAGCGCTAAGCCGATCACAACCAGAATAACGATGAGAATGGGATTTGGAGCGGACGACGGTTCTTGCGGCGCGGTTTCGCCCAAGGTATCCGCTGCTGGTTCGATATTGTTTTTGGGTACGGTTCCGGCAGTTGTTGATCCGTTTGTTATTTCTTCGGATATCTGTGCCGGAGCGGGGGCAGTATTTTCGCTCTCAGTACTCACAGAATTTTCTATAGAAGTTTCTTCTCGTTTTTGCGGATTAGGTGAGCGCGGATTAGCGCCGTTTCCTCCGCCGAGCGCGCCCGCCAGCGCCGCAATCAAAATTAGGGCCAGCCATTTTTTGAGTTCAAAAGGACGAAAGAGAATTAATTCAGAGCGATCAATGCTTTTTCGAATAAGACTGGATATTTTGGTTTCACGCATGAATTTTTCCTAGGGTTTGACCAGCATGGCTTTGGATAATTCTTCGCACTTTTCCTTACTTACGAGCGCCGAAACGATTTCTAGTGCAAATTCGATCGCGGTGCCGGGCCCGCGGCTGGTGATGATGTTTTTATCGCGGACAACGCGATCGGAAATAAACGTTGTCTCGCTTCCAAATTGATTTTCGTAGCCGGGATAGCAGGTCGCTTTCCGGCCATGAAGTATTCCGTGTGCTGCCAACGTCACGGCCGGGGCAGCGCAGATAGCGCCGATTACTTTGTTGGATTTGTTCATGTCTTCGAGAAGTTTTTTAAGCACGCTTGATTTTTTCAAATTATCCGCGCCGGGCATGCCGCCGGGCAGAATTACGGCATCGGGACTAAATTTCACATCTTCCAGTTTAATATCAGCTTGGACGGTAATGCGGTGAGCGCCTACGATCTCGCGTTTGCCGACCCCGGCTACCGTAACGTCGAGACCGCCGCGGCGGAGAACATCAATTATGCTCACCGCTTCGATTTCTTCAAATCCATCCGCCAAAGCGACAAGTACCTTTTTGCTCATAAAAATCTCTATTCAGCATCCGGTTTCTTTTTCTTGCGGATTTGCCCAGTCAGCTTTTTAATGCGGTCGCGCCAATTGGATTTGGTTGTTGATTTTTCCTGCTCGTCGCCGGATGAAGGCGGAGATTTAGGTTGTTTGGAAGTTTGCCAAGATCGCCAATCCACATCGGGTGCCGTTGTTCTGGGTCGGCGTGGGTAAGGTGTGGATGACCTTGGTGGTGGCGCTGTGTGTGGTGTTCGCTGCGAAGGTGGCGCACTATGCGGTCTTTGCGGTGGCCGTGCGGTGTAGTGCCGTGGCTCTGTATGTTGTCTTGGTGTTGATAAAGGCGCTGACGGATGTGTGGGCGCCGTGCTCGGGCCTGTTGCGTTCGAAGAGCGATAAGAACGTCTTGGGCCACGATACGGAGGCCTGCGGTCTCGATATCTTGGGCCGGAACCAGGGCGGCGAGGTTCGTAGGCGCGTCTTGTATGTGGAGTCGGCTGAGAAACGGGGGCAGTAGCGCTAGATGTAGATGGCTGAATAGCAGGCGCGGGTGTATCGGACGGTTGAATTGTAGTGGTAACGACCGGTGCAACATCGATTTGCTCTTGCGTTGGCAACGGGACGTCGCCTGCTTCAGGATTTAATTTTTTCAAAAGCGCAGCGGCGGCATTTTGAGCGGCTTCTTTTTTGCTAAGCCCTTCGCCTGAGGCAAAGCCGAGTTGGGCGCCTCCGCTTACGTTACAGATAAATTTATTCCCGTGCCGTTCAAACGTATAATCGGGAAGCCGTTGTGCTTTTTTCTGTACTTCTTCCTGCAACGCGCCTTTGGCGTTGAACGCGATTTCGTGAATGCTTTCCTGCGTCATGTGCTCTTCGAAATATTTCAAAACAAATTCGCGGGCAGTATCTAATCCTTGATCGTAATAAATACCGGCCAGCAAAGCTTCGGTGATATCGGCAAGAATTTTTGCTTTCTCGCGCGGGCTCTTTAAATCTTCGCCGGATCCCACGGAAACATATTTGTGAAGATTAATTTTAGAAGCAATCACGTTAAACAACGCTTCGCGTGAAACGAGCGTCGAGCGAAATTTACTTAAATGGCCTTCGTCCAGATCGGGGTAGAGCTGGATAAGCTGGCCGGCAATGATGAAGTTGAGGAGCGCATCGCCAAAAAATTCCATACGCTCAAATTCCCGGTGCGCTTTTTCATCCCGTCCCTCATGCCAGGAAGGATGGGTCAAAGCCGCCTTGAGGAGGTCGGGCTGTTTAAATTCGATTTTGATCTCTTGCTGAAATTCTTTAAGTCGTTCTATTTCGTCCATAATATTTCTACCTTTATGTCACCCCCGCGGAAGCGGGGGTCTAGGGTTGTGGATTCCCGCTTTCGCGGGAATGACAAGGGGAGCTAAGATATTACTAATCTTACGGCTAAGTAGGCTTTTTCATAAGCTTAAAATTGGCACCTACGACGTGATTTCTCCGTAACTTATTCATTTGACACTGGATAGATATAAACATATAATACGCCCCCTTAATTTTATTTTAACTAATTCTATGTAATTGTAGTGCCGGGGAGAAGTCATATTTTGACTTCTCTTCTTTATTTTGAAGCAGAGGAGAGGATGCCATGAGATGCTCGGTGGTGGGCGCAACAGGGTATAGCGGTGCGGAATTAGCCAAAATTTTGCTTGGCCATCCCTACGTTTCTGTCCATTCGCTTACGACAAGGCAGGAAAAACCGGAATCCCTTCGACGCTACATACCCGAGATTCCCAAAAATTTGGATGTAAAACTCGAAGTGTTTGATTTTAACCGGGTGGCCGAGAATAGCGATGTTATTTTTCTAGCGCTTCCCCATACGGCATCGGCTGCGATGGCGGCCAAATTATTGAAACTCGGTAAGATCGTTATCGATCTTTCGGCTGACTTCAGATTGAAGCAACCGCTTGAATATAAGAAATGGTACGGTCTCAAGCATCCGGCACCCAGGCTTCTCAAAGACGCGGTGTACGGTCTTCCGGAAATGTATCGGGAAGAAATTAAAAACGCGCAGCTTATTGCTAATCCGGGATGTTATCCGACAAGCTGCCTGCTTGCTTTGAAACCTTTGCTTTCGGATAAGCTGATCGATTTGGCCAATATCATCGTGGATTCAAAGTCGGGCGTGAGCGGCGCAGGCAGAAAATTGTCTGAAGCGACGCAATTTTGCGAAGCGAACGAAAATTTCGGCGCATATAAAGTAAATCGCCATCAGCATACGCCGGAAATTGAGCAGGAATTATCAAATGTGGCCGGAAAGAAAGTAAAAATCACTTTCGTTCCCCACCTTCTTCCGCTTACGCGGGGAATTTTGACGACGGTGTACGCAACGAAGAAACGCGGCGTGAGTAAATCCGAAATTTTCGATGCGTTTCACGAAGCTTACGATAAAGAACCTTTCGTTCGAGTGCTTGGCTCGGGAGAATTTCCGTCGCTAAGGCATGTGCAGAATACCAATTTTTGCGATATCGGAATCGAAGTGGATACCGATATGGGGCGTGTTATTGTGATCAGCGCTATCGATAATCTTGTCAAAGGCGCCGCCGGTCAGGCGGTTCAGAATATGAATATTCGATTGGGATTTTCCGAAGATGCGGGGCTAACGATATGTCCATAAAGAAAATTAATGGAGGAACGGTTTCTACGCCCCGCGGTTTTAAAGCTTCGGGCCTTCACTGCGGAATCAAAGCCAAAAGCAAAAAACCCGATGTGGCGCTTGTCGTTTCGGATGTACCCGCTGTTTCTGCAGGAATGTTTACGAAAAATCGTCTGAAGGCTTGGCCCGTGCTTCATTCCATGCGCGTGATTAAGAAAAGTGAAAAACATCGCGCTATTATTGCTAACAGCGGCAACGCCAATTGCATTAACGGTCCGCGCGGCAAAGATGCAGTCGGCGCTGTCATACGGTCTACTTCAGAGCATACGGGAATTCCGGAAAAAGAAATTCTTATTTGCTCCACCGGTATTATCGGGGTCAGGCTTCCGGTCCTTAAAATCACGCGCGCCATGCCGCGTTTGGTGAAACAATTAAGCGTTCGCGGCGGACATCGTGCGGCGCAGGGCATTATGACTACCGATACGCGGGCGAAAGAAATTGCTGTTTCCTTTTCGATTGGAAAAACAGAAATCCGGATCGGAGCGATTGCCAAAGGTGTGGGCATGTGCCAACCCAATATGGCAACCATGCTTAATTTCATAACGACGGATTGCGCTATCAAGAGACCCATGCTTTATAAAGCCCTTCGGTCTGCGGTGAATAAAACGTTTAATATGATGAGTATCGATAATGACGTTAGCACGAACGATACCGTTTTTATTTTAGCCAACAGCCGGGCGGGAAATCGCAGGATTACTTCGGCCGATGAAAATTATCGTAAATTCGAAGAAGCGCTAACGTATGTAACGATGCAAATGACGAAGGAATTGGTCAAAGACGGCGAAGGTGCTACAAAATTTTGCGAAATTCTGGTTTCCGGTGCGAAAAGTTTAGAGGACGCCGAAAAAGCAGCGCGAACCATTGCTAATTCGATGCTGTTTAAAACGATGCTTGCCGGAGCGGATCCCAATTGGGGCCGTATTGCGGCGGCGGTAGGCGCGAGCGGGGCGATTTTTTATCCCAACCGGCTGACCATCAGCTTCGACGGCATTAAACTATTCTCGAACGGAAAATATTTAATCAGCGCAAGGCCCGATGTGAAAAAAGTATTGAAGCGCGATGAATTTAAAATCGAAGTCGCATTAAACAAAGGCAGGCACAGCGCATCTTTTTTTACCTGCGATTTAACCAAGGGCTACGTCCAGATCAATGCGGCGTACAGCACATGATGACGGGAATCTCTATGGATGAAATAGTTCAAAAAGCCGGCGTGCTCATCGAAGCGCTTCCGTATATTAAAAAATTTCGCGGTCAGGAAATCCTGATTAAGTACGGCGGAGCTGCGATGGACGACGAAAACAACCGCCTGAACGTACTCCAGGATCTCGTTTTCATGAACTACGTTGGCATTAAGCCCATTCTCATTCATGGCGGCGGTCCGGCCATTACGGCGGCACTTAAAAAAGCCGGAGTGGAATCCCAGTTCGTGGATGGTCTGCGTGTGACCGACCAGAAAACCATTGATGTCGTTGTCGAAACGCTCGGCGAGATCAATAAAAATATTGTCCACGATTTAAACCATCTGGGCGCCAGGGCCATCGGTCTCGGGCATGGAAACGAAATTCTCTTGGTAAAAAAAGTGGCGAAACCGGATATCGGTTTTGTCGGCGAAGTGATCGATGTGAACACAAGAGCCATTAAAGAACTTACCGATTTCGGAATGATTCCGGTTATTTATACGATCGGCGTGGATGAACACGGCCAACTTTATAATGTGAATGCCGATGAGGCCGCGGCAAAAATCGCAGGCGCTATCGGAGTCCAAAAAATGATGGTACTTACCAACGTGCGCGGAGTTTTGCTAAACGGTCAGGATCCGTCTTCGCTTGTCTCTTCTTGTTCTGCGGAAGAAGTGAGCAGTATGATAAAAAAAGGTATTATTTCCGGCGGCATGATTCCCAAAGTAAACGCCTGTGTAACCGCCTTGCAACGGGGCGTTCGCAAAGCACACATCGTTGACGGACGTACGCCGCACTCTCTCTTGCTTGAAATCTTTACCGATCAAGGTATCGGTACCGAAATTACGCCGTAAATTTATGACATCCGTTGAAGTAAAAGAGCTCTACGGGAGATTTGTCTTACCCACCTACCGGCAGTCGCCTGTGTGTTTGGTAAAAGGCAAGGGATCCCGGGTGTGGGATATTCATGAAAAAGAATACCTGGATTTTTTCCCCGGCTGGGGTGTTTCCGGGCTTGGTCATTGCCACCCTAAAGTGGTGTATGCGATTAAAAACCAGGCCGGTAAATTGCTTCACGTACCGAACAATTTTTTAAATTTAAAACAAGCGCAATTGGCCGAAGCGCTGATTAAAAAATCGTTTCCGGGAAAAGTTTTTTTCTGTAACAGCGGCGCCGAAGCGATTGAAGGCTCGATTAAGTCCGCTCGGAAATTTGGCGCTTCAACCGGCGGCCGGTTTGAAATTATCACGATGGATTATTCGTTCCACGGGCGAACGCTGGCGGCACTTACGGCTACGGCGCAAACAAAAGTGCAAGACGGGTTCGCGCCTCTTCCGGAAGGGTTCCGGTACGCCCGGTTTAACGATTTGGATTCGGTTAAGAAACTAGTGAGTGATAAAACCGTGGCTATTATGCTCGAGCCGGTGCAGGGCGAGGGCGGCATTCGCATTGCCGAACGTTCTTTTTTAGAAGGACTCCGGAAAATCGCCGATGAGCGGAATCTTCTTCTCATTTTCGATGAGATTCAAACCGGTATCGGCCGGACCGGAAAACTTTTCGCCTACGAACATTTCGGCGTGACGCCGGATATTATGGCACTCGCGAAATCGCTTGGCGGCGGCGTTCCGATCGGTGCTTTTATTCTCGGCAAAAAATGCGCCGATGCTTTGGGGCCCGGTACGCACGGTTCCACCTACGGCGGGAATCCACTCGTTGCTGCGGCAGCGCTGGCGGTACTCAAAGTGATCGATACCGAGCGATTACTTCTGAAGACAAAAGAAATGGGCGCGTATTTATTAAACAAATTGATTGAGCTCAAAAAATCTTCGCCGCTCATCAAAGAAGTGCGCGGTTTGGGTTTGATGATTGGCGTTGAGTTGACGAAGCCGGGTGCTTCTGTATTTGAGCGCTGTCTGGCCAAAGGACTCATTATTAATTGCACGCAGGAGAAAGTTCTTAGAATTATGCCGGCTATGATCGTTACAAAAAGACAGATTGATCAAGCGGTGCGCATCTTGGGTGAAGCGCTTCAAGAAGAGGAGGCTGCATGAAGCCGGTGCGCCACCTTTTGACCACCAACGATTTGTCCCGAGATGAAGTGTTGGAGCTTTTTCAAACGACTAAGCAAATTAAGAAAAAGCCCGTTTCGTTTCAAAATAAGCTTTGCGGTAAAACGCTGGGTCTTATTTTTGAAAAACCTTCTACGCGCACCTGGGTTTCTTTCCAAGCGGGTATGGCACAGCTCGGCGGATCGGCCATTTATTTGGGGCCCGAAGATATTCATCTCGGAAGGCGGGAAGCTATTAAAGATGTAGCCAGAGTTCTTAGCCGTTATCTCGATGTGATGGTGTATAGAACGTTTGCGCATAATCGGGTAGAAGAATTTGCGAAGTATTCCACCGTGCCGGTCGTTAACGGCCTGAGCGATTTCTCGCATCCTTGCCAAGTATTTACGGATTTTTTCACGATCGAGGAAAAGTTGGGCAGCTTGAAAAATTTAAAATTTGCTTATGTAGGCGATGCCAATAATGTTTTTACATCGCTTCTGGCGCTTTCGGTAAAAATAGGCATTACGTTTTCCTATGCCACGCCGCAAGAGTATGCGCCGGATGAAAAAAATATTAAGCAGAAACGCGAATTGGCCAAGCAAACCGGCGCCAAGATCGAAGGGTCTTTTCAAGCCGAGGAAGCCGTAAAAAACGCCGACGTGGTTTATACCGACGTTTGGGTAAGTATGGGCCAGGAAGAAGGCGCCGTGGAAAAGCGGAAGAAGTTTACGAATTTTCAGGTAAGTATTCCTTTATTGAAAAAAGCAAAACCCAACGTGCTTTTTATGCACTGCCTTCCGGCCAGACGGGGCGAAGAGATTACTGAGGAAGTTCTCGAATCAAAGCATTCGATCGTTTTCGATCAAGCCGAAAATCGAATGCATGTTCAAAAAGCGCTTTTACTGAAATTATTAGAGAAATAACCTGAGTCACCCTAAGTCCCCGCGGCTCAAACAGTGCGAAGCCAGGACGGCTTTGCAAACTCGCCTCGGGGACATTAGGCTGCCTCAGGCGATCGTTTTTCACAATTGGTAGGAGGTTTTATATGGGTAAAGTTGTTTTGGCGTATTCCGGTGGTTTGGATACATCCTGCGCGATTCAGTGGATTAAAGAAAATTACGGGCTGGATGTGATTTGCTTTTCAGCCTTTATCGGTGAAGTAAAGAATGCCGCAGCACTACGAAAGCGCGCGCTGGCTACCGGTGCGTCCAAGGCGTACATTGTTGACCTGAAAGCGGAGTTTGCCCGCGATTTTATTTTGCCGGCCCTGCATGCGCATGCGAAATACGAAGACGGATATTTGCTGGCTACTTCGCTTGGCCGCCCGCTTATCGCAAAGCATCTCGTTGAAGTGGCTCATAAGGAAAAAGCGGAATACGTGGCACACGGTTGTACGGGCAAAGGCAACGATCAAGTTCGCATTGAAGTGGGTGTGCATACGCTCGATTCGAAGCTGAAAATTATCGCGCCGCTCAAGGAATGGTCTTTCAAATCCAGGGAAGAAGAGATTGAATACGCGCAGTCGCGAAATATTCCGATTCAAGCGACGAAGAAAAGCCCGTATTCTATCGATAAAAATATTTGGGGCGTTGCGATCGAAGCCGGGCATCTTGAAGATCCTTGGACTGAGCCGTCGGACGAATCCTATATGATGACCGTTCCGCCTTCGAAAGCGCCGAAGAATCCGGTGTATGTGACGATTGATTTTAAAAACGGCGTTCCGGTTAGGCTGAACGGCAAAACAATGCCGCTCGTTTCATTAATTGAAAAGCTAAACGAGATCGGTGGGCGCTACGGTGTAGGCCGGCTCGATATGATTGAAAATAGATTGGTCGGAATTAAAAGCCGGGAGATTTACGAAGCGCCGGGCGCAAGTATTTTAATGTATGCGCACGAATCGCTCGAAGCTCTTGTACTCGACCGCGAGCTTATTCATTACAAACAAGTGCTTTCGCATAAATATGCAGAGCTTGTGTATTACGGTCTCTGGTTTACGCCGCTTAAAGAAGCGCTCGACGCGTTTTTTAGAGAGCACCAGAAACGTGTAAACGGCACGGTCAGGTTAAAACTCGACCGGGGGCATATCATTATGGCCGGCCGGAAATCGCCGAATTCGCTTTATCAGGAAAAATTGGCGACCTATTCGGCGGGCGATACGTTTGACCATACGGCGGCAAACGGATTTATAAAACTCTGGGGACTTCCCTATGAAAAGAAAATCTAAGAGCGCAAGCAAGCCAACCGAGATTGCTCTGTGGGGCGGACGTTTTAAAGAAAACCTCGATCCCGGAGCGAAGGCGTTTAGCTATTCTCTGCGTGTGGACTCGGAATTGTTTGACGCGGATATTCGTGTAAGCACGGCGTACGCTGCTATGCTGACGAAATGCGGTTTGCTGAGCAAGAAAGAAGGCGAGCAGATTGTTCATGGTTTGCAAGCCGTTCAGACCGATTATGCGTCAAAGAATTTCGAGCATGCGGCCAGTCGCTACGAAGACGTGCATACGCTGATTCAAACCGAGCTTGAGAATAAAATAGGCCCATTGGCTAAAAAACTTCATATGGGTAGGAGCCGGAACGATCTCATTGCCACCAGTACGCGTGTGTATACGAAGGAACGCGTTGCTCAGATTATTGACACGATTCAATCGTTTCAAAAAGCATTGCTCGCTGTCGCAGAAAAAAATGCCAAAATTCTTTTTCCCGGCTACACGCATCTTCAAAGAGCGCAGGTGGTCAGTTTTGCCCATCATCTTCTCGCGTATGTGGAAATGCTTGAGCGGGACCGGGAGCGCTTCGAGGATGCACAGGACCGGATGGATGAGCTTGTTTTGGGTTCGGCCGCTCTGGCGGGAACGTCTATTCCGATCGACCGAGAGTTCCTCCAGAAAGTTTTAAAATTTCAGCGCGTTAGCCGGAACAGCATGGATAGCGTATCGGACCGGGATTTTATTTTGGAAACACTTGCCGCCTCGGCGATTCTTTTTACGCATCTTTCGCGTTTCGCGGAAGATCTTATTCTTTGGGCGACGAGTGAATTTGGTTTCGTTACGCTTGCCGATTCTTTTTCAACCGGCTCAAGTCTTATGCCGCATAAGAAAAATCCGGATATGCTTGAGCTGATCCGGGGGAAAACCGGCGGAGTGTACGGAAATCTCGTTTCGGTATTGGTAACGATGAAAGGTCTTCCGCTTACGTATAATCGCGATATGCAGGAAGATAAAAAACCTTTGTTTGAAGCTCTTCGCGAATCCGTTCGTTCTTTAAATATTTTGTCCGCCGTTGTGAGTTCGATGAAAGTAAACGAAAAGGCGATGGGCGAGGCTATTAAAGATGACCGGCTTTACGCGACCGATCTCGCCGAGTATCTGGTTTTAAAAGGCGTGGCTTTCAAAGATGCGCATAAAGCCGTTGGCGGGCTCATTTTACTTTCGGAGAAAAAGAAAAAGTCGCTCAGCGCGCTAACGCTGGAGAATTTTAAAACAGCCAACGCCAAATTTGGCCCGGATGTGAAATCCGTGTTTTCGGCCTCGCGATCGGTAAGTTCTAAAAAATCGGCGGGCTCGACGTCGTCCGAAAGCGTTAAAGAACAAATTTCGTTTTGGAGGAAGAAACTTAGTGCTCATTCATGAATTCAGGTACAAAGGTAGCGAGCTCTACTGCGAAAGAGTCCGCCTTTCCGATCTAATGGAAAAGGTTGGAACGCCTTGCTACGTATATAGTTACAAGACATTTGTGGACCACTTTGAAGACTTGGAAAAAGCGTTTGGCTCTGTCCGCCCTCTTATTTGCTATTCGATGAAAGCCTGTTCAAACCTCGCTTTAATTCGCGCTTTGGTTAAAAAAGGCGCCGGGCTCGATATTGTCTCCGGCGGAGAATTATTTCGGGCTCAAAAAATCGGCTGTCCGCCGGAGCGGATTGTGTTTGCCGGTGTCGGAAAAAACAACGATGAAATAAAAAAAGCGCTTAAGGCGAATATTCTTCTCTTTAATGTAGAGTCGGAATCTGAGTTGAATGCTATTCAACGCATCGCAGCTTCTCTCGGAAAACGGGCTCGCGTTGCGCTTCGTCTAAATCCTAATGTGGGAGCGGGCGGGCATGCGTATACGACAACCGGGGGATATCTCAGCAAATTCGGTATCGATTTTGATACGGCGAGAAATATTTTTCTCCATCGCTACCGCCGGCCGAATGTGGATATTTGCGGGGTGCATGTTCACATCGGTTCGCAGATTTTGGAAACCAAGCCGTTTGTTGAAGCGCTGAAGCGTACGCTCGTATTCATTGAAGAAATGCGGGAAAGCGGAGTAAAAATAACGCATCTCGATTTTGGCGGCGGGCTTGGGATTATTTATAATCAGGAAAAAGCACAGTCGCCCGCGAATTATGCGAAAAGCCTTACGCCGCTTTTAAAGAAATCAAAATGTAAGATTATTCTCGAGCCGGGGCGCTTTATTTCCGGCAATAGCGGTATACTCTTGACGCGCGTACAATATATAAAGCCGACGGCCAAGAAGCATTTCATTATTGTGGACGGCGCCATGAACGATCTGGTTCGCCCGGCGCTTTACGGCTCGTTCCACGATATTTGCCCGGTAAAAAGAAACGGCCGCGTGCATAAAGTTCGTGCGGATGTCGTGGGGCCTGTTTGCGAAAGCGGAGATTTTCTGGCCAAGGACAGAAATTTGCCCGAGATTGCCGAAGGGGAAGCGCTCGCGGTGCTGAGCGCCGGCGCTTACGGATTTAGTATGTCGAGCAATTACAATTCCCGGCCACGTGCGGCCGAAGTGCTGGTGAAGGGAAATAAATTTTACGTTATTCGGAGCCGTGAATCGTACGAAGATTTGATCCGCGGAGAAAAAATCCCAGGATTTTTAAAATGAAACAGATTAAATTTCACAAAATGACGGGTGCGGGAAACGATTTTATCGTGATCGATCACCGGCGCCGTTCGATTAAAAACACCGGCGATTTCGCGCGCGAAGTGTGTGACCCGCATTACGGCGTGGGCGCGGACGGAGTCGTGCTTCTTGAAAATTCCAAGAAATCCGATTTGCGTATGCGCATCATAAACGCGGACGGTTCGGAAGCTGAGATGTGCGGAAACGCGACGCGTTGCGTAGCGCTTTACGCCAACAAACGTATGCGTTTTGGGAAAAATTTGAGTCTCGAGACGAAAGCCGGAGAAATTAAAACACAGATTCTTGGCAGCCGCGTGCGAAGCAATTTTACGATTCCGCGCGATTACCAGTCCCACTCAAAAATACGAATAGAAGGTAAAGAGCTTTCCTATTACTTTGTCGATACGGGCGTGCCCCACGCGGTGGTTTTTGTGAAAGACTTGGAAAAATTTCCCGTTGTGGAAGTGGGAAGAGCTGTCCGCCGCCACAAGCAATTCGCTCCGCGCGGCACCAATTGCAATTTCGTTCAAATTAAGAACGCACATACGCTTCTTATCCGCACGTACGAACGCGGTGTCGAAGACGAGACGCTTGCCTGCGGGACGGGCGTGGTTGCTTCTGCGGTGGTTAGTGTGGCAGAAGGATTCTGCAAAACGCCTGTAAAATTAATCACGCGAAGCGGCGAAGAAATGATCGTTAATTTTGTATTCGACGGTTGCTGTATTCAAAACGTCACGCTGGAAGGTCCGGCCAAATTCATTTGCGAAGGGGTGTTGGTATGAGAGGAGAGAACATGTTTCAAGGTTCCATGGTAGCGCTGGTCACGCCGTTTAAAAATGGCGCTATCGACTGGGACGCATTCAAAAAATTAATCGACTGGCACATCGACCAAGGCACGGACATTATTATTCCCTGCGGAACGACCGGGGAATCGGCCACGATGACGCACGAAGAACATCGTTCGGTTATGGATTTCGTGGTGGATTATGTCGATGGACGAATTCCGGTTATTTGCGGAGCCGGTTCGAATGCCACGGAAGAAGCCGTTGGTCTCGTGAAACATGCCAAAAAAGCCGGAGCGGCCGCTGCGCTAGTGGTGACTCCTTATTACAACAAACCGACGCAAGAAGGGCTCTACAGGCACTACGAATACATTGCGAAAAAAGTTGAGATTCCAATCGTGCTTTACAATGTGCCGGGCCGGACAGGAATTTCCATTGCGCCGCAAACAGTAGCCAGGCTTTCAAAAATTTCCAATATTGTTGCTATCAAAGAAGCCAGCGGAAGCGTTGAACAGACGAGTCATATTCTCGATCTCTGTGATATCACCGTGATTAGCGGTGAAGACGCATTGACGTGGCCGCTTATGGCCGTGGGTGCGAAAGGTGTGATTTCGGTTACGGCAAACGTGGCGCCCGATCGCATTTCAAAAATGGTTCACGCCGCGCTAGATAAAGATATGGAAACAGCCGAAAAACTTCACCGCGAACTTTTCCGGCTGAATAAAGTCATGTTTATCGAAACCAATCCTATTCCGGTGAAAACAGCGCTGGGAATTATGGGTTTCATTCAGCCCGAGTTCCGATTGCCGCTTTGTGAAATGTCGGCCGGCAATAAAGAAGAGCTCGCGCGAGTCTTAAAAGAAACGCGCATTTCTGCCGATAAATCAAGTCAGAGAAAGAAAGTGGGTTCCAAGAAATGAAAGCACTTCCGATCGCCGTTGCCGGCGCCATGGGGCGCATGGGCCAGGCGATTCTACATTTAGCTGGGAAAAATGCTGCCTTCTCCGTCCGCGGGGCGCTCGAATCGTCTTCGCATCCTTTACTCGGGCAAAGCATGGGGGCGCTTCTGAGTATTCCCCATCTTTCTATTCCGTTAACGGCAAGGCCCGAAGAAGCGCTTAAATCAGCCAAAGTACTGGTTACCTTCACCAATCCCGAAGCTACGTTAACTCATATCGGTGCGTGTGTGCGCCTGCGAAAGGGCATGGTCATAGGGACTACCGGTTTTAATCCCGGTCAGCTGAAGAAGATTCAATCTGCTGCTAAAAAAATTCCCATCGTGCTTTCGCCGAATATGAGCGTGGGCGTGAACTTACTTTTGGTTTTCACCGCGCTTATGTCCAAAAAATTGGAAACCTACGATCTCGAAATCGTAGAAGCCCATCACAGCATGAAAAAAGATGCGCCGAGCGGCACCGCGCTAAAAATAGCCGAAGTGGCTGCC
>Ga0209515_10003358_pt1 | contig 23106 bp, 20 predicted proteins | sample Subgroupgradi54m_FD_187454 | JGI IMG/M metagenome (GOLD analysis project Ga0209515, IMG submission 187454) | Subsurface groundwater microbial communities from S. Glens Falls, New York, USA - GMW60B uncontaminated upgradient, 5.4 m (SPAdes)... ... | reverse complement strand
AAAATAAGATTGCTCTTTTCGGAGACTGAAACGGCGAAGCAAAACCAAAAATTTCCTTTCCATTTCTTTTTCCGCTTCGCGGCGGAGGGGTGGGGGGAGGAGGCGCGAGAAAAATGCAAGGAAAATTTTTGGGTTTTGTACACGCTCTCCCTAGAGCGTGTCCGAGGCGCATTGGTTCGCATCACCACGCAATCGGAGCGTACGAGGCAGTTTCAAGCCACCACGCGCTCCGCGCCTGCGAAGTGGGTTCGCGCAAAGGTTAATACATCACCGCAAGCGACCCAAGAGGACAGGTAAACCCCCTGTCTGATTGGTTGTCGTTGCGAGAGAGGGCGGGATTCGAAAGACGGAGCTCGCGCAGGCGAGCGAGTCGGGGTCGCGGAAATTTTCAGCAGAAAATTATCTGTGACCTAATCCCGCCCTCTCTGCCAGTTGGAAAATGAAATATCTCAACAAAATAACAATATTCCTCAAACAAGTCCGTCCAAAACTTTCCAGTACACACCGATTAGAATTCAAAAATGTCTTCGGCGCTGTTGGTGGTTATGTCAATGGGCGGATATTCGTTTCGTGCGGAAAGTTCGGTGTCGCTGTCCGACTTCCGCCGGATATACTTGTTGACCTTTTTCAAAAGAAAAAAGCAAAACATCTCAAATATTTTCCCCACGGTCATGTCAAAAAAGAATATGCCGTAATTTCAAAACAAATACTTGGAAACAAACATCAATTGAAAAAACTTGTTGATGAAAGCATAAAATTTGTGCTAAAATGAAAATGTCGAGAATATTAACTAACACATAATCAAAAAACTATGAAAACTCTTAAGTGCGACCTATGTGAACATAAAGCTCAAGGTGAGACATTTGAAGAATGGATGAACGCTCTTAAGCCCCATTACTTTGAAACTCATGCTGATGTAATGAAAGACTCTAGTAAAACTAAAGAGGACATGGAGAAGTGGATGGTTGAGAACAAGGCAAGGTTTGAAGTTGCCTAGTTTTTAAAGGGAGCAATCCCCGCCGTTTTATAAGCGACATAGAGTGAGCGAAATGTGAAAATTCTTGTTTTTACATTTCCGAGCCGAGGAGCTTATATGTAATCATATAATGTTTCCTAAAAACGGCGGGGCTTTGTGCGCGCGCAGGGCGGGCAAGCAAATATAATCTACTATCCAAAGCAAGACGAAGATTTGATATTATTCTCTTATGAACGAGAAACGAAAAATATGCTAACTTATACAAAACGGAAGGTATGACCAAAAAACCTGCCCGCCCCGCAAAGCGGGGCGGGGAAATCGCCGGCGGTGTGGTACATGGAGTGCCAGCGGATTTACGAAAGACCCTTACTTCTGCCCCGAGGGCGCGAGTAGCATGGGAGGATATTACACCACTCGCGCGCAACGAGTGGCTCTGCTGGATTCTGTCCGCCAAGAAACCAGAGACAAGGGGTCGCCGGATTGAGAGGACGCGCGCGGAGCTTGTAGCCGGAAAGCGTCGCCCCTGTTGCTTCGCCGGTTGCATTCATCGCTCCAAATAGTCGGAGGCGCAGATGATATAATCAAATGTTCATTTCGTAGTCTGAAGTGGCGAAGCCCCAGTAGCACGCAAGCGACTACGGGGCAGGCAAAACCAAAAATTTCCTTACACTTCCTTTTCCTCGGCGAGGGTGTTGCGCTTACTTGTTGAATTTATTGGTGGGTAAATTTACATTTGTAAGAATTTGGGCTATATTTTGTGTTATGCTTTCAAACAATTTCCAAAACCAAACAACAAACACGGTCTATGTGTTTATTGACGCTTCCAATTTATGGGAAGCGTTAAAGGCGAAAGGCAAATTTTTGGATTTTGATAAGACAATCAAGTACATTACAGAAAAATTTGGTGGCACATCAATTAAGGCTTTTTACTATACAGCGTACCCAGCAGAAGGCACAAGAAATTATAGTTTAGATGGCAAACACAAATTTTTCACATTTTTGCAAAAGGGTTTGGGATTCGCGGTCATAAAAAAAGAACTGAAAAGAATCAGTGTGGTCAGTGAGCATGGTGAAGTAATAGAGGAGAAAGGTAACATGGATGTAGAGATGACCATAGACGCGCTCCATCATTTCAAAAAGTACGATACAGCAGTTTTCTTTACTGGGGATTCTGATTTTCTGGCGCTTGTAACATATTTGAAAAATCGCGGGAAAAAAGTTTTTATATTTTCTTCAAAAAACAATGTGTCGCAGGAATTGAGAACTGGAGCAAGTGGCTACTCCGATATTTTGGAGGTTGATGGTGTTTGGGGTAAAGAGTTAAAACATAGAGCCGAGTTAGAAAAGAAAAGTAAATAACGAAACCGCCCTCCTTGCGGAGGGCGGTTCTTGGATGTTATACCCCTTCAGTTATGGAACTGAAAGACTCTGACAGTATAGCAAGCACTAACAATCTGTCAAACAAGCGTTTGTGGACTTTTCGTTTAGCCGCCGAAATTTTTGTTCAACAAGCCTTAACAGTGTTACAATAGTTTTATCAAAACGATTTATGTTTCAATACCTGCCATATCTAGTTTTTTTGGGCGCGACTGCTCAACTGGTCGGGACATATTTTTACATAAAGGATATGGCGCGGGGAGATGTCAAACCGAATAGAGTTACTTGGTTGCTTTGGTTTGTTGCTCCGCTCATAGGGACAGTTGCCGCTTTGACGAAGGGTGTGGGCTTGGCGGTTCTTCCTGTTTTCATGTCGGGGTTTGGCCCACTGCTTGTTTTTATAGCATCATTTACAAACAAAAATTCGTACTGGAAATTGGAGCGGTTTGATTATTGGTGCGGACTTTTTTCACTACTTGCTTTGATATTGTGGGGCATTACAAAAATGCCTGAAGTGGCGATTGCGTTTGCCATTGCAAGCGATTTGCTTGCCGCGTTGCCGACACTCTTAAAATCTTGGAGACATCCGGAGACGGAAAACGCGGGGCCGTTTGCCTCGGGTCTTTTCAGCTCGCTTACAAGTTTTGTCGCGATAAAAATGTGGAATTTTTCGGCGTTAGCCTTTCCGATTTATTTAGTGGCTGTAAACACTTCCATCTTGCTGGCGATTTATCGTCGCAAAATTTTTTCATAGTAATGGCGGGAGATAATTGAGGATGCTGAAAATAAGAACATATGCGGATTAAATAATACAAAAAACCTTGACTTTTTGTCTCGGGTTTGCTAGTCTTTCCTATGTGAGTTGCTATTCAAGTGGATAGTCCAACAAAACGAATGTCTGCGTAAGACCCGCTTCGGCGGGTTTTGCGTTTGCCTGTTTTGCCTCCAACGCTTTGGTCGGAGTTGCAAAACAGAGCACCCCGCACCAATCCCATGGCGAGCGCGCCCCATAGTATCCGAGGACGGAACTACGGGGTAAATGTCCTTTATGTTTGGGCGACCTGCCCCGTAGTCAGTTTGCTGTACTACTGGGGAGCGCGAGCCCGCCTACCTCTGGCGCTGGGGTATAACTGTGAAAAATATCAAGGTTGAACCTCGCTGGACAAGGCGAGGCCTTGATTTTTAGGCTTTGGAATTTTTCCGTCTGGTTTTTAAGATGTTGTTAGGGTACTATAAGTGAGTTGTTGCAATAGAGGGCTGACGGTTGCACTCACATAGACATTAGTTTTGGAGCTAGCCCCCGTCGGCCCTCTGTTGTCGCAACGCCAAATGGAAGAGAATGTTTCCCTTGCAAAATTTACGACTTTTAAGATTGGCGGGCCTGCCCGTTATTTTTTTCGTGCGAAGAGCTTGAAAGAGGCGATTGATGCCGTAGGCTTTGCCCACGCAAAGAGTCTGCCATTTTTCGTGCTTGGCGGGGGCTCAAATCTTTTGGTAAATGACAGCGGTTTTTCCGGCGTGATTATTAAAAACGAAATTTTAGGTTTGTCGTTTTCTGAAGCGAGCGATTCCGTGGAAGTCGTTGCTTGCGCGGGCGAGGCGTGGGACCCGTTTGTCGCCGAGACTGTCAGGCGCGGTTTGTTCGGTTTGGAAAATTTGTCGGGCATTCCAGGGACTGTCGGCGCGTCGCCAGTGCAGAACATCGGCGCTTACGGAGTTGAGGCTCGCGAGACGATTGTTTCGGTTGAGGCGTTGGATAGTAAAACGGGCAGGGTGGAAATTTTTAGTAACGCCGATTGTCAGTTTTCTTACCGCGATAGTTTTTTCAAGACGGCGGAAGGCAAACGCTACATTATTACAGGCGTTCGCTTTCGTTTGAAAAAAGATGGGAAGGTTAATATCGGGTATAAAGACCTCAAGCAAATTTTCAATTTTCAATTTTCAATTTTCAACGAGGAAGAGAGTCAGAGAAAATTAAAGGCGATAACTCTGCGAGAAGTAAGGAAAGCTGTGCTGGAAATTCGCCGTGGCAAGTTTCCCGACTTAAACGAAATTGGCACCGCTGGCTCATTTTTCAAAAATCCGATTATTTTGGAAGAGCATTTTGTTAAATTGAAAGAGCGGTATCCCGATTTGCCCGGGTTTGAAATAGAACACGACACCAATCCACAAATGAAAACGAATAACACGAATGACACGAATAAAAAGTCAGTGAAGGTCTCCCTCGCTTGGATAATTGACAATGTTTGCAAACTCAAAGGTTTTCAAAAAGGTAAAGTCGGGCTTTTTTCGCGCCAGCCGATTGTGGTGGTGAACATGGGTGATGCCAGCGCGGAAGATGCCCATCTGCTGGCGCGCGAAATCGCCGACTGTGTTAAAGAAAAAACAGGTATCAACATTGACTGGGAGGTGGAGAAATTGTAAGATGAAAAGCATGAAATTTATCACCGATATAAAAAGCAGTTTGTACAACCGGCATTTTTACGCGGGGCTGAAAGAGCGGTCGCTCGGCTCGTCGTTTAAGTATTTTTTCTCGCTTGTCGCCGTGCTCGCCGTTATTTCGGCTTTTGTTTTAGGTCTTGAGCTTTCGCCATTTTTTTCCACGGAGAGTTTGAAAAAAATGGCGAACTTTTATCCGAAGGAGCTCGCGATACAAATTAAAGGAGGTGCGATTTCAACCAATGTTGCCGAGCCGTACATTATTAAAGACACCGCTAATTATTCAACTCGGGCAAAACACGGCAACTTGCTTGTTATTGATACGCAATACGACAAAAACAATTTTTCAGCTGGCGTGTTCGCAAAATACGATACGCAAGTTTTGATTGGCAAAGATTTTTTTGTGAACGCGAAAAGTCAGAGCCAGTTTGAATTTACCGATGCCAGCAAGATGCCGGATTATTCTTTGAATCAAGCTAGACTGCTCCACTGGGCTGATGTTGTCGGAAGCCATCATCTGGCAGTTTCTCTCGGACTATTTTTTGCCTTGTTCACGGCTCTTTTCATTTTCTTCGGCCTTCATCTTTTATGGTTGCTTTTGGTTGCGTTAATTATTTTTCTTTTTGCCAAGCTGGCAAAACTTGGACTGTCTTACAAAAATTCTTTTCAAACGGCGATTCACGCTTCCACTGTGCCGATTATTCTTGAAAGTATTTTGATGTTCTCTGGTTTCGGCGCCCCGTTTAAGTTTTTCTTTAGTTTGGTTTTGCTCGTTATCGCACTCTTGAATCTTAAAAAGCCTTCGGCCACTGCCCCCGCAGTGTAGTTTACAATGTAGTTTTCTGAGTTTTTTCCCAAACACCAATGTATATAAAGTGTGCATTAAACCCGCTATAGCATATTTAATGCACACTAGGGGGAAGGGTTAAAAAAAGATAAAGAAAAAGAAAAAAGATAGGAGAAAATTTATTGTCTTTTGCATCTCTTATTTTATGCTATCATGCACTAATGCTTTCCCTTTTGAAGCGCATGTTCGGCGACGGCAATGAGGCTAAAATCAAGGCTTTTTTGCCGATTACGGCTGAAATAAATTCGCTTGAACCGACAATTTCCGCGCTCTCTTTTGATGCGCTTTCCGCTCGCACAGCCTATTTCAAAAGCGAATTGGCCTCCGGCCGAACGCTTGAAGAAATTTTGCCGGAAACTTTTGCCGTTGTTCGCGAGGCGTCAAGACGGACGCTTGGCCAGAGACATTTTGATGTGCAACTTTTGGGTGGAATCATTTTACATAAAGGCAACATCGCGGAGATGAGAACAGGTGAAGGCAAAACTTTGGTGGCAACCCTACCAGCGTACTTAAACGCTCTTACTGGAAAAGGAGTTCACATTGTAACTGTCAACGATTATCTTTCACGGAGAGACGCCGCGTGGATGGGACAAATTTACCATTCGCTTGGGCTAAAAGTGGGGGTGATCAATCACGAATTGTCTTTTATTTATGACCCGGCTCACAGCGAAACTCAAAACTCAAAACTCAAAACGCAAAATGAAAACTCAAAATTAAAAGGTGGGGATAAATTGGATAAAATCCGAGACGAGCTCGGCAGTTTCAAAGTTGTCCATGAATTTTTGCGACCGTGCAGTAGGCGGGAGGCGTACGAAGCCGACATTACTTACGGCACGAACAACGAATTCGGTTTTGACTATTTGCGCGACAATATTTCCTACGATGAACGAGAGCTTCGCCAGCGGGATTTTAATTTTGCCATTGTTGACGAAGTGGATTCCATTTTGATTGACGAAGCTCGGACGCCTTTAATTATTTCGGCGGCCACGGTTGATTCGGAAGATTTGTACGGCACCTTTGCCAAAATTGCCGAGACTCTCAAAATTGAGGAGGATTATAAAGTGGATGAAAAAATGCACACCATTTCTTTGACCGATTCTGGCATTGAAAAAGCCGAAAAGAAACTTGGCGTGGAAAATATTTATACCGAGAAGGGCATTAAATTTGTTCATCATTTGGAAACAGCCGTCAAAGCCAAAGCGCTATACCAAAAAGACAAGGCTTATGTGGTCAAGGACGGTCAGGCGATTATTGTTGATGAATTTACCGGCAGGCTCCAGCCGGGCAGGCGCTGGAGCGAAGGCCTTCACCAGGCGATTGAAGCCAAAGAAGGCGTGGCGGTGCAGAAGGAATCGCGCACCATGGCGTCCATCACTTTCCAAAATTATTTCAGACTCTACAAAAAACTTTCCGGCATGACCGGCACGGCCAAAACTTCCTCCGAAGAATTTTACAAAGTCTACGGCGCGGATACTCTGGTGGTGCCGACAAACAAGGCGGTGCTTCGCTACGACGGCAACGACCAAATTTTCCAGACCGAAGTCGGGAAATTAAAAGCTATCGCGCGGAAAGTGAAGGAATTGAACGGCCGTGGCCAGCCAGTGCTTATCGGCACGGTGTCAATTGAGAAAAACGAAATGCTCGGGCACTTCTTGAAAAGCGAAGGCGTGCCTCATGAAATTCTCAACGCCAAAAATCACGAACGGGAAGGCGAAATCATCGCGCAGGCGGGACGCAAGGGTGCGGTAACCATTGCCACCAACATGGCGGGGCGAGGCGTTGACATCAAGCTCGGCGGAAATCCGTCGGCGGAAGCGGAGTACGAGAGGGTAAAAAAACTCGGCGGACTTTTTGTGCTTGGCACTGAACGGCATGAGGCTAGGCGAATTGACAACCAGCTCCGCGGACGCTCCGGCAGGCAAGGCGACCCTGGGGAGACGCAATTTTTCGTTTCGCTTGAAGACACTTTGATGAGGGTTTTTGCTTCGGACACCATTAAAAACATGATGGGACGGTTTGGCATTCCCGAAGACCAAGCGATTGAAAATCGTCTCATTACGCGCTCGCTTGAAACCGCTCAAACCAAAATTGAAGGCTTTAACTTTGACGCGCGCAAACATGTGCTTGAATATGACGATGTGCTAAACCATCAGCGAGTTATCATGTACAGCCGTCGCAGGAAAATTTTGTTAGGTAACAACGCCGAGCTTGAGCAAACTCTTTTTGAAATGGCTGGGACAGACGAGACGCTTTCAAAAGTTGTTGCCGACAAGAAAAAAGAAATTGGCGAGGAAGAATTTTTTCGTCTCTTGCGCCGAATGATGCTCCAAGCCACCGACATGTTTTGGATTGAGCATTTGGAGGTGATGGATTACATGCGAGGCTCGGTGAATTTGCGCGCCTATGGCCAGCGCGACCCGCTTGTTGAATACAAGAAAGAAGGCTTGAGACTTTTCAAGGAAATGGAAGTGTCGGCGGTTGACCAGATCGTGAGATTGATTAAGGCGGCTAGCCCCGCCCCGACGGTGGCCGTCGGGGCGGGGCTAGGGCGCGAGCATCTCCGTCTCGCCGAAGTCCACGAACAAGCCTCGCTCATCGGCTCCGGCGACGCGCAATCAAATCGCGTGCATCACGGCAATATCAACGTCAATCAGCCATCTAATCAGCGTCAATCTGCGTACGGTAAAGTCGGCAGGAATGACTTGTGTCCTTGCGGTTCGGGGAAGAAATATAAGCGATGCCATGGGGCATGACAAAATATGAGAGTCTATGTCACATCATCATTTGGAGATAGCAGAGAAGAGATAGAACATCTTTGCTCCGTTGTTAAATCGGCAGGTTTTCAGGATTTTAGCTTCATTCGGGATGTTGAAAAGTATCAAAAAGTTTTTGATAACCCGAAAGATCTCATGAAGAGATCGGAAGATGAAATTAGAAAATCCGATGCCTTCCTGATTGACATGACCGACAAGCCAACAGGAAGAGCGATTGAGGCAGGTATGGCGTACTCTCTTGGAAAGAAGATTGTCGTTATTATGAGACAAGGGAGGGCGATAAAAGACACAACGAGAGGCATTGCAGATGTAGTAATCGAGTATGATGAAATTGAAGATATTTCTCCAGGACTTAAAGATGTCCTGCGGAAATGGAAATAAGCCGAAGAAGCGTCATGGAAAATAATCTTATATTACAAAATTTCCACTAGTACGATATATCGTACTAATTTATATATGCTACACAAAACCCCGCCGAAAAATTTTAGTCCCAGGTTTGAAGTGGTGAGTTGTTTCGTTGAGCGCGAAGGCCGAATTCTTCTGCTCCACAGACACAAAGAAAAATCGCAGGGTGGGAAGTGGGGCGTGCCAGCGGGAAAGATTGATGAAGGCGAGGAAAGTTTGCAGGCCATGATTCGCGAGGCGCGAGAGGAAACCGGATTTCGCTTTGAGCCGAAGCAACTTGAGTACTTGCAAAAAGTTTTTGTTCGTTATCCCGACTACGATTTTGTGTATCACATGTTCAAAACGAAGGTCGCAAGCAAGCCATCGGTTTCTATAAGTTCCAAAGAACACCAAACATTTAGGTGGGCGACTCCGAAGGAAGCTTTGAGAATGAATTTGGTGGACGATTTAGACGCTTGTATCAGGATGTTTTATTGATTTACAACAGTCTGACTATTGTACAATAGTCAGACTGTTGTAGTTGTAGTATAATTTAGCATATGCGAGTGGAGCCACTTACAATTGATTGTTTCGCGCATTGTTTCAAAAGGGGAGGTCACGGTATGCCCATTGTCAAAAATGAAGACGATTCGTGGCGTTTTCTGCGTTCACTATATTATCTGAATGACACTTTTTTCGATGAAAACTGGGATCGTTCTTACAACAGTCAGACTGTTGTAAGAAAAAATAATACTTTTTATAGGCCTGAAGAATGGCCCGAGCAAGAACCGTTGGTCAAAATTCTTTGCTACATTCTGATGCCCAATCATATTCATTTGTTGGTTAAGGAGATTAGGGAAAAAGGCACATCGTCTTTTATGAAGAAGTTGGGACAGAGCATGACTAATCATTTCAATAAGAAATATGAAAGTAAAGGAAGTATTTTTCAAGGCGCGTATAAAGGCAAAACTGTCCGTACTGATAAGTATCTGCGTTATGTCTCGGTGTACATAATGGTAAAAAATGCGTTTGAATTGTATCCGGGAGGTTTCCAAAAAGCTATAGAGAATTTTGAATCGGCATGGAAATTTGCTGTTGAGTATCCGTTTGGGAGTCTCGCGGATTATGTTGCTGGACGCAACTCACCAATTATTGACAGGGATATTTTAGGAGAAATTTTTGATAGGCCGTCAGAATTAAAAAGTTTCGCGCGGGATGTGATGAAGGGAGGGAAATGGAAAGGGGATGAGAAGGGGGATGAGAAGGATAAAAAGTTAGCACGCTTGATTTTCGATGATTACAACAGTCAGACTAACTGAGGTTAGTCTGACTGTTGTAAGGAGTTATCCACTTTTGGTATTTCGTCTCTACTATGGCAGGGTGTACAATACAGTCAAATTGACGGCGCTCCCTTCTCCGGCGGTGCCTTCGAACTTATTTATGTTTTAATTATAAAAATTAATTTTTGTACTAAATATGGTATTTAAAAAATTTTTTGCTGGCGCTTTTATTTTCGCGACTCTCTTCGCAGTTGTTCCATTAGCTCACGCCGCTATTACCGAGATGGCGACACCTGTTGACGCCTTCTTCCCATCAACGATTACCGTTGGCGGGGGCGCGGTGTTTCCGCTCCTTAACTTTCAGCTAATTCAGTCAAGCGGTAGCGACACCTTAAGTAAAGTGGGAGTTCAAATTGTGGCCTCAACCACCATGACTGCAGGGGAGATATCCCAGCTTTCGCTCTGGAAAGAATCGGGGGGACAGCCGGGTTTCCAACTTGGAAGCGATACATTTATCTCTGGCGCCGCGTCCAGTTCTCCATCCGTAAATAGCGTGCTTAATTTGCTCACCCCGACTACCGCAGTGGCTGTCGGTAGCACGGCAAGCACCTTTTACATTGTGGCGTCAACAACCGGTACAACCGGCATCACGAACGGTCACGCGTTCAACGCGCAGTTGCAGGTAAACTATGCCTCAACTACGGCCGGAAGCGGTCTTGGCACAGCCTTCGCTTCAAATAAAAAAGTCAGGCTTAATCAAAACGCCACGCTTAAAATCAGTGAAGTGAAAGCTGGCACTGCTAGCAACTCAAGCGATGAATTTGTTGAGCTTTACAACTCCGGTGAAGCGGACATCAATCTCTCCGACCTGGGACTTCAGCTTCATTCATTTTATAGTAATGGCAGTTCCACGCCCGGTGTGTCTCTTACCTACTACAAGAAAGTGATCCCGTCCTACGGCTATTTTCTCATTGGCAACCAGATTGGTTACAGCGGTTCGGTGCCACTTGACGCGGTTTTTGCCACTTCAAGTTTCAACATCATTCTTGTGAACGGCGGGATTTCAATCGCTACAGGTACGCCCGGAACTGTTGCCACTTCAACGGCGATTGATTATGTCGGTTGGGGTACACAAGGTGTCGGAAACTGTGAAAATGCAGATACCACTGGAACCGTCTGCGCCACAGCGCTTGTGGAAGACGGCGCCTCGCTTGAGCGTTTGGCTACCGGGTACCCTTCAGCCACTTCAACCGCCACATCTCTGGCGCAGGGCGGTGTTGATGCGAGCAAAGGAAACGGCTTTGATAAAAATGACAACTCGGCTGACTTTGTGGTTCAGACAGTGCCAAATCCCCAAAACAGTTTAAGTTCGATTGAGTTCCCTTTCGGCGGAGGCGGGTCGGATACTTCAAAACTTCAAGTTTTGGGCTCGTTTCCGATGAATGGCATGGTGAGCGCCCCGATTGATATAACATTCATCGGCTTCATGTTGAACAAGCCGGTTTCTACCACAACCATCATATCGGCTACCGCGACTTCAACAGTCACGCTTACAAAATCCGACGGCACTGGCGGAAACCTCTGTGCAAGCGTTTCTTACAATCCATTTCCCTCAAACTTTGAGCCTCAAACCAAATGCAATCTCTCGGCCAGCTTGAATCCGAATACCTCGTATATCTTTACCGCCACATCAACCATTTACGACCTCTCTGGCAACGCCCTTGACCAGGACGCATTCCTAGCTGGCAATCAACCCTATACGGCAACCTTTACCACAGGCACGGCTGGATTTACTTTTGCCAATGTAACTCCGCCGGCTGTGATGGGCACTTCGCCTTTCCGGGGTTCCCAAAATGTGCCGACCAATATCACGAAGGTTTCGGTTGAATTCAATCAGGCGACGATGGATACGACGACCTTCACAAACACTAACATTTTTCTCTCGGGGGGCTTGACCCTTTCCAGTTTCAGTTTCAGCACTTCAACCGGCAGGAATGTTCTGACGGCGACTATCGGCGGGACGGTGGCCGCCAGCACTCAATACACTCTAACTGTCGGCACGGGGGTTAGAACCGCGCAGGCCATTCCGCTTCCAATGGCCTATACCACAACCTTCACAACCGGCGCCAGCGCAGACACAACCGCTCCTACCATTGTGGGTGTGTTGCCGATTCCCAGTACTACAATTACGGCCAATACCAATGACTTTATTTTTACTTTTGACGACGCTCTTGACTCTACCACTGCCACAAGCGGCGCCGTAACGCTTGGTATTTCTGGCGGAGCCAATTTGCCCGGCAGTGTCCGCTACGACCCGGTGGCGAAAGAAGGCCATTTTATTACCAATAATGTGCTTCCAATCGGGCAGACGGTTATACTGACACTTAAAGGCGCGTCTATCAGAAACATTTCAAATGTTCTTCTCGGTTCCGATGTTACCAAAACATATACGGTGGAAGCGGTAAATACTGACACGACGGCGCCCTCCATTCTTTTCGCGAACGCCGACGACTTTAGCGTAGCCATTACCTACAACGAAGCGGTTAACAAAACTGACGCGACCACGCTTGGCAATTACACCCTCACAGTGGGCGGTACCGCCCAGACGCTCTCGGCGCTCGCCGGTCATCAGATTACTTACGATGAAAGCACCCGAACAGCGAAGCTCACGGGACTCCGACTTACCTCCGGCCAGACTTTTATCGTGACAGCCCAAAATATCAAAGACATGTCCGGCAACCTTATGACGACCGTAAACAGTTTCAGCGGAACTTGCGCCTCCTTTGCCACAACCGGCGGGTTTGTCGGCCCGAGTTCTTTCAGCGGTTCCACTTTTGGCGCGACCACAAATTTTAGCTCGTCCGGCATCGGCTTCATGCCACCGGTAACGGTGCGTCCCTCAAGCACTTTCGTGAGCGCTTCCACAACTTACGCTTTTGAACTGCCGATTTCAAAACAAATTCCGGCCAGTGGCACGATTGTTGTTACCTTTCCTTCTAGTTCCGACTTTACTTTCTGTTGCGTTGCCACGACATCAGCGAACAATCCGTTTATCGCCACCCAAAACGCCGATATTAACGGTTCCGGTCCGCTTACCGTTGGCATTAAAACTATCGCCACTAATTCGTTGGCCAAGACGGTTACCATCACTCTTGATACCGCCACACGCTTGGAAAACAGCGACACCCACGATTTTCTCAAATTTTCTCTAGCCAATTTGAGGAACCCTTCAATTCCCAAAGGTCTTGACACATCTGGCTATACTCTTGACATCAAGTCCAAAGACGCTTCGGGAGGACTGCTTGAATCATTCAGCGCCAATTCCATTTACATCGGCGGAGGCACGGCGGGTGGCGGGGCGGTAACCACTATTCGGGGCACAGTTTCGGGCAACGGTGGCAACTTGATTGGGGCTACGATTCACATGATGTCTCCCCAGACAGGACCTATGGACGCCACGACTGATTCAAATGGCCTATTTCAGTTCACCAACATTCCGATTGGCACGCAATTTCTCACCAACAACTTCGGCGGGGGCAGCAGCTACATGTTGTTCACGGACCCGTTTATTTCTGGCGTGAGCGATGGAAACGGCGCAACCTCCACCGCCTTCTTCGGTAACACTATGCCGACGCCGGTACAGGCAACTTCAACCAGTATCATTACGAGAAATTTTGCCCTGACGGCGACCTCGTCCGCCATTAATTTCACGGTTAATCTCACAGCTGCCGCCAACACCTTTACCGCGAGCGAAAATGTTGATGTGTTCGCCGGCGGTCCCGGACAATTTGTGGTTCGCACCGTAACACCCGGCGCCAGCGCTTTGACCGCGTCAACATTAACGGTCATGCCGATTCCGCAAGTTAACGGAAACTGGGCTATTGGCATTGGGCCAGCCATGCCGAAGGGCGGTGGCGGGGGGTTCAGCGGTCCGCCACCGGCGTCAAACTGGTCTATGCCAAAGCCGATTTCAGTGACGGTAACCGGTTGCCCAAGCGCTTGCGTATCAAGTGTCAGTAGTGTCGCAACCACATCAAACACCTTTACGATTTCCACGGCGGACAAAACCATAGCGGGTGTCCTCAAAGACGGTAGTGGCAATTCTATCGCCAATGCCATGGTGTTTGCTTTCTCGCCGTCGACGGACAGCGGTGGAGGAGGGGGTGGCAACACTCAAACGGGAACCTCCGGTAACTTCTCCATCAAAGTGGTTTCCGGTTCCTATGTTGTCGGCGCCTACTCGCCCGGGGTGGGAGAATCTAGAAAGGTGACGGTTGTTGTTGACACTTCTGGCAATGTCTTTGTTGACGGCAGTCCAACCGCCTCAACCGGCTCAAGCGGAGCTAATGCCTTTACGCTCAAAATGGTAAAACCCGGCTACACCATCACCGGCCAAGTAACCGATGGCACCAACGCCGTTGGCAACGCGCCGGTTTTCGCCTATCGCACCGACGGCCCCGGTCGCGCTGATGCTATGACAGACTCTTCAACCGGCAACTACACTATATATGTTGACAATGGCACATGGAAAGTCAGCTCGTTCATTCCCGGTTTCGGTCCAATGGCGGAGCAGACAGTAACCGTTTCCAGTGGCAATCAGTCAAACATCAACTTTGCTCCTTCCTCAAGCCAGAGCTTTAGCATTTACTCCGGCAATATCTATGAGGACTTGAACAGCGACAACATCTATGCCACTACCACGGAGGCAATCGTCGGCGCCGTGATACGCCTCTCAAACGGCACCAGCGTCAATGAGGGTGTCTCGGGCGCCGATGGGGCATTCTCAATTCGCGTACCATCAGCAACCGGTTACACAATAAAAGATATTTTCTCGCCGTCCTACGGCAAAATCGCTCCATATGATAGTTCTGGCACTGCCATCGGAACGCTCAACCTTACCGCATCATCAACCAATAAATACATCCGCGTACCGGTTCGGAACACCGTCAATTTCACCATCAAGGATTCAAATGGCAACCCGCTGGTTGTTTCCAAAGCTTTCATTGACCTCATTGACAAGACTACGGGGTTGGGCAATCACATTCAGATTACCAATGCCACTAGCACCTCGCTTCTCATAGCGTCAAGCACTTCGCCGTCCATTCGCGCCTACATCCAAGGTATTCCGCCGGCAAATATCTCGGTCGGCTCTGACAGCGCCCAGACTTTCGTGACAAGTGGCAATCTCTCCGTCACTCACGCTACGGAGGCGGTTAAAATTACCGTCAACACTTCCTCGGCCGCTTTAAGCAACATTGTCGGCACGGTCTATAAAACTTCAGCAACGGCCGGCAATGAGCTTGATGGCGCGTGGATTCAATTTGTAGACCAAACAAACGGTGTTCAGTTTGGCACCCAAGCCACTTCAACCGGCGGTTACAGTATCAGCGCCGCTAACGGCACTTACCAAGTGCTTGTCTCAAAACCGCAGTATGTGGCATCGCCGACAACAGTAACGGTTTCAGGCACCACTACCCAGAACTTTATTATGACCGCGTCCTCAGTCACGATTTCCGGAACGGTGACGGCCGGAGGTGTAGCGGCAGTTAGTTCCTTCGTCCGCGCCGAAAAAATCGGCGGTGGCCAGGCGTTAACACAAACCGATACAAGTGGCGCCTATACCTTAAATGTGACGCCGGGCACATGGAGGGTCTTCGCCACCGCGGATGGCTACTCGGAAGGGGCTTCGGCTTCAAATCCGGTTGTAGTTTCCAGTTCCAAAAGTAGCGTCAATGTAACGCTTACGACTGCATCATCTCTCCAATCTAAACTGGCCACCTCAAACAACTTCAGCGATAAATCCGCGGGCTCATTTAGCGATTCCACTGTCAACACCAGTGTCAATCTTGACGCCAATGCTCTTGGCTCTTCTGACAACCAATCTTACATGACCGCCAAAGAGACAAGCAACTATCCGAACACCTCAAGCGTCAACATTATTGCAAGTAAAGCTAAAGATATCAGCGCTTTTTCCAACAACGCTCAAGTGACAGACCTCCAGAACCTCAAAAAAGCCGATATTGAACTGACCTATACCAAGGCTGAATTGAATTCGTCGAGTATTACCACAACAACAGGTGTCAGCAAACTTACCGTTGTGTCTTATAGCGCCAACAAGGGCGACTGGGAAACGCTTTCTACCGTCCCGACATATAAAGATTCCACGGGCGCTGCGCTGGCATCGCCCTCGGCCGACCTTTCCAATGTCTCGTCTGTAACCTTTGCCGCTCAAGGCACTCACTTCTCTGACTATGCTTTGTCTAGTCCCACTGGCGTCTCGCCGCCCGATACGCCGACAGGCCTCACGGCCACTCCCGGAGTTGGGGACGCTAGCCCCGTGGTACTGACATGGAGCGTTTCAAGTGGCGCTGACGGCTACTACATTTATCGGGATACTGGCTCTGGCGGTTCATTCCCGCTTCTGGCGGATGTATCGGGGGGAAGTAGCGTAAGTTATTCTAACTCAAGCGTAACGGCTGGTAGCACCTACTACTACAAGATTTCTGGTTACAAATCTAGCGGAGCTTCCGAATCAGCTCCCTCAAGCGCGGTCTCCGCGAAAGTTTCGGCAAATGCCGGCAACGGCGCTCCGGGTGGGGGCGCGGGAGGAGGCGGTGGTGGCGGTCTCGGGCCTGTTCCGCGCGCGCAGAAAATTTATCCGGACGGCACGATTGTCTATCTTGATGAAGCGGGAGCTGCGATGAAAATTGCGGAGCTTGATAAGAAATTCAGATTGAAAGAAACGGTGGCGCCGGTGGCGCTTGGTGTGCCCGCGACATCGCTCTCCCAAGCGTACGCGACCGCTCGTTTAGTCTCTCCAGTATTCAATAAAGACCTGACGCGTGGCGCGAAAGGCGAAGAGGTGAAGCGACTGCAGATGATTTTGGGACTAGAGCAGAGCGGTCTTTTCGGGCCAGCTACGGAAAAAGCCCTCAAAGCATTTCAGAAGCAGTACGGCATTATCAAGAATGAAAATTCCGCTGGGGCGGGCAAGCTTGGTCCGGCAACACGGGCAAAGTTCAAAGAAGTATTTAAGGAAAATGTTACGGTTTCGGAGATTGCGCCTTCCGTACCGCAAACCGCTGGGGCAGTTGTTTCAACCGGAACCACTAGAACTTCGCCAAGCGCTGTTAACATTAAGCGACAGCTCGGCAAAGGTTCCAAAGGCGATGATGTAAAAGAATTGCAAACATTCCTTTCGGCAGATAAAGAGCTGTATCCTGAAGGAGACGCAACCGGGTTTTTTGGTTCGGCAACCCAAAGAGCCGTCGGGCGATTCCAAGTCAAGTATGGTTTGACCAAACCCGGGCAGGTTGGTTACGGCGAGGTTGGGCCGAAAACTCGCGCCAAGCTAAAAGAGCTTCCCAGCATGAAGGCGGAATCTTCGTCTCAAACTGCTCCAGCGGAATCGTCAACCGCTTCCGGCGTTTCGCGCGAAGCTTTGAACAAGCAGATTGATGAGACTCTTAAACGCATAGAGGAGCTTCAGAAAAAAATTGGTCAGGGTAATTAGGCGCGTTAGGCAGGTCGTGGCTACGAAGTCTTAAATGTCTTAAACGCAATGAATTACAACAGTCAGACTAACCGCGGTTAGTCTGACTGTTGTAATTGGTATGGAGCGGTTTTTCAATATGGTATACTAATGCTATGGTGCGATTCCAAAACCAATTCTTTTTTGCGCTACTTGCCGTCATTGCAGGACTTTCTATTTTGGTTTTTTTGCCATATCTTACTTCGTTGGTGTTGGCTTTAGTGTGCGCGGTTTTCTTTTTCCCGCTCCACCGAAAAGTTTTGAAATTTATTGAAACGGATAATGAACAAAGTTCTATCGGCGCCATAATTACACTCGTTATTATTGTCGTCTTCATCATTACTCCGCTGGTTTTTTTAACGATGAGGGTTTCAAGCGAAGCGCAAAGCGTGTACGGTTACCTTGCCGACCCGAACAACTCGGCAAAAATAAGCGAGAATATCAACAATCTTGCCCATTCTTTTGGAGCAAGGATTCCGGGCTTTTCATCTTCCATTGCCCTTGACAGTCCAAACATTTCCAATTTTGCCCAAGGTCTTTTATCGTGGGGTTTTGCGAATGTTGGCAATATTTTCGTCGGTTTTGCCAAATTTGCTCTTGATATTTCCATTTTTCTTTTCGCCCTGTTTTATCTTCTTCGCGATGGCAGGGAACTGAAAAAACAAGTTATCTCGTTTAGTCCTCTTCTTGATGCCTATGACGAAGAGATATTTAATCGTCTTGGCAAAGCGATTAGCTCTGTCGTTAAGGGCTCGCTTGTGGTGGGAATTATACAAGGCTTTCAGACAGGTCTGGGATTTTTTATGTTCGGTGTGCCTAATCCAGTGTTGTTTGGCAGTTTTGCCGTCATCTCGGCGCTTATTCCCGGCATCGGCACGGCGCTTGTGCTTGTGCCAGGCATCATTTACCTTTTTCTTTCCGGCGCCACCGGGAACGCCCTTGGTCTTTTGATGTGGGGCATTGTCGCGGTCGGTTTGATTGATAACTTTTTGGGGCCGTACTTGGTTCACAGGGGAGTCAAAACGCATCAATTTTTTGTTCTGATTTCCGTGCTAGGCGGTCTTTCTTATTTCGGGCCGATTGGTTTTGTTTTAGGCCCGATGATTGTCAGTTTCTTTTTGGCTCTGCTGGATATTTATAAAATGATAATTGTTAAGGGTGAGGGCAAATAATTCCATCAAGGCCTCGCCTTGATGGAATTATCAAGGCGAGGCCTTGATAAAACATTGCAGTTTTGTGATTACTTAATTTTTGGCATGAAAGTGAAAAAAGGAATTTACGAGCATTACAAGGGCAAACGATATGAGGTAATTGGTGTTGCTAAAAATAGTGAAACTCTGGAGGAGTTTGTAGTTTACAAAGCTCTCTATAAAAACAAAGTTTCTGAATTGTGGATTCGCCCGCTTGCAATTTTTTTGGAGCGGGTGGAGTTGAAAGGTAAGAGAGTGCCGAGGTTTAGATATGTTGGAAACTAACTGATTTTCCTGTATCCTTACTGAATTATGTCAGCAAAAAAGAAAATTTTGGTAACTGGCGGGGCGGGGTTTATTGGCTCTGGTCTGATTGAGCAGTTGGTGAAAGACTCGGCGAACGAAGTTTATTCGCTTGATAATTATTCCACTGGCTCAAAGAAAAACCACCATCCTCTCGCCGTATATACTGAAGGCGACACTAATGATATTGCCAAATTGGTAAAAATAAAACCCGATTTGATTTTTCATTTGGGCGAGTACGCGCGCGTGGAGAAAAGTTTTGAAGACATGGAATCGGTTTGGCATTCAAACAAAGACGGCACATTTGCCGTGTTAGAGTTTGCTCGCGCGCGGGGAGCAAAAATTGTTTACGCCGGTTCAAGCACCAAATTCGGCCTGCCTGCCCCGCAAGGCGGGGCGCAGGCAGGCGATGGCGGACTCGGTCGCGATCAAAGTCCTTACGCGTGGACGAAAGCCAGCAACACCGAATTGGTGAAAAATTACGGCGCGTGGTTCGGGCTTGATATAGCCATCACTTATTTTTATAATGTATACGGCCCGCGGGAAATTTCCACTGGCGGTTTTGCGACCGTCATCGGCATTTTCAAAGAAAAGAGAAAGGCAGGCAAACCGCTTTCTGTTGTTTCGCCCGGAACACAGACTCGCATTTTTACTCATGTTGATGACATTGTGAGAGGATTGATTTTGGTTGGTGAGAAAGGCTTCGGGGACGGTTATGGTCTCGGCGCGGAGGAGCAGTACTCAATTTTGGAGATTGCAAAAATGTTTGGCGGGGAAATTCTAATGCTTCCCGCGCGGGCGGGGAATCGCATGACTTCCACGATTGACCTGTCTCGTTCTCGCGATGAACTTGGCTGGCGGGCGGAGAAAAATATCAAAGATTACATTAAGAAATTTGTTAATACAGTTTAGAAAGTGCGCAAGTACGCAAGTTGAGAAAGTTATAAGGTGAAAACCATGAGAATAGAAAAATTTGAAGACATAAAAGCGTGGCAAAAGGCGAAAGAGCTAACAATACTTGTATACGCCATTTTCAAAGAAAACAGAGATTATCGTTTTAGGGACCAAATTCAGTCAGCTTCTGTGTCAGTCATGAATAACATTGCGGAAGGTTTTGAGAGAAAAGGAAATAAAGAGCTCGGCAGATTTTTGTATATCTCAAAAGGTTCGTGCGGAGAAGTTAGGTCAATGCTCTATTTGGCAATTGAGTTAAAATATGTGTCACAAAAAGATTTTGAAGTAGTATACAATCTGTCTTTGGAAATTAGTAAAATGCTGGCTGGTTTTATAAGCAAAATTCAACCCACTTCTTAATTCTTCCCTTGCGCACTTGCGCACTTTCTAACTTGCAACTTTATGACCCCAATAATCCAAATTGAAAATCTCGCCAAAACCTTCGGCAAAACGCCGGCGGTTAAAGGTATTTCTTTTGATGTCTACGAAGGCGAGATTTGCGGACTTTTGGGGCCAAATGGGGCGGGGAAGACTACGACGATTCAGATGATTCTTGACCTCATCACGCCGTCGTCGGGCTTGATAAAAATTTTTGGCAAGGAGATGAAAAACAGTCGCGAGGAAATTTTAGGGGCTATGAATTTTTCCTCGCCGTATGTTTCGCTCCCCGGCAATCTGAAGGTTATTGAGAACCTCAAAACATTCGCGCGTCTTTACGGCGTAAAAGATTTGAACGGCAAAATTGCCGAGCTCGCCGACTTCTTTGAAATTAAAGATTTTTTGGGTAAAATGACCTCAAGCCTTTCCACAGGCCAGCTCACCAGAGTAAATTTAACCAAGGCCCTTTTGAACGACCCGAAACTTTTGCTTTTGGACGAGCCGACATCAAGTCTTGACCCAGACATTGCCGACCGCACCCGAAAAATGCTTTTGAAAATTCGGGCTGAAAAAAAAGTTACGATGCTTTACACTTCTCACAACATGGCGGAAGTGGAAGAAATTTGCGACAGAGTCATTTTTGTGAGTCGCGGAGAGATTAAAGATGAGGGAACGCCAGCGGAGCTTGTGGCGAAGTACGGCAAGACTGATTTGAATGATGTGTTTTTGCATATAGCCCGAGGACAGGCTTAAATTATCAATTTTCAATTACCAATTTTCAATCAATTCTTAAATTAAAAAATTTTCAAAATTAAAACATTGATTAAAAATTGCCTGCCCGCTTCGCTTTGCGAAGCAGGGCGGGCGGGCAAAATTGATAATTGAAAATTATTTATGAAATTCCACCGTATAAACGCCCTATTATTCCGCCACCTCTATTTAATCATGAGGAGTTTTCCACGGCTGATGGACATTTTCTTTTGGCCAGTGCTTGATTTGCTTTTGTGGGGATTTTTGAGCATTTATATAGACAAGCTTAAACTGAACGGCGTCAATCTTGTTACGGTTCTTTTAGGCGGTATTATTCTTTGGGGAATTTTTCATCAGGCGCAACAGGCGATCTCGGTGGCTTTTCTTGAAGAAGTTTGGGAAAAAAATTTACTTAACATTTTTGTGACACCGCTTACGATAAATGAATTTTTGGTGTCCACACTTCTTCTTGGAGCGGTCAAAATTGTTTTGGCAGCCACGGTACTCGCGATTCTTGGTTTCTTTTTGTATGCTTTCAATTTGTTTAGTCTGGGATTTGCCCTCATTCCTTTTCTCGTCAATCTCTTGATTTTCGGCTGGGTTATCGGTCTGCTTACGATGGCTATTATTTTGAGGTTTGGGACATCGGCGCAGGTGCTTGCCTTTGGTTTTGTGATTTTGATTCAACCTTTCAGCGCGGTTTTTTATCCAGTCTCCGCTTTGCCGAATGCCATTCAGTTTATTTCATATTTGTTTCCTTCAACTTATGTGTTTGAGGGCATGCGAGCGGTTTTGGCTACTGGCATTATGCCGGCGAATTATATTGTTTTAGCTTTTGTGACGAACGCTATTTACCTTGCTCTGGTGATGATTTTATTTTATGCTATGTTTAATTGGGTTAAGAGAAAAGGCGCGCTTCTTAAATTAGATTAAAATTATGAAAAAAAATACAAGAGTAAAAGGCAAGAAGTCCGTGGTCGTTGCTGTCTCGGGCGGGTTTGACCCGATTCATATCGGTCATGTCCGAATGTTTAACGAAGCTAAAAAATTGGGCGATAAACTTGTGGTGATTTTGAATAACGACAATTGGCTTAAAAAGAAAAAAGGCGGAGCGTTTATGCCGGAGGCCGAACGCAAGGAAATTATTAAAGCTTTGTCTTCGGTTGATGATGTTTTGATTACCTCTCACTTGGAAAATCCGAATGATATGAGCGTGTGCCATGAACTCCAAATGCTTAAGCCGGATATTTTTGCCAATGGGGGCGATAGGAAAAATGAAGCGGATATTCCCGAAGCGGTCGTTTGCAAAACGCACGGTATAGAAATGGTTTTCAATGTAGGCAAGGGCGGTAAGGTTCAATCAAGCTCATGGTTATTAAAACGCCACAAGGAAAACAATCATTAAATTTGTGCTACAATATACTCATGTCAGTAATACTAAAATTTTTTGATAAACTTGAAGACCGCGTGCGGGGGAATTTAAGTCGTGTGCCTGTGATTTACGCCATAATTGGCGGTGTGGCAATTGTGTTATTTTGGCGCGGTATTTGGGGAATGGTTGACATATTTGAACATCGCTACGGAGGCGTTTGGTTTATTATTTTCAATCCCTTTTCCTATCTGATTGTCAGCACAATTGCGCTTTTGGTAACAGGACTTTTTGTTTCCTTTTTTATCGGCGACCGGATTTTGCTTTCCGGTTTGAAGCATGAAAAAAAAGTGGAGGAGAAAACGGAAGCTGAAGTTCGGCAAGAGGAGGAACAGATTCTAGTTTTAAGCGCCAAGCTTGACCGACTTGTTAAGGAGGTTGAGGAGATTAAAAATCTTAGTACCAATCCACTATCTTTTAAGAGTCAATTTTTGATATAATATCTAGCATACTAGCCATTTAATATATTTAGGTATGCGAAAAACATACCCGAG
>Ga0209515_10003357_pt1 | contig 23109 bp, 50 predicted proteins | sample Subgroupgradi54m_FD_187454 | JGI IMG/M metagenome (GOLD analysis project Ga0209515, IMG submission 187454) | Subsurface groundwater microbial communities from S. Glens Falls, New York, USA - GMW60B uncontaminated upgradient, 5.4 m (SPAdes)... ... | reverse complement strand
ATCCGATCATTCCACGGTTCAAAGCCTGGAAACGCACTTAATGTATCCTTGCTGAACTTAGCCAAAAGCTTAGTTCCTGGCTTCAGCTTCTTCAAATCACGTGCTCTCATCGTCTATTCCTTTCCTTCCGTTTTACTGAGAACAACACCAGTCAGCAGCCAATCAAACGTTTTCTCGATGTCGTCCAGGTTCAGGCCAAGACTGCCTTCCTGGCACAATAAATGGCCGTCGTCCGCAGGCCAAGTCACAAAATACTCAGGCTCAGTGCCTGTACGGATTTCGAGTGTTCTATGCCCCGGACCTCGGAAGGACAACACAAAACACTTTTCGTCCTCGTCTATAGTAGGGTCCATCACTGTGATGCCTGGACCAAAATCCTTAACAATGTCAAGCAACTTCTCTTTGATTTCGATCAGCAACTTACCCTCTCTGTATTCTTGGCCTGCGGTAACTTCGCAGACTACATTACAGTATCTACGACCATTCTCATGATTAGTAAACTCTCGGCCGCATTGTGGGCACTTATCTTGAAAATAAGTCACGGCTTCTTCCTTCGTCTTACTGGCTCAGAGATAATAAACTTGCCGGGAATATGCACAGGTCCAGACTCAATCACAGGCCCCGCGTCAGCCTCACAGCCTACTGAACAGTAAGGCCGCCATCCTTCGGACGTATAGTTTGTAAACTCCTGACCGCATACTCTGCACTTATCTTTATACTTAGGCATATTTCTTATCGTACTCGGCCTGCGCCCTAGAAGCGCCTTTAGGAACACAGCCGGGCAACAAACTATAAAGATGGTGAGAAGGTCGGGGGTGTGGACACTTCTCTAAAAAGCCTCGGAGCCAGGTTATCAGCCCGCTCCTAAATTGTAGCACTTTCTAATTCGCATGTCAAGCACGATAAAGCTTATTCTGTGTTGCGCCTACAACTTCATCGATCACGTTATTTACTAAGATTTCCACAAGAACCTCATCCTGGCCGAAAATCGTTGCTAAAAACTCCCCTAAGTCCTTCGCATTCTCGCGAAACTCTTTCGAAGATTCATTCGTCAGGTGAGTAATCAAAATCTGAACAGCGTCTTCTTCAACCAAGCCGTCCGTAGACTTGTAAAGACCGCGCCCGGCCTGAAAAAAAGACCCTGGATCACCCGTCTGAATAATTCGGTGATTCTTCACCGCGTCAATTACATTTTTCATCTTCAGTTTAAACGATTGAAGAACGTTCAAACCAAACGTCAACCGTGCGCTTAAAATCTTCCCCTTCCCTGAAGCTTTGTATGTTTTGATCCCTGACAAACCGCCCCCGCGACCGTACGTTTTCAGTGCTCCCGTTGGCTGCCACGTCCACAGACGATTAACCTCATGAATCCCCATGTTATCTGCATCCTTTATAAGTTGTACACCATGACTTCTGACTCGATACAATCATATCATTACTCGACCGACAAGTCAAGCCTAAAACTAGAAATAATTTCTTCTTGACTTCTGGACCAAAAACAGTATAATCCTAGCATGGACAAAGGATTCTGGGCTGGATGTGCTGTAGGGCTGATTCTTATGGCCATCCAAGTACTGTTCATATGGAAACGGAAGTAGTATGCCACTCAGGCAATATCAACGAATGCTAAGTGCCGAACGCCAGGCCGCTTACTGGCTACATCTCGGTAATTTGGCCTCTGAGCGCGGTAACAAAGAACTGGCTGAGCGACATTATGCTCGTTCACAGAAGTGGCATGATCGAATGAACAAGAACCTAGGAAACGACTAATGGAAAACGAACAGAAAGTACAAGATCATGTCGAATGGGCCTGTGAAACTCTCTGGGACGGCGGTCCTGAAGAATTCATCGAGGCGGGAATCTGTTGGGCACTCCTAGAGATCGCGGACAAGGATATTTCGTTTGCTCATAAACTGCTACAAGGTTATTATGAATCCTGGTTAAGACACGGAAACGTACCTAAGAAAAACCTGGAAAATAACTAATGACCCTCGAACTATCTCACAAGCTGGATAGGTGTCTTAAGCCTCAACATTTGGCTTATCTACTGCGATTTGCTGATGTCAAACATGTAAGGCGGGATATCCATCTCGCATTGAAATTGGCTGATCCGTTGCGCGAGTCCGTGGGTCTACCTATTGGCGAACAAGGCTGTTATTTCACTGGTGGGCTAGGTAATTTAGGACAAGAGTCAGATAATTCAGTGACTTCTAGGTCGGCGCCACCTATCGGTATGCCTGGTCTGTGGTGCCAGTGGGCTCCGTCTACAGATGGACGCTATCTGAACTGGATCGGCGACCCTAATAAACTCTACAACTACACCAAGTGGCTGGATTATCTACTGTCCCATTTTCTTTGTCCGTGGGGATACAAACTGAATACCCAAGCCGTGGCCGACAAAGAAGAATCACCCAGGGTGAACATTGTGCTTCCGGACTATCGAGGCCGGTTGTTTGAACCAAATATCTACGCCCGAAAAATGAACTTTGAAAATTAGTGTTGACTTCGCAATAAAATCTGCTAGACTGTAATCAACCCCGGTGGAGGATTGGTACTCAGCCAGAAAACTCTCAGTCTAACTGGCTTGGCAGCTAGCTTGGCTCCAATAATAGAGGCAAAATGGCATAGGAAGGACTTCGATGACTTTTCATACTTGACTATCGACCCGAGCCCGTGGGCTACGGTACTTATTTTCACGCTTACTGCATTGATCAATGTCGGGCTGTCCACATGGATCGTAATGAACGAATTTAGCGACGAGCCGAGACGTCGGCGATACTACTAAGGAAACTTGATGTTAAAATTGCTGATTTGTTTGAGCCTGTGCCTATTGGGCTGCACTAGTGTGCAGGACACAGAATGTACCGTTGACCATGAAGAATGGTACGGAAAGACCCTGAACATCGAACCAGAAAACGCTGCTGTGAGCGTTACGCTGCCCTGTGGGCACACGGTTATATTTCAACTTGTAGACGGCGTGATCATGGCTGATCAGCCAGACGTAGACACTATCAAGATCTTAGACAAGAAAAGGAACTAACATGGACCGCAAAACACTACAAGAAGTGCTCGATCAAATGCTATTTTTGGATGACGAACTGGATAGCGAAGAAGATGTACTTGTCGAACTTGAAGCCTGGCTGCGCGAGGAGATAGCTAAGTGAAAAGTGGCTAACTTTGGGCAATCTGTCGCTCAATCTTTCTGAATCTAGCATAATCTTTGTCCGTTTCTAGCAAGTTATTAGCATACCATCTGGCATGGTCTTGTCTCTGTGCAATCGCGGGCTCGCCTTCTGGGAATGAACCTTTGAGCATGTACCTAGCATACTCATAAGCCCAAGTTGGATCTCGTGCGATGATTAATTCAGCCTCTGGCCATGGGCATAGGAGAATACGCACAGAATACAGATAAGCGTAATCGTGGTCTTGTATAATGACGCTCTCAAGCCGTATGTCGCGCTCCCCAGAGACTGTGTACAACCGCACAGCGAGATTATAGGCTATTTCTGGTGTTAACTTCGGGCGACCCATCTCTGGACCTCCCTGAAACGGTCACGATCTTCTTCAGTTTTGAGCATTTTACGAAGGTACTCTTTGGTCCATCCGCTATCTTGCGCTATCGCTGGCTCGGCTTCTGGGAACGGAGCCTTTAACACGTCTCTAGCGTACCAATAAGCCCAACTTGGATCTTTTGACAGGCTAATCTCGGCCTCAGGCCACGGACCCCTGAGAATATGTTTAGCATACAAATAAGCCCACTCTCCCTCTTGCGCGATCACTGATTCCAAACGCGTATCGCATTCGCCGGAAACCATATACAACCGCCTGGCAAGATTATAAGCTATTTGCGGCGTTAACTTTGGGCGACTCATATCGCTTCCTGAACCCACTCAAAAGAATCGCTACTGGCTCGTGCTATAGGAATTTCTATATCCAATACTGATCTACTCATCTTCAGTCCATCCCCAAAACTGCTTAAACAAACTTACGGCCGCTTCCGTTTCCATGTAATCAGTCCAGTCTTGGCCTGGAAGTTTAATTTTGATGCCCGTTATTTTATAGTCAGAAGAAAATACTGCGATATCATCACCGCCATGTCTGTAATTAGCTGGTGTTATAACCGCGTCAAAACCTCCGTTTGGAGCATCCTCCCAGAAATCGCGCATCTGTACCTGTGACGGATGCTCGTCTAATTCTAGAGCTTTTAATTCAAATTGCCTCGCCGTAACGATCAAACTGTTAGGCAGACTAAGATAAGCTCTAAACATTACAGAAGTATCGTCTTTTGGGTTTATACTGTCACTGCGCCACTTAACAAACCACTCGGCATCTTCTTCGACCTGAGTGAACCAAACAGCACCATAATCTGAATACTCAGAATCAAGATCAGTGAACGGTTCCCACTGGCTATCGTATGCTCTTGGACGCGGCCAATAAGTCCCGTGATATGCTTGCTTATAAACGCGACGGGCCATTACTTAACTACCTTAAATACGCTGCTGGGCGCTTGTGGGCATTCGACTGGTAGTACCAAAACATGAAATTTAAAATCCCAATCACTGTCGTCTTCTTCGCTATCCTCGTCTGTGGAAAAACCGTAACTGTCAAACCTATTACTATATTCTTCATCATACTGCTCATAAGCCCGATCTGGAAACCTGAATAACACAGGTAAATCGGACGTGTCTACTTTCAATATTTTGACATCCTTACTTGGGTTCCAGTCCTGAACCGTATCGAAAATAGCATAGCCCTCGAATAGTGTTGCGCCGTCCATTAGATCTGTCTTAATTCCTCGGGCTTCTCGTAAATCTGTTGTTACAAATAGCAAAGACACCTGTCCTACAAAACCCGTATGACTATCAGGATAAAAATCTGGTATCTCTCCTTGATACTGTTCAAACACCTGTCTCAGCCAAAAATTTCTACCGTCCAACGACATGCCCAACGGCGGGACACACAGCCCATGTTCCTGAATGGCCCTATACCTATAAGTTACATGATAGACATAATCTTGAATCATATCTCAAATCCTAATCTTCATCGAGATCGTCCTCTGGCAGAATATTCTGCGAATCGAGATCCAGCTTTACAAGATTGTAAGCGCCAAACATCGCCTTGTATGCTTTCGTGGCTTTCGTCAATTCGGCCTTTACTTCATTCTCAGACAGCCCTCTTGCCCTGATTTTTCTCTCGATTTCAGCCAGGTAATCACCCATCGGGTCTCTGGTAGCCACCCAAGCGTAGTAACTTTCAAAAATAGCGCGTACCTTTGGATCTTTGTGATTTTCGAGCAATTGCTTAATTATTTCCAAATGCTCAATCGAATCGGTATCGGAACTTTCGGTTAGCTGCTCAGCCGCAGCATAAAGTACCTTCTTACCGAAATCCTCTTCCGAGACTAAAACTTCAAACACCTGTCTAAACATACTTGGTGAAATCAAAAACTCGCCCAAAGTTTGACCTTGATCATCTACAATTTTTCGCAGATCCTTTTTGAATAATTTCAACAAATCTAGAACTAGCAGAGGGTATCCACGGTAATCACGGCTTGGCTCGCACTGCCACTCTACCAGTATAGTTTGACCAGATTGATATAACAAATCGCTATTATGAATCCTGGCAAAAGCGGTGATCATAACAGCCATCGTAACAGGCTCGGCAAACGTATATGCAGTAATATGATTAATCACGTCATACTTAACTTCGTCTCGCCTGTCCAAAGCGGCATGCCTAAAAAATTCTAGTGCCTCGCGTGGATTTTGCTCAAACTCTGGGATAAGGGATTCTTCAGCAACTGCTTGATGCATCATTGCAACTAAATCTTCATAACGTGTTTCTGACTTTGCCATTATTTCCTCGAAACTGTTAAATAGTGTCGATCTAACATAGCCGCTGTATACTTTCCAAAACGTTTGTCGGCGTCAAGCAATGCTTGTACAATTTCTGCGCCGTTCTTAAGCATGCTATAAATCACTGGCACATGGGTCCAGCCATGTTCAATTGCTAAAGCCATCCTGTGATGTCCAGCCCAAATAGGATTGGCCTCTAAATTACGATTGTCTACCTTGCCTTTACTATTTAACGGCACCATAATTGGTGCGACACTAGGATCATCAGACCACCAACGCCAGAGTTCATCATAATAATCATCCTCAAGTGTGTTCTCGCTGCGTTCCTCAATCTCTGCATCCAGCCAGCGCGTCCAACCTCTCGGGTCTTTATGCCTCTTTGCAGGCATTTTACTTAACAGGTCTTGAATATCCCAGCACGGTTCGTAATACCAATGATACAAAGAGGACAACGGTATATCTATTTCGTCCTGAACTAACCAGGCTAAATTTGCCTCGCCGTTTTGTTCGATATCGATGCTAGTCTCAAAATCTTTCCAGAAACAGTCCATCAAAACAATCTCTCTGCCAAGTCCCAGAATTGTTTAGCGGCCTTAATTTGCTCAAAGTCTACCTTGGGCAATCGCCAAAATTCCCGTACTGATACGGGCTCCCTAGCTGAGTATTGGTCAGACAATTCTAACAGGTCGTCCAACTGCTCGTCATTAAACCATCCCATTTGCAACATGTGCTTAGCGACGGCTACGTGATTTTCAACTGTATCCCAATCTTCACAAAATTCATTCCAGACATCATTAAATGACTCACCTGCGTCGGTTTCTGATTGCCAATAAGCGCTCGCAAAGTCCTCAATAATTCGAAGAGTGAGCCACTCTGGCCCTTCCATGTAAACACTGCGGAATGTGCGACCCTTACGATTTTCCATAGCATATGCCAGCATCTCACCTATTTGGTCCTCGTCAGGCTTGAGCCAAAGGCCCTTGGAGTCATCAACAACAGCAATGTACCCAAATGGATCGTCCTTGTGACGTGCGAAGTAAGCTCCCGGTGCATTACCGCCTACAAAGTTACCGCCTAAGGCATAAATCAAAGCATAACTCAGATTCTTCGTAATATAAATCGAATTCAGCATAGGTGTAAAACGACTAAACTCGTCTCGCTTAGGCTGTCTAAGTTCTCTGGTCTTAAGAATTTGCTTTGCCCCGGCTTCGGTTGACAGCCCGTGATAAAAATCAATCATGGCTTAAGCCATACTAATTGATACAGAGCACCCTGACGGTAGTTGTTATAGATTTTACTCATCCAAATCGCTCCTATTAATTTCTGACACAACTACGTCGTCTACTGTGAACGTGACTCCCCATAGCTTCATCCAAGTATAGCCCGCGCCATTTTCATAGATGTGGCACGGAATATCTACGTCATAGGCTGTACGCTCATCATAGGCCACCACCCAGGCATGATCCATACCTTCCTGGCCGCCGTCTGTAACGTCTATACCTGCCTCAGACAGAATGCCACCGATTTCCTGGGCTATATCAGTGCAGATACCGCCTTGACCAAAAACTGGGTCAAAACCTTCGGCGTCCTGATCCCACGCGTCATACTCGCGTTGAGCAGCAACAACGATCTTTGGCCTTAGAGACAAAATATGATGATATAAATTCACGACGGCCCTCGGGTAGAGAATCTACTACTTATAGTCTACCACTTTTTTAACTGGGCTGTCCGCCGAATGGCTTGCCGTTGAGTCCCAGTATAACAACTTCGTGGGTGACTTGCTCGCCTGACGAGCTAATAGTTGTTATTTCTGGTGGCTTAGGAGGGTGGAATTCTTTAAGCACAGCATGGACTTCTTCTAGCATCCTGGGTGATTTTGATATGTATGCTAAAACTAAACTTGTGATCAATCCTGCTCCAGCGATCCAACTTGGAACAGCGATTTTTTCTGGAAATTTGTCTGTCATTTGCCTGACTCGATTCTCGTTTTGGCCATCTCAACGTACTCTGCATTTAATTCTATCCCTACAAACTTTCTGCCGTGCTTCAAAGCAACTATGCCTGTCGTACCACTTCCGCAAAATGGGTCTAAAACCGTACAAGGCGCTACTTCTGATCCTGGACAATCACACGTGGCTTGCCAACCAGCAGTCGTCTTGAGAAATCTATTGCCGTGTTGTGTTCGCTCGCCACCATCTCTAGTACCCGTCTTGCCTGAATCAAACTGCGATCCATTGTACCCAGGATTTGCTGCCGTTGTCTTTTCTAGTACGCGCTTATAAGGCGAGCCACAAATTGAACAACAGCCGTGTTCACTGGTCCCGGCTAGAACACACGGCTCGACTAAATCTACTGGATAGGCTGCATAATGTGCAAGTTTTAGCGGCTTCGTCGTTAACGCCCATACGTCTCTGATATTGCGAGTCGTACCAATAGCGCTCCACTGTTTCTCGTTACCTCGAAACGTCCCATCAGTATTTTTATAAGATTCCCTGGCCTCTCGATTAAAGCCATTGCCACTATTATGATCGCTAACTGTGGGCTCTTTAATAGCCTCATGATCGTAAAAATATTTCTTCGACTTGGCCAGCAAAAACATGTACTCGTGGGATCTGGTTGGACGATCCGTCACTGATTCAGGCATAGGATTACCAGAATACAACCCAAGATCCTTCAGAACATTTTCGATTACAGTATCGGGCACGCTATTTTTCTTTAGGGATTCCAGTAGTTGCTTCTCAACAATCCTCTGTCCTGACACACCTTTTGCCCAGATAATATCCGAGCGAAGATACCAACCGTCTTCTTGAAGTGCAAAAGCTACGCGCCAGGGAATGCCACAAAGGTCTTTTGGTTTTAGACCTACAACCGCGCCTACTCCATTACGATTTCGCTGTCCCCGAACGTCCACCCTACCATCGGCTCTTCCTGCTCCAGACCTCTTCTTGCTGGACGAAGAAGTGCCTGCATAACTATCACCCAAATTGAGCCACAGTGTACCATCTTTTCTAAGCACCCGCTTTACTTCTTGGAATATCTGAACTAGATGCTGCACATACAATTGCGGTGTTGGTTCCTGGCCCAGGCTGCCTAGCCAAGCACTGCACAGAGCACAGAACTGCCCCGCGCTTGAAGTTCCACTACCGGCTTCCTCTAAGCCAGGCTGCCTAGACTCTGGACTGCCTGTGCCAGTTAAAGCTAGACCTGTATCCGTATTAGCCTGTCTGCCAGGTATTAAGCTAGTCCATTGGTGAGAACACGCACTATCGCCATCCCAAACTACAGGCTCAGTTTTATAATTACGCAGGCCCCAGTAAGGTGGGCTTGTTACAACACAGTGAACGCTCTCGGATGGTAGGTTTTTTAGTTGATCTAGAACGTGCCCAGTGCGTATATCTATTGACATGATCTTCCCACCACAAATCCGTATATAAAAATAATTGCTGCAAGCGCAGCCGCTCGCTTTCCATAGTACCACATAATCCTGTTCCTGACTTCGGTCCAAGAATCTTTACGCATCTTTGGCAATCAGATCCTTCTCGTCTAGCACAGGTTTATCTAAAGCTAGCTGCATCCATGACAGTGTTTCTTTGAGTCCTTCGGGTGTTTCGCCGTGAGGATTTCGCGGACCTGAGTACATGCTTACGCTGCCGTCTTCAGTGTAGTACGCCTCGCAAATTGAGTAGTAAGCTTCGCCTGTGTCATATGTACGCTTGATAACACGATAATTCCAGTGGGTCATCGAGTCTTATTCCAGGCCATAAATACAAATAAAAGAACAATGGAACCATAGATTGCCAGTGACGTCCAAAACATCGTTCTTTTAATGCCAAGAATCTGCTTCTTAAGTAACTCGTATTCGTCGCTCATTGAACACACCCCAATTGTCAATCATGGGTAGAACAGCCATATCATCCCTTTCTATCTAATAATGAGGCCCAGAAGTTCCATACGCTGCTGATACACGCAAGACTTCCTCACGAGACGTGCATTCCAGCGCGCCGAGCCTTAGATTTCCGTGTAGTTTCTAGCAGTATCTCAACTGCCCTAGCCTCTGACGGTTTAAGCTGCCAGTCTGGTTCCGAATTGCGTGGCTCGCGGAGACTGGCCCAGCATAACCACTTCCTTTGTACCTAGCTACTCATCGAACTCGAATTTCTTCTTGAACCTGGGCGCAGTTCAAAACATCTAATTTTGTCTAACTTAGCCATTACTTAACACCTTAACCCTAGTTTCTGACTTGGTAAGATCACATCTAACAGCGTAAAGCACATTGTTATATTCGACAGATTCAGATATCCATCGAATGAGCGGCTCGTACTTAGGTTCATTGGCCGATCTAAGAATTGCAATAACTTCTTGCCGGGTCCAGTTACGGAAATCAACGCTGTTAAGTGAATGTTCCATGATCAATCTCCCCTTGTTAGACATCCACATCATAGCATCTCAAACTAGAAAGTCAACGAAAATCCAGCCACTGTCTCATCCCCCCGAACGGGAAAATAATTAAATCCAAAGTAAATCTCGCTAGTATCGAACAAATATCGGAATCTTAATTTGTAACTCTTTACTGCATCTGTGCTTAGCCTCGTGTCAGCACTTGTATCTACCTGAATCTTCTTCCACCAAGGCAAGTGTTTCTGGCTAGGTTCTTGATCCTGATCGGTATTATCACCTTGGGCGATGCCTAAAATATCTCGAAGGCTCATCCTGATTTTTAGGGCGTCATCGACGGTCAAATACCGGTTATCAATCAGCATATCTGACGGCGAGATTGATCCGCTCAGCCTACCACCAAATTTACCGTGTGGTACTATTCTAATCTCTGGCGGCGCTCGCTCACGTAAGCCATGCCCGTAATCAAACTGTGTTTGCTGCTGAAATAGCCTCAAACCCTCCAGCCTAGCTCTCTTTTCGAGAACCTTCCAAAGAATATGCCTGTTATCCTGGGGTACGTAGACTTGTGCCTGGAGCGAACAGCAGACCAGCAATATCAAGCACACCTTGAACAGTCCTATCGTGGTTTCCTTTCCTGTGCAGAATCTGCACACAGTTGACACTTCTTAAATCCACAAATAGAACACGTGCCTGTCTTCTTGAAATCGTACCTGCCATAACACGCCTGCTCGTACCGGGGAATGCCACAGTACGAGTTCTTAGCCGTACGACTCGGATAGACGTGGCACAAGAAGCCGTGATTATCTGGTGCTTTCACACTTGACCTGCCTTACGCGCAAGCTCTGCCTGTAAACATCGCGGACACCTTTTTAGTCCACACTTAGAACAGTACACGGCATCTACGGAAGGGTTGAATATGCCATGCCTAGGCTGTTCGGCTCGCGGGATACCACAATAAGAAAACGACGAATTCGTTGGATCAAACACGTGACAGTACGCTTCAAATTGTATATCATTAGCAGTCTCGGTATGCTCTATACAGTGTGGCTCAACAGACATAATTTATCCTAATCTACAGGAGAATAGCCTCGACTTACCATCTTGCAATTCTCAAATACCATAATCTCAATCACATTGCTGGCCAGCAATTCAACCAGGACAGTCTTTGTTCCAATATACCACTCAAAACAGATATCACCATCACCACCTGGGCATACTCTGGCCGATGCATAACCTGCATCTCGTAACTGTGCAGCCAGGGTCACAGCGGTCAAACAAATCATCTCTGTCGGCGCTACAAACTCGGCATCGCCCGTATCAACAAAGCTAGCTATCTGCTTGATTACTAAATTCCATGCGTCGATAGCTTCTTGACCTGGCCTTGGAACGTCTAGGTTAAGAATCATACTTTGGCCTGAAATCCTGCGGCAGCAAACCAAACAGAAGACCATAGTACACAGGCGATAGCACCATCTGCACTAACTATAAAATGTGGATCGCTACCAGTGCTAAAAATAACGAGTGGCACAAATCCTAGTGCTCCCAGTACCAAACGGATCACGCAGTCTCCTTATCGGCCAATTCCCTCAAAGCCGCTACGAAATCGATTCTGGGGTCGTTCCGCTCGATATCAATGTTGGTAAGCACGTAATAGACCGTGAACAAAAAGTCTAACAAAGACAGGGCATAATTATCCTTGACCCACACATGCTTACCTTCCGCGCATCCAGTGTAATCTGGGTAAGCGGCCAGATCGTACCTCTTATGGCCCGCATCCCAACCGTCTATTTCTGTGATGGTCCCAAAGTTAGCTAAAAATACGCGGCGTGGATCGTCCGAAGTTAGCTCAGGTACATTAAGTAATTCGTATGCCTGGGCAAGAAATTCTTTTGTCGAAATCTCATCGGACGCGGTGCAACTATGAATATACAGTGTGCTAGCGTTCCAGGTCTTTACTTCAACGCCTTCGGGCTTTGTGCCCTGGTCCAAAACATACGACATACCTCACGTCCTCTCTTCTGAGAAATCAAACCGTCGAACTGGTTGCTTGCCAAAAACTGGCTTCGTAGCTAACCAAGCCCGCGCCAACATGCACGACCCACCAAACGTATTACCTGAATGACCATCACTCAGGTCAGCTACTAATTCCTTCTGCTCAGCCCAAGGCTTATCGTAGAACTGCTTAACGGCTTCATCCGTTCGAAGCGCCTTAGCAATCAGCACAGCTTGCTCACAACAAAACACTTCGTATGGCTCACTTTCGATTTGAAACTTAGACTCTTTGACCCGGAATCCATAGATTCTGTCTTGAAAAAACTTGGGCAGGGCCTTGACTTGGGCTTCACGCTTATCCCTGTTTTCCTCGAATTCACGACGCTGCTTGTTCTGATATTCCTGCTGCTCTTTGCGAAACTCTGCTTCTGCCTCGGCTTCAGTCTGATATCTCAGTACGTAGGACTTGCCACCTTGCAGGATTTCTATGCCACGAATTGAGTAACCAATACCCTTACCGTAGCAGCGCAGCGTGTCACCAGCCTTGGGCTCGAAGTCTGGTAAATCCTTATTCTTCTGTGCCCATAGACACCAGCCGAAATGCAACGTCCAGCCATTAGTTTCTGGCGTTACACTCTCGATAATATCTTCTTGGTATTGCTTGTCGGATGCTGAAATCTTAATCATGCAACGCCGACTTTCTTGGAGTCGAAAAATACATAACCAGATCCGCGCCAATTATCGTAGTAGGCCATTCCAAAATTATACTTATTGCAGTACTTCGTCATGTGAGCCACGATATCAAGATAGTCTGAAGACTTGTCTTTGGGCAGATAAGCTGCGCCTAGGGTGTCTAGGTTTCTGGTCAATGCGCGGATTTTAATCGTGATGCTCAAATTAATCCTTCCGTTTTGTACTCAATAGTGCTACTACTTAAGTGACCTAGATATCAAAAGTACTAAACTAATACCAATAAGGGAACCTCCAACAGCACTTTGGGTAAGTTGTTCTCCAGGGGTGAAAACCGCACCTAAAAACAGCCCAAAACCGACTGCTAATGTAACAAACAAAGCTACGCGTTGACTAGACATCTAACTGTCCTTTCTAGGATCGAACTCGTGAAACAACTCATGCAAGCTACCTGCCACGTCGGCTTTCACGCTGTCTGAGTTGTTATATGGATACCAATTTTCGCCGCGCTGTTGACGATACATCTGATCATCCTTGTAGGGCATGGGCGCGACAATAAACGGAGGAAGACCTACGCCGCTACCATCCAACTCGGCAAGAATACTAAATGCCAGCCCAGATAACTTACCATGAACGTCTCGCTCACGTGCATTCTTGTCCCAGTAATCTACCACCTGCTTATCCGGTTGACTCAACATGCCACAAGATGTAGTGTCGAGGCATGGGAGGCAAGCAACCTCTGCCCCAGATGTTGTGGTCTGTTGAGGCAACTGGATAAGCAGGATCTACCAAAGTCCATATACGACGAAGCAGATTCTCACGGACTTCATCCGTGGTTAATTCTCTAGATTCTGACATGCCTGATCCTTTCGCTAATAGACTTCACCATTACTTCACCGCCCGCGTATCTTACCCAAATTAGTGTGCCTGAGTCAAGACAATTCTTGACATTTTCTTCTGGACCTGTGTACGGCTTGGCGGGTTCGACAACCTCCCCATCTACCCACAAATAAGGGAATGTCCATAACTTAATTTGTACCTTGTCACCGATCTTCGGCAGAATCTCTGTGGTTGTAGGTCTCATGGCTTCTATCTTACTATTTCTCAATCAAGAAGTCAAGCTTTAAATCTCTGTAACAATTCTTTGCCTTTGGCCTGAAGCACTAACTAGCCAGAGCGCCTATACTTAGTGTACTTCTTCTACACTAAACTATCGACTTCTTCCTGGGTAAAATCGTGAGCATATTCTGTAGTAGAAATATCGAACAGTGCCTTGAAATCACGTCCTGTGATCTCAGGTTTCAGCGAGTAGAGCCAAAGATTGTTCCAAACTACCTGCAAGGCTTTTTCTATGGCTAATTTTGCCTCAGGGAACGCCATGCGCGAGGCTAACCAACTCATGGCCTCATTTTCGGCTTCAGTGTAGGTCTCGAATCTCGTAAACACGGCCTCAGGCGACCCAAAATCCTTGATAACTTCTTCTCTGGGTATCAGTCCGCGACAGTCTAAAACGTGCTCGTCGTCAACAATCACGTAGAAGTGGCCTGTTTCACTGTAAGGATCAAAAATTGTCTCAATCTGTAAACCATAGACTTCATGCAAGGCTAAGGCAAATGCCGAGCACTGCCCACACATGTATTTATCAAAGAAACTGCTTGATATACAGAGTTTCTGGCGACTCATTCTGCCTGAAATATGCCTAGCCAAGTCTGCACAGCATTGCGTGCGGTGCCATAACACTCAATATACTCATCTAAAGCCATCAATATAGGTCCATTATCGGCTAATCTGACTAGATCAGCAGCATCAACCCAAGTTGTTACAGGGAGCACGCGCACTGCGTGCTTATCGATGTAATCGATCCTAACTCCATGCTTAGCATAAACAGACTCTACTGCGCTTCTTATTTCGTCCAGCCAATCGGCGATGACACCCTTTGTTACTCGGTCCCTAACTGCCTTAGCATTTTTCTGGGCGTCTTTTTCAGAGCCGCCTTCGTCTAGGGTATTGTAGTAGGCTTCGGTCCCTGACGCACCGATATAGGCTGCCTGCTCTTCTAGGCGCGTATCTAAAGGAGTCAGTTTCTGGGAACGTACTAGCCAGGCGGTCGAAAATGTGATGGGCTTAGGAGCGGTCATTTCTTCTTCCAATCTATAACATATTTCGGAGGCATAGGCGCGTCGTACCTCGGTGTTGGACTCAAACGTTCTTTGGCTAACTTGCTGTTTTCTTTGTCTGAAGTGCGCTTAGCTTCCAGCACCTTCTTCAAATTACCATACAACTCATCAGGATCATTCTCTGACAGTCCCGACATTGTACCATCGTTAACCTCGATCAATATCCACTGGCCATCTAAAGTCTCGGCAATGTCCAGTACGAAGAAATTTACATGATCCTTGACTATGTTAGCTACCTGCTGAGCAAACTCAACACAGGCTTTATCCACCTTTTCTGGAATATGCTCGGCCGTAGACCAGTAATAGCCACTTGACAGCGGATTGTTCTTGTAAAAGAAGAAGCGCCACTCGTTAGAAAATGGCAGATCATTAATACCAACCTCGAATACTTTCAGTGGTACAAACTTTCGGTAGATAATCCCTTGATCGCATATCTGGCCGTCGCTCAACAGGTCACTGGCAACACTCAAAGCATCTGCCTTCGTAGCAGCAAACATCTTTGTATTCCATTGAAACTTCCGCGAATTGGTCCGTCCCTTGACTACAAATGGTCCTGGATGCTGACACGAGTAGAAATTACTATCGTTCCAGGACTCGGGTGTGAATTGCTTCAAGTCTTCATAATAATCAAAATTGGCGATCCAGTTGTGCTGCTCAGTTGTATTAACCAACTTAGACGACTCAATACAGATATCGTTTTCTAGCTCGCGATGAAATGGCAGTGCAGCATAACGGGGTATAACAAGTCTGTCCTCTGGGATTGCGCACCGCTGCGTGTAGACATCAAAATACTTCTCGGCGACATCGTACTCTGCGGTGTTGTCTGGATCTTTACGAAATAGGATTACTGGTTTCATCTAATCCTCAAAATTGAATTTGCGACTCGCGGTTTTGACTAATTCTCTCTTGGTCGGCTTGTCTGGAAAATCTAATACACGAAGATTGCTGATGTCTTTAAATTGTGCATCAGCATCAACTAGCATACGGGCAAAAATATCTGAGATTGGCGGCATCGTTTTGACACGAAGTTTAGCGTCTCTAGGAAGAACTTTACCCACAACCACAACTGAAAAAACTAACTTTTCAGGTCTACTATAATACGAGCGCCACCGCAGGCCCGCTCCAAATGTGCATTGCTCACCTATGATATTATAATCAACAGCATTATTTGTGGCAGTGGCTAAACCCGATAATCTGGCTGCGTTTACTCCAAACTGAATAACTATACGATTATTAATCTCAAATTGAAAGTATGCGTCGTCCCACAGATCGGCACTAGATGCCTGTAAAATGACCCCTTCGATGAGAAAGTAATCTTCCATGACTCTGCCGCGCTGTAGATTTGTGTCGGACAGCGTCTTGCCATTCATGCCGACTGAAGCATAGAAAAAAATCAATTCACCTATGCTTTCACCAGGATTGACCGTTAATCGATCATAGAACATTGCTGATTTCGGAACTGTGATCTCACTCATCAAATTCAAACTGCTCCCAGAAAAGATCAAAATCGAATTCTTGCTTGATACAGTCTGGTATCCACAACTGCTCAAACGAACAGTCTATGCACTTCAAAATCACGTCGCCGCCACGAATCTCAGGGATTAAATTACTATGACTTGAATCGTTGCCACATGTCAACGGATGCACGTGAGGGTTGTTTTGCCAGGCGGTTACCTTGGCAAAGACTTCATCGGGTGTCATGTTCGCGCCATCAAATAGTTAATCACACTCGACCAATCAGGAAACCTATCTGTGTTGAAATGAATATGCTCGCCTGTGAATTTGTCTGCACCGTTTTTAAGTCGGTCATCGATCAAAAAGTCACCGAGATTTAAGTCTTTGCGATGCGATAGGATCAACTTTTTCTCCGCATTCTTACCGAGATATCGCTGCACCCAAAGTAGCTTATCCGACCACGAGCTAGGATTGTTCCAACTCGGCGTGGACAGAATATAAACATCAAAAGCACTAGCCAACAACTCAAATGCCTCGATGGCTCCTGGGAGCGGCTTTAGCATACCGAACAAGCCGTTTAGCTCGTCGATCCTGCCCGCGTACCGATCACGAGTTTCCTGTGGAAGTGCCTTGACAGCCGTGTCCCAATCTGCCAACACACCATCCATGTCGATGTAGAGAATTTTTTTCAAGACTCAGCCTTTCAAACTGGCATACAAATCTTTTATCCACTTTGACCTGCCACTAGCTCGCTCAATATCTTCTGCGTTGTGCTTCGCATGATACTCAATATCTCGGTCAGCGCTTTTTACCTGAGACTTAAACCAGGCTTCTGGACTCATCTTCACTGGCTTTTTGTTGTATTCGTCGTTGTCGTCGTGAACATCGGATCGGATAGACTTCTGAAGCTGTTCGATCATGAAAGTCTTAAAACTGTTGTGCTCTTCAGTCGGAGGTGTCCATGCCTGACTCTTAGCAAGCATCGCCTCGTACCGACTTCGAACTACGCGGTAATTATCCTGTGTCTGTTGCCAAAACTCCAATGCGTCTTGATACTGTTTTTCGGCCCCAGATGCTTTCTTTGCATCGGTCATTTTTAGCAGTTTAGCCTTCTCCGCTTGTGCCTTAGCTAGCTGCTCAGCGTGATACGAACTAGGCTTGAAGCCGTCCTCGGGTGGCAACTTATCAATGTCATCGTCGCGCATTTCTACACATGCACCAAAGGCACGAGCACACTTCAAAGCAAACTGCCTAAAACCAGTAACCTTCCCACTCTCTACGTCTGCTGTGTATCCAGTAGGCATTATTTCTTCCTTTCTTCTTTTGGCCAGGCTGGCCCCTTTACTACTATAGCAAACGGGCCTGGCCCAAACGGATTAACACTGTCGCCAGGACGAATTTCTATGGGCTGTGGTGCTGGCGGATTGGTGCGTATTCCTACTTGATCATGCACAACTCACCTCCAGTATCTTACCCAATTTACCAAAAGCCTCAATAAACCTGTCAGGGAACACGTTGTAGCCATAGATCGCGCTGTCGTACGGATTCCCACTTATTACCTTCTTGCCGTGCTTATTTATGCGGATGATTTTGTTACCGTGCAGAGTTGGATAATTCACAATAAGAAACTCCTTGCCACACCTCGGACAGTGTAGCTTACCTAACGTGAATATCATTTGATGTTTTGTCGAGTCACTAGGTATGCTTGTAACTGCTCACTAGACATTTTCACCGCGACATCTCCTAATTCCAGTGCGGCTCTACTGACTTGCTTCCAGGAGCTATCCAATAGGGCTAAATTACGACCTGTACCCGTCTTTAAACGACCCATCTTACTTGAAGCGACACCAAAACCTTCGCTAACAATAGCCACTATACACTCTGAATACTTTGTCCTAAATACTGAATCTTCAGGGTTAATCTCAACATACTTATTAACCCAAATGTCGTGAATCATGGCTGTTACAGCTGCCAATTCTATCGGCTCAAATAATCTCACTAAGCGCATCTCGGAAGCGGAGTACATCCTCGGGTGTTTATCAATTATGCCCCTAGATTCCACTTGACATAGAATATCACCAAAAATCCTAGCCGAATAACTGCCAGATAGAGTCGAGGCGTGAAATCCTGACCTACCAACGGCTACGACGCCCGTGTGTTTATGCCACTCGCCTGGAATCCCGTTTTGAGGTACGGACCATACCACGTTCCCCAAGTATGATTTTACTTCGGTGCCACTTTTGACCAAAAATTTGTATCCAACCGTCTCGCTCATCTACTCACCAAGTAGCCTGACTTCTTATCTAATTTCACCGTGTGCTCCAAATCCAAGTATTGTACAAGCACACTACTGCATTAAATAGTCCCCAGCCAACTAGCCCCTGGGACCAACAAATCGCCGCAAATAACCCTGAAATAACTGCACAAGGCAAACTCAACTTTTTCAATCTTGTGTCCGAATTATCTGAGCAAATCCGGTAATCCACAGAAACACAGAGACCAACCAAAGCAGGGTGGCTAAATTTACGTCCTTAGCAATGTACAAACCTATTGCTATGCTTGATAGTATAGCTGCAACGCCCGTAAAAGTCAAGGCAAAAACGAGATTAATTTTCTGACGCTTGTCCATGGCCATTTCCTACCAAAATACGAATGTCTGGATAGTCTAATCCTGAGCGCAAACAATCAGCTTCTAGATAAAGCAATAATCCGCCCATCGCCGCTTCGAGCAGATCGCGCCTCTGATCTGCATCTGTGCCTGCCAGTGCCGAAGTCAGAAAAGCAGAGAACATTCTAGCTGAAATTGGAAGCTCCAAAAAGTCATTGGGGACAGCAGGCAATGCTTCGACAATATCTACTAAAGTCATACCCAAATCAGACGCAAGCTGATGAACTAGCTCGGCGCCTTCTTCGTTGGACATTTCTGGGTTAGACATGTAACTTACCATTTTCGATTGAGCAGGATGAGCCTTTATTCCAGGCAAAATATTTATTCGCGGAACCGTCTGATACTTTAGTCAAATCGATGATTTCAACGTAAAAGTATACTTCGTCCGACGTGACTATCCAGAGGCTGCTACCCACGATCCAGTACTTTGTTCGCGTCTTATTTTCAGACATCAATTATGCCCACGGTCGAACCACGCGGATGATTCCAACTGTACCAAGGCTTCTCTCCGATTTTCTGGATATCTTCGGGACCAGCTTTTCGGATCAGCACTGTGCCGTCTCGATAAGTCCTGCTGGCCAGGATAATGATTTCGTCTGGATTTGTGAGTTTAACAGCGGTCCAATGGTAATCTTCATCGCCGCCGCTGTTCATCAAATCCATCCGCCTACCTGACAGGACTTCTATTAAGGTCTGTATCATTGTCGCTTCCAATCTTCAGAGGGATCATCATCAATTTCGCCTGCGCCGCCCTTCATATTTTTGTCACTAGAAAGCGCAATAATCAGGGCTAAAATCATCAAACCGATCAATATCCAGATTGTAATTTCGACAAAAGGATTTTGCTTATTCGCATGAATTTCTGCTACGGCTAAGATAACATTAATCATGCGTGTTTCCCATACAATTTAACAAACATCGGATGTTCCCACATGCATTGATCACAAATTTTTGTTTCGCCTGTATAAGCAAACTTCGACCAGTAACTATTCTCGACTTTATAGAATCCACCTGTACAGTAGTCGGTTTCCATGCCGTCTATTTCTTTGTGGCAGCGGTCGCAGATGATTTTGACATTACTCATCAAAGTTGAACCTTCTCAAAACATTGGGTTTCGTTTCAGGTGGTCTAGTATTCTTCCTTTTAATCTGACTTCCGTCTATGGACACTGCCACTAATTTTAACGGATCTACACACCAACTTCTACCATCTTGCCACTCGACATATGTGACCGTTCCACCATATAAACCTCTAAGATGTGCCCTAACTCGCCCGATTTGCATATACCCATCAACACTCTGCATTGTACACATAGAATCTAAAGGAAGCAGTTTTATTTCTTGCATCTAGCTTCCTTATGCTTCTTCCAGCACTTCGTACACAAAGTCAAGTACCAGCCAATATCGTTTCTGATCTTACCCTTTTTGCCACAATCTTCGCAGGTTATAACAGACAACTTTTCGGCGGCTCTAATCAGCACACTCATCTCATCGGTTTCGGCCGACATGTAGAATCTCAACGACGCGAATTTTTCTTTCACTTGTACTGCCTTCGGCCTATGATCACAGAACTTATGACAATTGCACTGCTCACATGTCAGACTCTCATAAGACTCGCCTTCGCGTCTATATTGTGGCAGTGACGGGCAATCCCTCGGTATACTATGACTCGTTCTATTGTGACCACAGTAACACATGTCCTTTGGCAACTTACCTAGCAGTGCCTCCAACTTCTCAGATAAATCCCATATGATCTGAAACCAGCCATCGCCTGGAAAACCCCAGCACATACAGGTTGACTGCATTGGTGCTTCGCGGTCCTGGTATAAAATTGGGAACGCTTCGCAAAGTTTTTTGTCTAGTTCTGGATTCATTCGACTTTCCAAACATCTTCGGGGCGCCGCGTTATTTCGCCGTCGATAATTATCCACTGCCTGGTAACTGCCAAAACTAATCCGCCTTCTGGCCAATGATCAAGATTATCGGTTACATAGTCGCCTACTCTGATCATATCCTGATGTTTGCCCTGAGCCACCCATCGCAGTGCAACGGCCCTAAAACAGTGATCGAAACACGTGTCCCACAGGCCATGTGCAGCCGTACTAATCCCTGTTTCTTTCTGCCTAAGAGCCTGCCTAATTGCCCGATCACATTCCCAGTCTGCCATCCAAGATAAGGCTCGCAGATAAGTTGGCTCAGCACAGGCTCTGTCTACTGCTTCATTTAAGCTCATTGGACTAAACCATAATAACTAGGGTTGGCTCTAATTATCCCAGTTGCCTCTTTAATATCTTTCTCAACACCGTACAGTGGAAATCTGTCGGAGTTACCCATAAATTTTTTCTTAAATTCAGATGGCTCAAATGGGCCTTTTAAAGAATACGCGATCTCCAGGTTAAAATCTTCGGTTATATTGTGCAGTGGTCTGACCCCCTTTATATCCACAAACTCAGTAGCTGACAAAGGAACAACTACATGTGTTATCTCATACTTATAATGCTGATTAAACGGCTGACCATAGTCATCGGAAAGGATCATAATTTTTAAGCCAGCTAACCTAGCATATGCAACAGCAAATATACCACAGGCTTCCTGCATGTAGTAGTCAATATTTATCATAGCAAAACCTCACGATCTAGGGCGTCTACATATCATAGTCTAGGGTCCACCTTAAAGAACTCGCTTGCCACAGAGAACACAATGTACCTGTGCCAATCTTCCCACGGTTTCCCTCCCAGATATCCCTTCAGTGCAGTATCGGCCAACAACTGCTCAAAATAAGCTAAACGCTCCTTGTTTCTAGTAGACCGGCTCTTCTTCAAATCAGCCATAATCTCAGGCTGATCGTACTGTGGCCCGTAAATAATCCTGAGATACTCCTTAGACCGAACCTTCAACATCCGTTGAGAGAACTTAAAACCAACAGTACCCCAGACAGCCTCATCTTCATACTTCAGAACAATACCTTCGGCACCAAGTGACACCATATCATTGAACCACCCTTGAAGGGTCGGCAGATGATCCTTATCTGGTATCTTCAAAAAATCTAATGCCTTGTAGAACGGTAGTCCAGACCAGAACTTCTCAATCACCAGCATCTGACTGCCTCTAGTCGTAAATACTTCTCGGCCAAAGTGATTATCATAAGCTAGCACCGCAAAGGGTGCGATCTTCACAGTACTCAAATCGTCCTGGGTCACGTCCCAACAAAAACTATTCACTACCTGCTCGAACCTACGTAAATTCAACCGCTTATCCAACCACACACACTTCGTAAGTCTATCTGGAGCATTATTTATTTGTGCCGATCTTAGCAGATCACCGGCAATCGTCGGCACCCAAAAAGCCCGCTCGATGAGTCCATCACCACGCAGATTCCACGGCATAACCTCGCAATCGAATATTACCCTGTGCCAACCGAGTTTCTTGAACCTCGCAAACAACTGCACGTGAATCTTCTCTCGAAATCCGTCTGGAAAAATCTCATAGCCGTTCTTCGACCAAGAAGTAACCCCAGACTGATCAATCATAATCGTGCCACGAGATCCCATATGCTTTACTTCGGCCCTAAGAGCATGCCCAGGGGCAGCGTCAAACAGCACTGTAGCCGTCGTCACAGGATCTTCCAGCAGCCCATCGATCTGGGATACAGGTCCAGGGCTCATTGTGGGCGCGAGCCATACCAACTTGGCTGGATCAATCGTCCTAGTAGATAGGGTCTCGACAGCCTGCTCAAGATCGGCGGACTTAATTTTAATATCGACCTCTTGACCCAACACACCTGTTAACGGCAACTTGGAGTGCAAAAAATCTTGCAGATCAAAAGGCAATTCTGACATGACTTCAGCTTTTGGTAGAATAGTACCTACCTCAACTGG
>Ga0209515_10003355_pt1 | contig 23112 bp, 22 predicted proteins | sample Subgroupgradi54m_FD_187454 | JGI IMG/M metagenome (GOLD analysis project Ga0209515, IMG submission 187454) | Subsurface groundwater microbial communities from S. Glens Falls, New York, USA - GMW60B uncontaminated upgradient, 5.4 m (SPAdes)... ... | reverse complement strand
AGATATTTAAGAATTCACTTAAAAATGTTTTGGATTCTGCTCTCAATGTTTTATATAACTGAGTGCACTAATTAATTGTTCAAGTGTAGGTTACCCTCTTCTTCTTTTGTGATCTCCGTCAACAAGCACTAATTCTTCATTGGAAGTTCTAAGATATTTTTCAATCTCTTCTACGTGAGTTGTCTCATCAATTATTATCTGCTCAAGCATGAGTTTCATCGGCAAATTATCCTCACCAAATTCTTTTAGCTGTTTTGTATAAAGCTCAAGCTGTATTTTTTCAGCTTTTAGATCTTCTGAAAGCATATCTTCAATGGATTGATAACCGGGTTCGAAAACCTGATCTACTTTTACGGTAGGATGACCTCCAAGCGCTGTGATTTTTTCCCCGAGCTGGATGGCATGTACCATGGATTCATTTGCCTGGGTGCGAAACATTTGAACAATCGGGCCGCGGTTAGGTCCAAAAACAATAAATGAATGATGCAAGTATCTGACAATGCCTGCCATTTCTTTTTCAAGATCCTCGTTTAGAGCATTAATTAATTTTTCTCTTGATTTTTCCATTTTTACTTCTCCTTTATAATGCTTCAGACAAGCTGAAGCTTCCCTCTGCTAATTTCTCCCGTTGAATCGCATTTGCCGATTCTTTTATATAAAATTGGGGACAAATGCTTTCAGTTTAAATTTAGTTTTACCTTCCTTTCAATAACTATGGATCATTTTCCCAGAGAACTAATAGAAAGAGGGAGCTCCTGAGATTTCTTTGCATTAATAGCAGCTTCATAACAATTTATATAACTTTTTGCAGGGTCTAATTTGCTTGTATCATAACTCATTGTTTGTTTTACAAACTTAGTCCATTTTTCTTTGTTTTTATAATATTTCATTGCTCTAATTATTGATTCAAATAAGTCTTCTCTGGTGTAATTTTTAAAAACAATACCATTAGCTTCTTCAGAAGAGTCTGTATCTATAATTATTTCCTTTATAGCTCCTGAGTTAAAAGCTATAGGAATACTGCCATATTTCATTGCAGCAAGGACATAGCTTCCATCTGGATGTTTTTCACCAGGACATATAAAGAAATCTGATCCTGCATAAATCTTTTTTGCAAGGTTATTTTGATATCCAATACAAACTTTTATGTTTTTATAGTTTTTGGATACCCTGATTAGTTTTTCCTCAATTTCTTTTTCACCTTCTCCCAGAAGAACAAACTGCAAATTTAAGTCAGCAATTTCAGGTATCATGTCAATTAAAATATCAAGTCCTTTATTTTTAGTTAGTCTTGTAACTATTCCAAATAAAGGAAGTTGAATATCTTTTTCTAAGGCAAGTAAGTCAAATAAGTCAAATAAATCTTCCTTACCCTTCCTTTTTCCTATTGAAAAATAATTTTTTGAATATGTTTGAGCAATATCTTTATCTGTTTCCGGATTATATTCTTCATTATCAACACCGCTTGAAATACCTTTAAAAATTTCTCTTTTTTTTGTTAGTGATTCTGCAATTCCAGAACTATAGATATCCGATAAAAGTTCATTCTCAAATGTTTTTGAAACAGTTGTTATAAAGTCAGAGTAGCTTATAGCTTCATTTGCAGCCATGATATTGCTCTTGTTATCTTCTAAATCTTGTATTGTAAAAATCAATTTGCTTTTCTTAAGAAATGAATACTCCATGTTCCTTGAATGTACAAGCTTTGCAATTTGTGCACAGGCAGGATTGAACATATGAATAATATCTACATTTAACTTTAGCCTTGAAATAACCTCTAGCACTGCAAGACAGAAAAATAGATTTCTGTTTTGAGTCTCATTCTGAAGTGATGAATTTAGATAAATCTCTTTTGAATTACTGAAGTGGCTTTGGCTTTCGATAAAAAATACACTAGTTAAAGAGTTTGGCAAAATACCTTTGAAGGTAGATGATGATACATTTAAGTTATTTAAATTAACTTTAAATTCTAAAGGGATTCTCTCGATGTAGGAAACTGCTGGATCTATAAATCCATATCTGGGGATGAAAATTTTTACGTTATGACCTTCTTTTTCAAGGTCTTTTGCAAGTACACTTACTAAATCTCCAAGGCTTGTGGCTTTAGCAAAAGGGAAACATTCAGTAGCTATTAAAATAATGTTCATTTATATATCACTCCGTGCCCAACCCTTTTTTATTTCGTCTAATTTAAAATGGCTGAGCACTCCGCTCTTAGCGTACACCTCTTTCGACGTTCCGGTTTTTCGTTTACAGAAAAACCTCCACTTGCATTTTTATTTATTGCCTACCGCCCTCCTCGCTCATTCTTCGCTTGTCAGGCTTTGCAAAGTACTCACGGTCTGCCTTTTGTCACATTATTCAGATTTTACCAAATGAATCGGATAAAATCTTACCTTATAAATAGTTCAATCTGACATGTTAACCTAGCTAGGCAGTAACCATTTTTATTTTACTTGAGGGAGTCCCTAAAATAAAAAGGGAAGCATTTCTGCTCCCCCTTCTTGTCTATTTCTTTAGCCAGTTAGATGGCCTAGAAAAGAACGGCGTTATTGGACTTAATGGACTCACGTGTCCTCCTAACGAAAGACACCATCGTCTTCAAGTGACGCCATTGTCTACAGCTTTTTAAGCTTTAAAGTATTATATCAGGATTGACGGATTGGGGTCTGTACAAAACTCGAGGGTGTTTTACGGCGCGGGGTCTGTCGCCTTCAGGTACCCTTCAGAGCTTCGTCACACAGTTCCTCGCTCTGAACCCTTCCCTTCCGGCGCCACCCGCTTGTATCCCGAAAAATTTACAGACCCGACGGATTGGTTTTTGGGTGTATTTAGGCTATTTGACCTATTTCCACTTAATATAGCCATTACCTTTTTTCTATAAGCTTTAAGTGCATTATTTCTGATAACAAAATTTTTTAGAAATTCTTAAGAAAGAGAGACAAAATGAATATAGGTCAAAGAATAGTATCGATAATTACTAATCCACTTCCAAAGATAAATCCTCAGGGAACAAATGAAAATAATAAACCAATTTCTCTTGCAGATGCAATTAGATTAACTTTAACATCACAGACGATAAATAACCCACAGATAAGTAACTTACGAAATCAACAGGAAGGTTTAGCAATGGCTAATAGAGATGTATAAAACACACAAATCAATATTACAAACAGTATGATTTTAAATCTTATTTTCACTGGTCTTTCTCTTTTCCACCTATCAAACAAGATCTTATAAACTAAAAGGCTTACCTGCCAGCCATTGGGCTATCCATATACTTTTATTACCAATCTGGAAAGATAAATGATAGTAAACGTCAAGAGTCTTATGCCCCTTGACAAAGACACTAAAAGATTTATTATTTCACTTTTTATTTTACTGAATGTTCTTACAGTGATTTATGTAAACAGACCAGTACCAATAAAAAAAGTACAAGACAATAAATTAAAAGAGATTTTGCATCCTTCCTCGCTTGATCATATGACTTCAGGCATCGGATTATTTTTTACAAATTATGGTCAGCTTGTCGGACTTAGTACAAGGTGGCTTATGTTTGTTCTTCAGGATAAATATAACTGGTCATATTTAATTAAAGCCAGATATTCAGATTCATCAGAAGTTGTTTTGCCAATTCCAAGACAGAGAAAAAGATCAATTTTGCAGCGAGAATTCTTTGATTTTAAAGATGCAAAGTTTCAATATAACTTTAACTACAGACCTTATGCAAAAGAACATTATGCAAGTTATTTATGCAGGAAATATCCGATTCAGAATGGGGCAAAAGTAAAATCAATAGTTTTTGAGCTTTATAAGCAGAATATTTTAACCCCGCAGGAATCAATCAAAAGGAAAACATACTTAGAACCTATTATAAAAAAAGAAATGCCAGAAATATTTAGCTGTTATGCAAAGGATATGAAATGAAATCTTTTCTGAAACACTGGAATGAATTTTGGTTTAGCAAAGCTGAGTTTCTCCCCGTAAGCATTTTTAGAATTTGCTTTGGGTTTTTACTCTGCGTAATTTTTATTGCTTATCTGCCAAACTGGGAGAGATTTTATGATGCAAATGGAATAATGTCTCTAAATGATAAAACTATACCTCAGATTCATAATCCCCTGTCTATCTTCTGTTTCACTGAGGGAAAAGTCCCGGTTATTTTTTATTGGTGGTTAGGCTTTGTTTCTGCTATTGCTTTTGCTGCTGGATATAAAACACGTGTTTTTACAATCATTCTTTATGTTTTATATACCTCAATGATGAATAGAAATTATTTTATAGTTTATGGCGAAGATAATGTAATTAGAATGCTGCTTTTTTATAGTTGTTTTGCACCGTTGAATTATAGACTATCAATTGATTCTTATCTAAATAAAAAATTAAAAAGCAAAGTATCAGAAATATGGCCTATTCGTCTAATGCAGGTTAATATTGTTCTTATTTATTTAATTAGCACTCCTTATAAGCTTCTCTATGACCCATCCTGGGTCAATGGTGAAGCAATTTACTGGACAGTAACAAGTAACAACTGGAGCAGGTTTCTCTGTCCTGATTTATTTTATAAGTGTAACGGGATTTTAACTAAGATCATTACTTATGGTGCATTACTTGTTGAGTTTTTATTTCCAATACTTGTCTGGTTTAAACAAACAAAACTTATTGCTCTTGTGCTTATTACTGCATTGCATATAGGTATTGGAATATTAATTCCAAATGTTACTTTTTTTACTTTTTGTATGGTTTGTTCGTTTTGGGTGTTTGTGCCTGAAAGCAAAATTAGAAGATTATTCCACTAAAAAAGTTTTAGTTTTATCATATAAACTTTTCAGCCATGTAAGAGGTGGCTTCCCCGTTCCATGTACCTCACCAAATACTTTTATATAATCTTCCACGAGGCTCATATGTTCTGCTCTCCAGTCCAGAACTGACTGTACAAGCATGTTATATCTTCTTACTAAGATTCTGTTTCTATTATGGTTTACCGTGTACTCTCTGAGTTTTGAATCTTTAAATCTTAAAATAAAGTTTCTAAACTGATGGGTCATATGCTTTTGCATGTAAGGGAAATATGAATCTTCTTCGTGCTTTATGGCAAGTGTCGCTAATAAACAATGCATATAAGGAGTCTGCCCACCGGTTTCTCCATAGATTTCCTGTCCCTCGCCTTTTAATTCATCTACACTTTCAAAGACTATGTTTCTTGGGATTGAATAAAATATTCTGACTTTGTCAAAGTAGTCCTTATAACTACAGTTTTCACGCATTCTTTCTAAAACAGTTACCACATCTCTCATTACAAGGGATGCTTTATCCAGACATTTGATCATTTCATTTGTAACTTCATTTGATTCTGGAAGATCTGAAAGTAAGGAAGCTTTTGCAAGTTCAGGAATTGCCTGTGCAAAAGTGATCTCAACAATCTGATGAATCCATACGAACCACTTTTCATCGAGGCTTCCTGTAAAGGATTGGATTAATTCGATATTTTCAAGACTTAGCGGTTTATTTGAATCTTTTTTATAGTAATTCCAGAGAGAATAAAGGCCATATGACATTGACGGAGCAATGCCTGTAATTTTTGAAAGTTTCCAGAGAGGGACTGCAATTTGTGAAGGCAATGATTTTTTGCTGGTATCTTTCATAAGTTCGTTTACGTTTTTATATGGCATAATTTCCCTGAAGTAAGCGTGCATTAGCATTGCATAAATGAGCATTAAGCGGTGAGTTACTTCACGTGAAAGTTCTTCAATAGACCAGCTTGGAACTTTTAAATTCTTTACTGTTTCAACTACTTTTTTATCTCGTATAATTTGGTCAATAGAATGTCCGATTTTATCCAGGGTCTTAAAATCTTCAGATTGTTGTTTGTCATTTGTAGATGGCAAATTACGCAGTGGTTCTTCAGAAAGAAAACCTGTTTTAAAGGAAACATAATTTTCTTGCATAAGAGACTTAATCTGATTTTCGATTTCTTCAATACCAGTTTTGTTTATAGTTTGAGTGTTCATATGTGTCCCCTTTTTATTTGTTTGTAAAATAAATTATTGCTATAAATCATAATAAAAAAAGGGTGAAGAAAAAATAACATGACAGGTATTGGTACATAAGTACCCTTTTATTACAGGTTCTTCATAGAAAGTTTTACGTGTTTTCAACAAAACTGTAAATGGGTACATCCATTTTAAGGTTACTAGTGTGGAGGTAAACAAATTATGGGAAATAAATTTTTAAGTAAAGAAATAAACAAAACATTAGACTTAATCTTTGCAGAAGATCCAGGTAAACTTCTTACGAATATTAGAACTCACATTGAAAAAGAACATTTATACCCGGTCTCCTTGAAAATAATTAAAGAACACAATAACTTCTGTGCAATAGTAATTGGAGAAATTACTCAATCTCTACCAATGTAAATTGTAAATAAACTGACTTCCTTAAAATTGTCTATCCCTGCTCCCTGACGGAAGCAATAGGGTATTACGCTAATTTCATCGGGGATTTAAGCTTCGCTCAATATAAAAGATTATGATTATTTATTACGTTGATATTATTTATGGCTATACAATTTTGTAAACAAATAAAGTGTGCAAGAATAAGAAGCCATGCAAATCTCACCTTTCAGATCTTGTTCACAAATAGTCTTTAACAGAGATGAAACTATTGCTTCTGATGTAAGTCTAAAACATGGTGAGCATCAATATGCTAAGGCCAATGTAACTATTCCTGGGGATGAAGCATTAAACAAGTTAGATGATAAGGTACTTTTAGGATTTATAAAACAAATAACAGAGTCAGAAGATAGATTCTTGAGATTGAGTGCAAGTTCAGTAATATGGGCAGAAAGATTTTCGGAATTATTGATGATAAGTCAGAAGCAAAGAGAAATTACAATTAACATCTTGGAATATTATAGAGATTCAGATGTAAAACTTCCTGTAGGAGCAGATCCTACTCAATTTTTTCTTGATAAAGGAAATGAGTTTGGAGAGAAATTAACAAAAGCTATGCAAGCAAATCTTGGGATGACAAAGAGGCTCGCTGGAAGAGAAGAGTTTAAATTATTGACAGAGTATTATCGTCAATTAAAGTATGAGAGGCTTACACCTCGCAAAATTCAAGTAGGTGAGGAGATTCTATTTAGACTTGAAGAAAGAGAAGCCATCTATAATCCTATTAAAGTAATGGAGCAAGAAATTAGAAAAGATAAATATGAACTTGGTACATTAGCACTTGGGGGATTGAAAATCATTCAAGGATTCTTTGATCCAGAATTAGTTACGGATGAAATGCGCTCAGAGGTTGTTCGTATTGTTAGCAGGTTTCCTCATGATGAAAAGATTGAGTTTAGTAAATTATTAAGGCAATATTTAATTGATGAAGAATTAATAGATGGACAGACTTATCCTTTCTTTGAAAAATTTGCAGTTGATTTACTTACAGCATCTTTAGAACCGGACAATGTTACAGCAATAGAAACTTTAGGTGATTTTATACTCAGTGAAAATGGGTTTAAAGTAACTTCTCAACATGCAATAACCTCAGCAGTTATTTCTTTATGTGCTTTAAAAAATAACCCACTTGTCCTGCAAATTATGGAGACTACCCAACAAAGAAAGATTTTTAAAACGACAAACAATGCAGTGGGAAGATATTTAGAATCTTCTAATCCTGTAAAAAAAAGAGATTCTGAAGAAGTAAACCGTCAAAAAACAGTAGAAGAAATAAGAAAATTATGGAATGAAGGTTATTTACCGCTTGCAGGGTGGATTGAGGAAAAAAGACTAGGACTTTATAATTTTATAACGCGAAGAACGGTATTTTCTTCTGTGAGTACAGCATTAACAGCAGCAAAGATTCCTTCTGCTTTCTGGAAGGGAATACCCTTGAAAAAACCTACGGGAGATTATAGTAAAAAAGATTATGTTGATCAATTAATCAAACAAAGACATCGACAAAACATTAGCTTGGAATTAAAAGATATTGATTTGAAATTACTTATTGCAGGGATTTTTCATTATGGTACATGGCCTAATGCAGTAAAAGAAAATACAGGATTAGATATTAAGTTTCCAGCTTTAGAGGAAGTAACCCCAGAATCAATAGAAAAAGTTGCTCGTAAAGCAGGAATAAAAAATGCTATTTCTGTTTAAGTGTCTAGTTTTCCAAGTAATATTGAAATGTTAGCAAGACTTCTTTACTTCTTATCTAAGTCACCCAATCCGCTAAATTATTTTTTTTGTTTAATTCAACTCCCTGAGCTAAAACCAAAGGACATGTGCATATAAAAAAGATAATTAAAATGCTTTTAATTATCTTACTAACAATGACAAATAGTTTCATACCTACAATGACAAAACCAATTTAGAGCAGTTCCTTAATTTATGCAACCAACACGCTATAATAAATAACGTTTAACAGGATCTCAAGTGAAGGTTTTTCTATATATGAAAAACCGGAACGTCGTGAATTACTGACAGCTAAAAGCGAAGCGATTTGTTAAAATCGCGGAGCGCTATATGAAAGGGCCCTTACCTCAGTCTGGATAGAGGACTCGGCTACGAACCGAGGCGTCGTAGGTTCAAATCCTATAGGGCCCGCTTGGACAGAATTATGAATATCACTCCTGAAAAAATAGAATTACTTAAAAAAGCTCTTCCTGAGTTATATGAATTAGTTTTAAATGTGACATCTCTTCTGGAGAAAGATCTTGAATATGTAAGAAACATATCGAAAGATGAGATTGAAAAATTAGATAATGAAGATCCGACTTCATTTGAAGTAGATTTAAAATTAGCATCTATTCAGAAAAGGGCAAGCGAGGTTCGTGACAAACTTAAGGAGTCTATAGAAAATTGCAGAACATTACTAGGACTTAAAGATAATGCTTCTCTGGCTAATGTTTTATCGTCTAAGGAGCTTTGTGAGACCTTAAGTTTTAATGAACAATTTATTGCTTCTGCAGTAGCTAAGGCAATTTGTGCATCGGTCATTACTCTTTTTTCTTTTCTATTGGATCGTAGAGAGAAGGAGAAAAGATGGTTCGTAACTCTCGCTCCTGTGCTTGTACTAGTCTTGAGGATAGCTGAGGTAGTGCAATATCAGGTACATTTTGATGCCATAAGTTAGATGATGCATAATAAGTTTGACTTGGTACATTTCTCCCTGAAATATGTCCTGAAGTACCCGGTGTTGGACGGAATTCTACTCCACCATCATTTCTTAAATGATAGGTGCCTAAATATCCTGCTCTTGTGTAAACAGGTCTGCCATTAGCATCTAGTTGACTGCCTGAGGCTCCTAAAGCTGGCTGCAAATCAAGTCTAGCAATAGCACTTTGGTGCTGTGCATTTATTGCAGTATTGAGTCTATTAAATTCTAACAGTGCAGCATCATAAAGCCTTGTTCGCTCAGTAAACGATGCTGTACCTGGAGCAGTATTAAAACTTCCAATTGTAGTTGTTGCAGTAGCATTAAGCCCTACAATAGTTCTTCTTAATGACATATCATTAGCTTGAATTCCTAAAGGTGTAAACGTGCCTGTAGCTGGATTATATCTTCCCTGTGGCATAATGTGTGCCTGTCCATTTACCATTACGGTTCCTGTATTAAATGTATAAGTTCCTCCAGTTTCTGAAAATACTCTTCCAGGAACATATCCATTATTATTTGTATTATTTGGAGCAAATGGAAGTCGAATCCCGTTAGGAGATAGAGGATTAACTGGTCTTTCCCATTGGCTAAATCCACGCTGTATAAAAACATGTTCAAGAGATAAGCTATCTCTCGGATTACCACTTCCTCCTACTGGTTCTGTTGGATTTATTGGCATGTATTTTCTCCTTTGTTCTTATCTTCTAATCTGAGATTTCCTATTTTTAATATTAATCAAGAGTAAAGTGTTTACTTAAATAAGCTATCAATACCCCTATTTATACACATCATTTCTTACCCAACATAAGAAAAGATTTAACTTATAATTTAAAAAATCGGTTAGTCAGCCTATCTACAATATTGATGTATGCTTGGTTTTAGGGCTATCATGAGATTTAAACTTACTTATAATTTTTATCAGTCAGGAATTGCTATAAACGAACCGCCATAAGTTTGTGGTTGTCCATTACTATTTGGAGCTATAGTAGAGCAATATCCTTTTATTACAGAAGTCCTGTCAATTACTCCAGTGCAGTTATATGACAAAAGCTGTGTCCCTGCGTATACCGGTAGAGTGAAATTTACAACATCATAAAAAATAAAACCAAATCCGTCATTGTTAATTAATCTATAGTTCTGACCTCTTGCTTCATATGAAAATGTATTTGGTGAGTTCTGACTTTGAGCAGTGTTTATCCTAAAAACCAGGTCCTCTCCATCTCCCAGAAGTTTTGTAGTAAGTGTATACTTTGATCTAAGTAATGCTTTAAAAGAATCAAGTTGAATACATGCAAGAGATGCTGTTGGGCAGTTTACTTTTTCACAGACTGGGCAGGATGCATCAATATGAAGTTTACTTTGTGCTTTTTCTGCACAGACATCACAAACCTGTTTAAGTATTCTTGTAGAGCATGTAGCGTTTGCAGGAATCGAAAAAAGAAACATTATACTTACAAAGCTTAGAGTTAATATTATTTTAAAGATTCTCATAGCAAATTTACAAAGCAATTTTCTCTCTATAATTTACATTAAATTTATTTAATAATCCTAAAATGTCATTAAACTTATGTTTAATGTACCAAAGTGTAAGCATAAAGTCCTCGGTGTTGTTGTTAGATAGATTCAAGTTCTTTTAACCTTTAAGTTATAATTAACCTTGTACTTTTAACTATATTCTAGTGAAGGTTTTTCCATCTGCAAAAAATCGGGACGTCGAGAAGGATTGATTGAGAAAAGCGGAGCATTTTCTTGAAAATGTGGACGCTATATAAAAAAGGGCCTTTAGCTCAATTGGATAGAGCGCCTGGCTTCGAACCAGGAGGTTACGGGTTCAACTCCTGTAAGGCCCGAGTTTTAAAATCAATACTTATAACTAGCATCTATTCTAGGAATTATAGTTCTAACCAGGTTAAAGTCATTTAATTAAAAACCTACTTTTATAATTATTTAATTTTTACCTTAAATAGATTTAATATGATTTTTTTGCAGGTGTTAGAATATGTTGCATGGTTTAATAAAAGTAAATTATTTAAGGAGAATTAATATGAGTATGAAAGTTGATTTGGCTCAAAAACTGAGGACTAGTTGGAGTGATAGTCCTAGTGATCGATTTGTTTACCCTAAGCCGCCGATTCCAGCATGGATGTTTGAACTCCCGGGAAAAGTTGAAATTGCAAATAAAGTTTTAGCCGATCATGGGTTTCCACATATACAGTTTCAACTAGGAGGGGAAGTTTACCCACCAGCTGCATTAAGTGGAAGGATTAATAAATCACAAAGGGTAGAATTTGAAACTGCTGTTCAGGATGCTGTAACTCAGTCAGGGCTAACGAATGCCACTGGAAATTGGGAATTAGCGATATTCTATTTTGGAGATCACGGGCAAGAACTATCTATAGATTCAGCGGTTATGTAAGTAATGAATATTTAAAAAACTATTTTTCATTTTGTAGTTAAGCAGCCACCTTTAACTCAGGAATATGTAAATATCCCTGGAAATAAAACTCTGACAGTTGCATTACTTTTAACCAGTTGTTATAGTATAAATAGTTATTTTGGTGTGTGATGTTTCCTAAACTTTCTAAAAATATTTATCTAAATATTATTGTGATTTTTATCTTTTGTGTTACAGCAAGTTATAGTATTGTTTACTCAAATATTGAAAACTTTGTTGTATCTAATGTTAGTAGTACTGATGCTTCTATTTATTTAGATATGTATGAAAATAAATCATTAGAAAGATATGAGAAGTGTCGCATGTTAACCCCTTTTTTAGCAAAATTGTTACCTGATTTTCCGAAAAGTTTGTTTTCTGAATATCGAAAGATATCAAATGATTATTGGATGCCCAGAGTAAAATTTGGGATGATTAACTTTTGTTTTCTTGTTGGCAGTGGTTTTTTATTATTCTATTTTCTAAAAAACTATGGATTTAATACATTAGAATCAATAATAGGATGTTTAATGTTTTATACAGCAAGACCCGTTATCCAAGATGCCGGTAATCCAATGGTGGACGCTTCTTCATATTTTTTCTTGTTACTGTGTTTATATGCAATACAAAAAGAAAATATTTTAATGTTTTTTATTGGTTTTTCTATTGGCTTACTTTCAAAAGAATCTATTTTTCTGGCTTTATTTTTACTTATGTTTTCAAAGACAAAGTTCAAGTTAAAAATTCTATATTTTATACTCCCCCTTAGTTGTAGTTTATTTATCTATTCGACATTCTTTCGTTAAATCCGAATGTTTTTTAGAAATGAATTATATTTCAATCATGAAAGACCAACTATATAAGCTGACTCACTTCAATAACTTCCTTGACTTGTTTTCTTCATTTGGTTTACTTTGGCTACCTGCTATCTTTGCATTAAAATACCAAAAATTACCACAAGAGCTTTATCGTTATTCTTTATTAATACCTTTTCTTTTAGGAATTATAGTGTTTTTTGGATTAAATTTGGGTCGAGCTTTATTCATGGCATTTCCTGTGATTATACCTCTAGCATTATTTGGTATTCGTTATTTTCTTTTGTGTAGAGATCCAGAACCTACTAGTATATAGTAGCTGAAGGTTCTACATCCTCGAAAAATTTACAGACCCTCCACGATGTCCCGTTTTTGAAATATAATCTTTACAAGAGAGAATAATATGCCTAAAAATCAAAATGAAAAAACAGCAGTTATGAATCCAAACGAAAAAATAAAAAATATTGTACTTGTTAAAAATTATATAAATGGTAAATGGGTAGAATCACTGGGAACTCAATCTGTTGATGTCATTAATCCTGCTACTAAAGAATTAATTATAAAGTGTCCACTTGGAACCAAGAAAGATGTTGATAATGCAGTTATTGCAGGAAAGGAAGCATATAAATCCTGGAGACAGACTCCTGTAATTGACAGAGTGCAAATTTTATTTAGATTAAAAACTCTTCTTGAAAAACATTCTGAAGATTTAGCCAGACTTTGTACTATAGAAAACGGAAAAACTTTAATAGAATCACGCGGTGATGTAAGACGTGGAATTCAAATGGTTGAAACTGCCTGTGGTATGCCCACACTTTTAATGGGGAAATCTCTTGAAGATATTGCTTCGGGAATCGATTCTCACGTAATAAAAAGACCTCTTGGTGTATTTGCTGCTATTACACCTTTTAACTTCCCCCCAATGGTGCCATTTTGGTTTTGGCCATTTGCAGTAGCCTGTGGAAACACATTTATTTTAAAGCCAAGTGAAAGAGTTCCACTTACACAAGTTAGAGTCTTTGAATTGATTGAAGAAACTGGAATGCCAAAAGGTGTAATTAATCTTGTTAACGGTAGCAAAGAAGTAGTAAACTCTCTTTGCTCACATCCAGATATCGTTGGTATTTCTTTTGTAGGTTCAACCCCTGTTGCAAAGCATGTTTACCAGACTGCTACATTACATGGAAAAAGAGTACAGGCTCTTGGTGGAGCTAAAAACTTTATGGTTGTTTTGCCTGATGCAAACATGGATCTTACTGTTAAAACAGTTTTTGAATCCTGCACAGGTTGTGCTGGTCAAAGGTGTCTTGCTGGATCAGTGATTCTTTGTGTTGGAGATGTTTACACAAAGTTGCAGGAAGGAATAATTAAAAAAGCAAAAGAAGCTGTTGTAGGAGATGGTCTTAATCCTGCTACTAATATTGGTCCTGTAATTTCAGAAGAAGCAAAAACTAGAATTAAAGGACTTATACAATCTGCCGCTGATGAAGGTGCAAAAATATTACTTGACGGAAGACAAGGTGTGGATAACTTAAGCGGCTATTTCTTAAAACCCACCGTAATAAGTGAAGTGAAAAAAAATATGAGAGTTGCAAAAGAAGAAATTTTTGGTCCTGTAATTTGCCTTGCTAATGTAAAAACTTTTGATGAAGCAATAGAATGGCTTAACAGTTCAGAGTATGGAAATACAGCTTCACTTTTTACATCAAGTGGTTCAGCAGCAAGAAAATTTTCATATGAAGTTGACCCTAGTATGATCGGAATAAATATTGGTGTACCTGCCCCAATGGCATTCTTTTCCTTTGGAGGATCAAAGGCTTCATTTTTTGGTGACATTAAAGCTCATGGACAAGCAGGAGTAGATTTTTATACAGATACTAAAGTTACTATTGAAAGATGGGCAAAAGATTCAAGTATATGGTGAAATCATTATTAATTAAAAACGGAACTGTTATCACTGCTTCTGACAAATACAAGGCAGATATTTATATTGAAGATGAAAAAATTCATACTATTGGGAAAAATTTAAACTTTAATGCTGACAAAGTTATTGATGCTACTGGAATGTATTTATTTCCCGGTGGAATTGATCCTCATACACATATGGAACTTCCTTTTATGGGGACTTATGCAAGTGATACATTTGAATCAGGTACACTTGCTGGTCTTTATGGAGGGACTACTACCATTATTGACTTTGCAATTCAGACACAGGGTGAATCTCTAAGAAAAGCATTAGATTTATGGTATAAAAAAGCCGACGGAAATGCCCTAAGTGATTATGCATTTCATATGGGAGTTACTGACTTTAATAAAAATACACAAAAAGAAATTAAAGATATTTGTGAGAAAGATGGGATATCTTCCTTCAAAGTATTTATGGCTTATAAAGGTGCACTAATGGTAGACGACAGGCAAATTATTGGACTTATGAAAGAAGTGGGTAAATATGGTGGCATGGTTATTTCACATTGTGAAAACGGTGACATGATTGATGAGCTTGTTAGTGAAGCAAAAACAAAAGGTAATTTATCCCCTAGATATCATTATCTTACCCGTCCTGAAATTGCAGAAGCTGAAGCAACAGGAAGAATTATCGATATGGCTTATCAGGGTGGACATCCACTTTATATAGTTCATCTTACATGTGAAGGAGCTTTAAACAGAGTTCGCGAAGCTACAAAACGAAATCAGAAAATAAATGTTGAAACTTGTATTCAATACCTTTTGCTTGATGAATCACTTTATGAAAGTCCTGGTTTTGAAGGATCAAAATGGATTATGAGTCCGCCTCTTAGAAAAGAAAAAGATAGAATTGCTCTTTGGAATGGAATAAATCAAGGGCTTTTGCATACAGTAGCCACTGATCACTGTCCGTTTTGTATGGACCAAAAGAAAATGGGCTTAAATGATTTTTCAAAAATTCCAAACGGTATGCCTGGTATAGAACACAGGATGGAACTGTTATTTTCAGAAGGTGTATTAAAGAATAAAATCTCATTGAATAAATTTGTAGAACTTACTTCGACCAACGCTGCAAAAATCTTTGGCATGTTTCCTAAAAAAGGCACAATTGCTCCAGCGTCTGATGCAGACATTGTTATATTTGACCCAAATGTAAATCACACAATTTCTGTTAAAACCCATCACCATAACTGTGACTATTCTGCATTTGAAGGCTGGAAAGTAAATGGAAAATGTAAAACAGTAATTTTAAGAGGAACAGTTGCAATTGAAAATGGTCAAGCACTTATAGGAAAAGGATTTGGGAAATATATTAAGCGAAGTCCACATAATAAAGAATACATAGAGGAAATCGAACCTGCCAAAATAACAGTATGATAAAGAGAGGAGGGCTAACTTAAACTATTCACGTCATTGCGAGGAGGGACGAAGTCCCGACGTGGCAATCTAAAAACGTGAAAAAGTTAGTGAGATTGCTTCGGGCTAAAGCCCTCGCAATGACGTTAAACGATTAAGAAAGGATAAATTATGTCCGAAAATAATAAACAAAAAAAACTTGTAAAAGTTGGATTAATTCAAATAGCTAATAAGCTACAGACTGATGCATCATGTGAAGAACACAGAGCTACCATGATAAAAGCACATATTCCTTTCATAGAAGAAGCTGCTAAAAAAAATGTACAGATTCTTTGCTTTCAGGAAATATTTACAGGACCATATTTTTGTCCTTCACAGGATACTAAATGGTATGACCTTGCAGAACCAATTCCAGATGGTCCTACTACAAAACTAATGATGGAATATGCCAAAAAATATAACATGGTAATTGTTGTTCCTATTTATGAAATGGAAATGACTGGTGTTTATTACAATACTGCAAGTGTTATTGATGCTGATGGAAAATATCTTGGGAAATATAGAAAAAATCATATTCCACAGGTAAAAGGCTTCTGGGAAAAGTTTTTCTTTAAACCAGGGAATTTAGGTTATCCGGTTTTTAAAACTAAATATGGAAATGTGGGAGTTTATATTTGCTATGACAGGCATTTCCCTGATGGTGCTAGATGTCTTGGATTAAACGGGGCTGAAATTGTTTTTAATCCTTCTGCTACGGTTGCAGGACTTTCAGAACACATATGGAAAATAGAGCAGCCTGCACATGCTGTAGCAAATGGATATTTTGTCTGTGCCATAAATCGTGTTGGAACTGAAGCACCATGGAATATTGGAGAATTTTATGGTTCTTCTTATGTCGTTGGTCCAAAAGGAAATATTCTTTCACAGGCTTCACGTGATAAAGATGAACTTCTTGTATGTGATATTGATTTAAATGAAATAAAAGAAGTAAGAGAGCTCTGGCAATTTTACAGAGATAGAAGACCAGAAACTTATAAAGAGTTAGTAGCATTGTAATAGTGGAATGAAAAAAATGGAATTAAAAAGCAAATCTAAACCTACAAATAATGAAGTTCAGGGAATTAGAAAAAATCATTTTCTACCAACAGCATTTTTGTATTATAAAAATCCACTTCAACTTGTAAAAGGAAAAGGTTGTTATGTCTATGATGAAAAAGGAAATGAATATCTTGATGCAATAGGCGGGATAGTCTGCATTTCAGTAGGACATAATCATCCAAAAATACAGGAAGCTCTTATTGAAATGATAAAAGATGATGAAATCCAGCATACATCAACCATTTACATGAATCATCACGCCACAGAACTTACAAAAAAAATAATAAGTGAAGCACCAAAAGGACTTGACAAGTGTTCATTTACAAACTCAGGTTCAGAAGCAAATGAACTTGCATTTATGGCAGCACGCCATGCAACTGGTGAAACAATGGTTGTAAATCTAAGACATGGTTATCATGGGGGAACATCAGGTACTCTTGCAAACTGTGGTCACAATACATGGCGTTTTAAAGCTCAACCTGTTACTTCTACGACTTCAGCAATGGAACCATACTGTTATCGCTGTCCATTTAATCAAAAACCTGAAAGCTGTCATTTGGAGTGTGCAAAAAATGTTGAAACTACGATACAAACATCTACACATGGAAAAATTGCAGCATTTATTGCAGAGCCTGTAATGGGAGTTGGTGGTGTAATAACTCCACCAGATGAATACTTTCATGAAGTTACTAAAATAGTCCACAATTACGGGGGCAAATATATAAGTGATGAAGTTCAGACAGGTTCTGGAAGATGTGGAAATAGTTTTTTTCTAACTAAAGAACTTAAAATAGATGCAGATATAATTACTACTGCAAAAGGCTTTGGTAACGGTGCTCCAATTGGAGCTGTTCTTATGAAAAGTGATATTGCTCAGTCTATGTCTGGCAAGCTTTACTTTAATACATTTGCTGGTGATCCATATCAAGCGAGACAAGCTCTTATTACCATGGAAATAATTGAAGAAGAAAAATTAATCCACAATGCAAAAGAAATGGGGAATTATCTTTTAAACAGTTTAAAAGATCTAATGAAAAAACATGAAATTATTGGTGATGTCAGAGGACGTGGACTGCTTGTAGGAATCGAACTTGTAAAAGACAGAAAAACAAAAGAATATGCAAAAGACGAGACAAATGAAATGATGGAGCTTACAAAAGAGCGTGGCTTATTATTAGGAAAGGGTGGACTTTTTGGTAATGTAATCAGGATTGCACCACCTCTCTCTATAAACAAAAAACAAATAGACAAAATAGTTTCTGTCTTAGATGAATCATTTTCACAGCTAAAAAAATAAGCAGGATTAACATGTTAGATATTAATTTTTTACCAGTACCAGAACAAAAAATCATAGACGAAAAATTTACAAAAATAAAACCGTTAATGACTGCTTCAGAAGCTGTTGTTGAGTCATCCCGTTGCCTTTTTTGTTATGATGCACCATGCATTAACGCTTGTCCTACATCTATAGATATCCCAATGTTTATAAGACAAATCATGACGAAAGATACAACAGGTGCAGCAAAGACAATTTTTACCCAGAATATTCTAGGAAAATCCTGCGGTCAGGTCTGTCCTACAAGTGTCTTATGTGAAGGCGCTTGTGTGTATCATGATCTAAATGAAAAACCAATTGATATAGGAAGACTTCAAGCTTATGCTACAGAACATGCTATCGATAATAATATTCGATTATTTAAAAAAGGGGAATCAACAGACAAAAAAGTAGCAATAATTGGTGCTGGTCCTGCAGGGCTTGCCTGTGCACATGAACTTACAGTCCTTGGACATGAAGTAATTATTTTTGAAGCAAATAAAAAAGCCGGTGGATTAAATATTTATGGTGTAGCTCCTTACAAATTTTCAAACGAAGATGTTAATCAGGAAATAAAATATATCTCAGAAATTGGTTTTAAAATAAAAACTAACAGTCCTGTTAAAAATGTCAGCAAACTTGAAAAAGAATTTGATGCTATCTTTTTGGGGACAGGGCTTGGAAGTTCAAAAGAAATTAATATTTCCGGAGAAAATCTTAAAGGTGTTTATGGCGCTACTGAGTTTATTCATAATCTAAGAGCAAAAGAATTAAAAGTAAGTGTAGGAAAAGATGTAGTAGTGATAGGTGGTGGGAATACAGCGATTGACGCTGCTGTAGAGTCTTCACTTTTAGGTGCAAATGCAACTATAATTTACAGGCGAACAGAAGATGAACAAAGTGCTTATACTTTTGAGATTGAGCATGCAAAGAAACAGAATGTAAAGTTTATCTACCTGACATCTCCTGTTGAAATTCTTGGAAAAGAAAATGTTACAGGATTAAGATGTATAAAGAACAAGTTAAAAAAATCTGAAATTATCCCACAAAAAGGTTCTGAGTTTGTAATACCTTGCAATATGGTGATTAAAGCAAGAGGACAAGAAAAGATGATTGACTTTTTCAATTCCATTCCAAAAATCAAACTGAACAATGGAAAAGTAATGGTTAATAAAAACTTTCAGACAGCAAATCTAAAATACTTTGCTGGTGGAGACTGTATTAATGGTGGAAAAGAAGTAGTTAATGCTGTAGCAGATGGAAGAGATGCAGCGCGTGGAATAGATAAATTCTTAATGAAACATAAGAGGAAATAAAATGGCAGATTTAGAAACAAATTTTGCAGGGATAAAATCACCAAACCCATTCTGGCTTGCTTCTGCACCTCCTACAAATACTGGTTATCAGGTTATGAATGCATTTCGTGCTGGCTGGGGTGGAGCTGTATGGAAAACCCTTGGAGTGCCAATAGTAAATGTATCAAGCAGATATAGTGCAGTTTCATATAAAAATAATAAACTCATGGGTTTAAATAATATTGAACTTATAACTGACAGACCACTTGAAGTGAATCTAAAAGAAATGAAAGAGGTAAAAGAAAAATTTCCAAAAAATGCACTTATTGCTTCAATGATGTTTGAAAAAAAAGAAGAGTGGCACGATTGTATAAAACGTTGTGAAGATATTGGAATTGACGGTTTTGAATTAAACTACGGTTGTCCACATGGTATGTGTGAAAGAGGAATGGGTTCTGCAGTAGGACAAAATCCTGATGTCTGTGAACGTATTACTTCATGGGTGACAGATGTAGCTACAAAACCTGTAATAGTTAAACTTACTCCAAATGTAACAGATATAAGCAAACCAGCACTTGCAGCACAGCGTGGAGGTGCAAATGCTGTTTCATTAATAAACACGATTAACTCAGTTACTGGAATAAATCTTGCCACAATGGAGCCAAATCCTACAGTGGCAGGACAATCAACTCATGGAGGTTACTGTGGACCTGCAGTAAAACCAATAGCATTAAATATGCTTGCTGAACTTACAAACCACCCTGACTTTAAATTACCGATTTCAGGAATAGGAGGAATTGAAACTTGGCAGGATGCTGTGGAATATTTTTTAATGGGGGCCACTTCTGTACAGGTTTGCACCGCTGTAATGCATTATGGTTTTAGGATAGTAACTGATTTAATATCAGGAGTAAATAATTATTTAGATTCTAACAACATGGAAAAAATTATAGATTTAAGAGGCATTGCTGCAAAGAAACTTAGAAAATGGGATGAGCTTGATTTAAATTATAAAGTTATTGCACATATTGATCCTACAAAATGCATTTCCTGTCAGCTATGCTATATAGCGTGTGAGGATGGTGCGCATCAGTCAATTGCACTTTTACCTAATTCAAGGATTCCTCTTATAAAGGAAGATACATGTGTAGGCTGTAATCTATGTAGCTTAGTATGTCCAGTTGAAAGCTGTATAAGCATGGTAGAAGTTAAAAATAAAAAGAAAAAATTAGTCTGGGCTAATCATCCTGCAAATACAATGTGAGGTTCCAAGTATTAGAACGGTTGTCGGTGGATTAATAATTTTAGGGACTATATTAAAGGATGTTCTACTGAATATAAATTAAGCTTTATCAAATCCTTAATTGCTGTATTGGACTGTTAGTTTTCTAAGCAGTTGTTTTGCATACTCATCAAATGGATCAAAAGATAGAATAATATTCAATGTTTGCTTGGCTTCACTTAGCATATGATTTTTAAAGAAATATATACAAGTGCTGTAGTAGAGCTGTTTAGCATTTATAGATGCTTCTTTGTCGCTTGAAATGCCACTTCTAAAGCACTGAATAGCCAAATCATTTTTATTAAACGTCTCATAAAACCTTCCACTGAATAGATATGGATAAGCAGAGGTATTTTTGAGTAATAGAAACTTTTTAAGCAAAGTTTCTGCCTCATTAAATTTATCTCCATTATTAGAAACTTCAATAAATAACGAATCAAAAAGCAAATAATGTTTTGGGGCTAGCTCAATAGCTCTCTTTAAATAATCCCATGCTTTATCCCAATCTTTAATATCTCTAAAAAACATAGATGCATGGTAATACCCAAACCAATTTGGTTTTATTATTATTGCCTGATCAAAAAGACTATTTAATTCTTTTGTCATATGCATATAGTAGAGAACTCTTATAGCTCCCCAATACCAGTAATAGTTATAGGACATTTGTATAGGACCAAATTTATAAGAAAGATCTGGCTCTTTACTTAAGTTATATTTAACCCATTTCAAAGCAATTTCATCACCGTTATATTCTTTTATCCATTCAGGAACTTCGCTTGGTCTGTTTTCTAATGCTGCAAGATTTTGTACTTTAGCAACATGTAATGGTTTTAATAATTCCGGCGATTCCTGTGCCATATATATAGCCTGGGTTAGTTGATCTTTTACAGAAGGGATATAAAGAATTGTTCTTAGAGTTAATATAAAAAATATCGGAAGAATAAATACAAGCAAAATCTTTTTATTGATTGGATTCCAAAAATACTTCACTATGCTAAAGAGTGAAAGAAAAATCCCCAATATCGGTAAATAACAATAATGCTCATCTACAATTGAAAAGATAGGAATTATTTGAATGATAGGAAACATTCCAATGAAAAACCACGCTACACCAATTGAAAATAATGGAATCTTTTTTCTTAATAAAAAACTGCTTATAATCAGAATAAAAATTAATGATTGACAAAACAAACTGTAAAAACTCCATATTGATCCCCCGACTTTATACCAGTCAGCCTTTGATTCAGCGAGATAATCTGGATAAAAAAACAGTCTGAAATAATGTACAAGTAATTGTGGAGCAAGCCAGAAAGCTCTAAAGAGAATATCTTTTAAGGAGCCTATTTCAGTCCAAGTGATTGCTTCATCTCCTGAATAAAATAATGTTTTTCCAGAGGCATAATACCTCCAGGCTATGTAAACAAGGTAGATGAAAATAATTGGAATAGCTAAAAAGAAAATGTGGTGTTTATCCTGAGTCATTTTCTTTTTAGCTAAAATGGAAATAATAATTATGAGAACAAATGGGAATAAAATATATTGCTCATAAGATGTAACAGAAATTAAGAAAAATAAGATTCCAAGTAGAGAAAGAATTATTTTAGTTACACCATTACTAATTTCATTGGCTTTTAAAAAACAAAAAATAAATGCTAGGCAAAAAGTTCCTGCAGGTATATGAGCTGGTGCGCAGACAAGCCTGGTTAAGCTTTCTACATTTAGTGGATGTACTGTCCAGAGAGTAACAATTAGAATAGAAATTAGTCTACTTTTTGTGATTTTTTCAAAGATTAATGCAGCCAATATGCATGAAATTATATGCATTGTTAATTGGTAGAAATGAAACCCAAAAGGAAAAGCAATTTTGCCAAATATCAAATTAACAACATAAGATTGAAAAAATGAAAAAGGAAAAAAATGCTGACCAGGGATGTTATGGTAAAAACTCTTAAGCATTAAATTAAAATCTCTGCAAACAGGATCAATTACTATATGATCATCACCCCAGGCACTTCCAAATGTAAGAGTTTGTAAGTAAAGTAAAAACCCTATAAATGCGGGGATCCAGAGGTAAGATTTAAGAAATTTTTTCATAATGTAATTATGTTTTTATTTACCGCCTTCCTCGCTCATTCTTCGCTTGCTCGCCTCGTCTCCGACGAGTCGGAACGGGTCAGGCTTTGCAGAGTGCATCTGGGCTATTTCTTAGTAACATGATTCAGATTTTACCGAATAAATCGGATAAAATCTTACCTTGTAAATAGTGTGCTCAGAAATATTACACTAGCTAGTATAGCGTCAGGGTCTGTAAAAGATTCGAGGATGTCATTCTGAGCGTAAGCGAAGAATCTCACAAAACTGCTATCAACTAATGAGATTCTTCATTTCATTCAGAATGA
>Ga0209515_10003354_pt1 | contig 23118 bp, 20 predicted proteins | sample Subgroupgradi54m_FD_187454 | JGI IMG/M metagenome (GOLD analysis project Ga0209515, IMG submission 187454) | Subsurface groundwater microbial communities from S. Glens Falls, New York, USA - GMW60B uncontaminated upgradient, 5.4 m (SPAdes)... ... | reverse complement strand
TGTACCTGCAGATCCACTACTACAATAACCGGCGCATCCACACGGCGCTCAAATGCCCGCCAGCACTCTATGCCAGACCACATTTAACCCCTGCATACCAGCTGTCTTAAGAAAGGGGTACTTGCCATTTAGCAGAAATTGTAGTCTAAAGGGAACACTTTTGAAAAGTGCTCTTGAAGCGTCCGGGAAGGTGTCCTATTTTTGGCGAACCGGCAGGCGCCGGCTTATAACCAACCACTTTTAACCAACTGGGCGCAATGGGGTGGAGGCCGTGCCATTTCAGCATCCGCAGATCGATGACGTGTGGGTGCGGCTCGACGGGGAAGGTGACGGAATAGCCTTGGAGCAATATTAAACATCCTTTATAATGGCCATGATCTCGTATTTCGAGACGCGATCTATATATCACCAACATGGATAAAAAAGAAGAATTTCTAAAAATCTATGCTAATCTTCCTATCCCACTAAGGGAAGAAATTATTGTAATTATTGATGATAAAACCATTAGCTGGAATGTAGCTTATCTAGAAGTTAGCCAAGATACGCCATTGGGGAAAACTATCTTAGAAAAACTAACAAAGCTCGAAATAATTTAATGGATCTCACTTATGCCAACTGCCAATAATAATCACGAATTAATTACGGATGATGAAATCCGAGATTTAGTAGTAGCAAGATTGTCGGTTATGTCTTCGAATACGATAAAGTCTATAGGTGATGAAGGGGTTTTTACAAAAGATGAACTTATTAGTCATGTAAAAAGTGGGGATAAAATTGGAAAAACCATACAAGCAGTTGAAATGGAATGGCTAAGGGCATTGAAAACAGGGCTAATTAACGAATTGTATGTCGGTTAAAACCGCAAAGCGCATAAGGCTATTAATAACCAGGCCCGAACATGACCCTGGGACAAGATATCTTTCATGCTGGAGCAAGAAGGTTATGGATTCAGCAAGTAAGAGAGGAATTGATATCATTGATCTTCATAGGGAAAAGGCTACTAAAAGTGAATTTGAAGGACGGATTAAGAAAACTGATCCCTCTCTGGTCATTTTAAATGGTCACGGCGATGACGATTGTGTCACTGGGCATGACAATAAAGTGCTTGTGAAGACCGGTGATAATGAAGCGCTACTAAAAAATAGAATTACGTACGCAATTTCATGCAATTCTGCAAAAAAACTAGGACCAAGTTGTATTGATGAAAAGACAGCTTACATAGGCTATAAGAAAAGTTTCATTTTCAATATTGACCGAAGATACTTAAGCAGACCCTTACAAGACAAGAGGGCCGAACGCTTCCTTAATGCCTCTAACCAAGTTGCTCTTTCTTTAATTAAGGGGCATTCAGCAGCAGAAGCTACTCAACGCTCACAAGCTCAATTCAAAAATACAATCCGATCATTGCTAACGAGCACAAATACAGATCCAGAATCACTTGATGATATGAAGGACCTCCTTTGGGACATGAGACAGCAAGTGTGCTTAGGTGCGAATGATGCAAAAATATAAAATCCTTATTTTTTGTCCCTTTTTAGCAGGAATTGTAGTCTAAAGGGAACACTTTTGAAAAGTGCCCTTGAAGCGGCACGGAAGGTGTCCTATTTTTGGCGAACCGGCAGGCGCCGGCTTATAATCAACCACTTTTAACCAACCATTTTATGGACGAATACCTTTACCTTTGGGCCCAATGGGGTGCCGCAGAAACGGCGGAACAATACCAGCAGCTCAAAGACCATTTCGGCGACCTTGAACGCGCGTGGAAAGAAATCACGCCGGACTTTTTTAAGCCCTTTAACTTTGGCGCCGAAAAGCTCCAGCGCCTTTTTGAAATCCGCCGCTGCCTGGATTTCCAGCAAATCACGCACGACCTCCAGCGCTCCCAGGCCACCCTTTTTTGCATCGATGAACCCAACTATCCCGAATGTCTCAAAACGATTCCCGATGCCCCGCCGTTTCTTTTTGTCCGCGGTCAGCTACCCCCGCTGCACAAGGCTTTTGCCGTGGTGGGCACGCGCAAAATGTCCGCTTATGGCCGGTATGCCACGGAAGTTTTGGTGGCCGATCTTGTCCGCAATGGTTTTGTCATCGTCAGCGGCTTGGCCAATGGGGTGGATGAATGCGCGCACGCGACCACCCTGCAATACCATGGCTCTACCATTGCCGTGCTTGGCAGCGGCGTTGATTTAATCTATCCCGCGGGGAACCAGCGCTTGGGGGAACAAATTCTGCGGCAGGGCGGGGCCATTGTGAGTGAATTCCCCCTGGGCACGCCCGCCATGAAGCATCATTTCCCCCGGCGAAACCGCATCATCTCCGGCCTTAGCCGCGGGGTGCTGGTGATTGAGGCGGGCATCAAATCGGGCGCCAAAATTACGGCCGAAAAGGCGATTGACCAGGGGCGCAACGTGTTCGCCGTGCCCACGCCCATCAACGGCGGCGAACTTTCGGGCACCAACTGGCTCATCCAACAGGGGGCCATGCTCGTGCAAACCGCGCAGGATATTTTGGGCCATTACCAAATGCAGGGCCTTGATTTTCGCCAGCCCGTGGAACTCTCGGCAGATGACAGGATCATTCTGGATCATTTGAAACAGGGTGGAAAATCCATGGATGAACTGGTGGTGAGCACCCCGTACAACATTTCCAGGCTCTCCGAAATCCTCCTCGTGCTTTGTTTAAAAAAGCAGGTTCGTGAAATGGGTTACAAATGGGTTTTGACTTAAGCGGGCTTTGGGTTACAATTGCTTCCTTTTATGTTCGACCTGATTTTCACTCCTCTTCGGCGCGTCTTCCTGGCTTTCCTGCTGATGGTGCATGCCGTCATGCTCGTTTTTTTGATGCGGGGGCAGGTTTTCAGCCATAGCCGCTTGGTGGCCCTAAAACCCAAAATCCCTCTGCTGATTTTTAATCCGGCTGCCGATGGCCAAATGGCTTTTCGTCCCGGTGAATCGGTTCGCTTTGAATCCAATAAAGTTGTCCAGTGGACGGTCGATCATGAATCTTTGGGCGCCGGGAAACAGGTCTCGTGGACGGCCACTCCCGGGCAACACGTCATCCAGGCCCGGCAAGATCACGATGAGCAGCGCCTCATAATCTTCTCACAATAATTTTATTTTTTGTCCACTTGTTTTTTTTGCGTTTGTGGACACGCTGTCTATAATACCTCCGCTGCCTACGCTTGTGTTGTGGTTGAAGGCGCTACATTCAATCACAATTTTTTTCTATGCCTACCCTCTCTAAAGTAGTTCCTCAATTAACGCTCAAACCCACCAAGATATCCCACGGGCGTTATTATTTTAACGAGCAGGAAGAATTCCGTATGCCCCTGCTCATCGAAGTCCAGCTGACCTCGTATCAGTGGTTTTTGACGGAAGGCCTTAAAGAATTGCTGGAAGAAGTTTCCCCCATCACGGATTTTTCCGGCAAAAAAATGCAGCTACACTTCATGACCCATTCCCTCGACAAACCCAAATACGACCCGGCCACGGCCAAACGGAAGAACCTCACGTATGAAGCGTCGCTGAAGGCCCATGTTCAGCTCATTAATAAGGAAAGCGGAGAAATCAAAGAACAAGATGTCTTCCTGGGCTCCATTCCCCTGATGACGGACAAAGGCACGTTCATCATCAATGGCATTGAACGGGTGGTGGTGAACCAAATCGTCCGCAGTCCGGGCGTTTTCTACTCGCGCAGTTCTTCCAACCCCAAATTCTTCAATGCCAAAATCATTCCCAAACGGGGCGCCTGGCTGGAACTGGAAACCGATAAAAAAGGCATTCTCACCGTCAAAATCGACCGCAAACGCAAAATTCCCGTCACGCAGCTGCTCCGCATTTTCGGTCATGTGAAAGACAGCGACATTCTTGATCTTTTTAAAGATGTGAACGTCGACCTGAATCACGATTACATCCTGAATACACTCGAAAAAGACCCGGCTCACACGGCCGATGAAGCCTACCAAAGCATTTACCGCAAAATCCGCCCGGGCGATTTGGCCACGCCGGAAAACGCCAAACAGCTCATCGAAACCCTGTTCTTCGATTTCAAACGCTATGACATGGGTCCCATCGCGCGGTACAAACTGAACAAGCGGTTTGGCACCATGATCCCCGACGACATGAAGCACCGCGTGTTTCAGGTGACGGATTTTGTGAACATCGTCAAAGGCCTGATTGAACTGAACAACGGCGAAGGCGAACCGGATGACATCGACCACCTTTCCAACCGGCGCATCCGCTCCGTGGGTGAACTGGTGCAGAACAAATTCCGCATGGGCTTGCTCCGCACCGACCGCATCGCCAAAGACCGCATGACCATCATGGATCTGGAAACAGCCACGCCGACCCAGCTCATCAACTGTCGCCCAATCACCGCGGCGCTGCGGGAATTTTTTGCCAGCTCCCAGCTCTCGCAATTCATGGATCAGACCAACCCGCTTTCCGAACTTTCCCACAAGCGGCGCATTTCCGCCATGGGTCCCGGAGGACTTTCCCGTGAACGCGCGTCGTTCGACGTCCGTGACGTGCACACCTCGCATTACGGCCGCATTTGCCCGATTGCCACTCCGGAAGGACCCAACATCGGCCTGGTGGTGCATTTGGCCACGTATGCCCGGGTGAACCCCTATGGTTTCGTGGAAACACCCTACCGCCGGGTGGAACATTTTGCGGATCCCAAAGTGGAAGCCCTGGTCGGCCGTGTGGCCGATGAGGAAGTGAAAGACGGCCGGAAAATCCTGGTGCATATTGGCGATGTCATTTCCCGCGCCCAGGCCGCCTCTATCGTTAAGGCCAAAAAACAAGTCGACAAACCCCCGGTGGTCACCCTGGAACATCCGATGCCCCGCCAGCTCCTCAACAAAGTGGCCGCCCAGGAAATCAAGCTCGGCCGCAAGGTGTTGGTCAAAAAGGGCGACATCATTGATGACATGACTTCCCGGATGATCGCGGCGGATAGGAAAATGGGTCCCATTAAAATTCAGGACCAGCCGGAAAACCGCATGCGGGTGAAAGCGTTTATCACGGAGGACGTGCACTATTACGACGCGGACGCTGAAAAGCACTTTATGATCGCGGAGGGCAACGCGGAACTCAATGCCCTGGGTGAGTTTGCCGAAAGCCGTGTGGCGGCTCGCCGAAACGGCGAACCGGCGCTCGTGCATGTGCGCGATATTACCCACATCGATATTTCCCCCAAACAAATCATCTCGGTCACCACGTCGCTCATCCCGTTTTTGGAACACGACGACAACACCCGCGCTTCCATGGGATCGAACATGCAGCGCCAGGCGGTGTCGCTCATCCGCCCCCATACCCCCATCGTGGGTACAGGGATGGAACACGTGGCGGCGGAAAGTTCCGGCCAGGCTGTGACGGCCCGCATGAAGGGCGTTGTCACCTCCGTGGATGCCGGTGAGTTGGTGATCACCTATGAAGATGGGAAAAAAGAAACCACGCCCATTTACAATTTCCAGCGCTCGAATCAGGCCACCTCCATCCACATGCGGCCCGCGGTGGAAAAAGGTCAAAAAATCCAGAAAGGGGATGTGCTGATCAACGGGGCGGCGGTTGATAAGGGGGAATTGGCGCTCGGGCAAAACCTGCTCGTGGCCTACCTGCCCTGGGGCGGTTACAACTACGAAGACGCCATCATCATTTCCGAACGGTTGGTGCGGGAAGGTTTTTACGACTCCATTCACATTGAAGCCTTTACGGTGGATGTCCGCGACACCAAACTCGGGCCCGAAATCGTGACCCGCGACATTCCCAATGTCGGCGAGGCGCGCTTGAAGGATTTAGACGTCGACGGCATTGTGCGCATCGGCGCCACGGTACGGGAAGGCGATATTCTCGTCGGCAAAATCACGCCCAAAGGCGAAACCGAACTCACCGCCGAAGAACGCCTGCTCCAATCCATTTTTGGCGACAAAGCTAAAGATGTGAAAGACACGTCGCTCCGTTTGCCCGGGGGCGAAGGCGGCAAGGTGGTGGATGTTCAGATTTTTGCCCGCCAGGAAGGCGACGAACTCCCCACCGGCGTTATTCGCCAAATCAAAGTGTACGTGGCTCAAACCCGCAAAATCCAAGTGGGGGACAAAATGGCCGGCCGTCACGGAAACAAAGGAGTTATTTCCCGCGTCGTGGCCCAGGAAGACATGCCGTTTTTACCCGATGGCACTCCGGTTGATATCATTTTAAATCCGCTGGGAGTTTCCAGCCGCATGAACATCGGCCAAATCCTGGAAACCCATTTGGGTTGGGCGGCTGATGTATTGGGCATTCGCGTGGCGACCCCCGCGCTCAACGGAATTCAAATCGATCAAATTGAACACCTGATGAAAGACGCCGGGTTGCCCGCCGACGGCAAACTGCAATTGTTTGATGGCCGCACGGGCGAACCTTTTTATTACAAATCGGTGGTCGGCAAAGTGTACATGCTGAAATTGCTCCACCTGGTTGAAGACAAACTCCACGCCCGTTCCGTGGGCCCCTACTCGCTCGTCACCCAGCAACCGCTCGGGGGCAAAGCTCAACATGGCGGACAACGTTTCGGAGAAATGGAAGTGTGGGCGCTGGAAGCGTACGGCGCGGCCCATACCTTACAAGAGATGCTCACCATCAAGTCCGATGACGTGGTCGGCCGAGCGAAAGCGTATGAATCGATCGTCAAAGGCGAATCCATCCGCACCCCCAGCGTCCCCGAAAGCTTTAACGTGCTGGTGAAAGAACTGAAGAGTTTGTGCCTGGATGTCTGCCTCCTGAAAGAAAAAGCGCCGGAAAAACTGGAAGAAGTGCCTTTGGAAGAAGTGATCACCATTCCTGAAGACGATGACATTCCCGAGGCGGATCGCATCAAAGAACTGAAAGCGGTGGGTGAAACCGCCGATGATGTTGTGGCCGAAATGGCCGGCCACACCGCCGGCGCAAAAAGCGCGGTTAAAGCGATGGAAGAAGATTTGACTGACAATGAAGCGCCGGAAGGCAAGCTTTCGCCCCGCGATTTGGCCCAGATGGAAAAGGCCATGGAAGACGAAGAATCTTAATTCATTTTCAATTTAGTATTTAAACTTTATTTTTATGCGCAGTGTTAACAAAGTGATTCTCATCGGCAACCTGACCCGTGATCCCGAAATCAAACAGACGGGCAACGGCCAAACCATCGTGACCTTTGGCATGGCCACCAACCGCGAGTGGGTGACCCAGGGCGGTGAAAAAAAATCCCTCGCCGAATTCCACAATGTGGTGGCGTGGGGTCGGCTGGCCGACATTTGCGGCCAATACCTTAAAAAAGCCAAATTTGTGTATGTGGAAGGCTACCTGAAAACCCGCTCCTGGGATTCTCCCGAGGGCGTCAAAATTTTCAAGACGGAAATTGTCGCTCAGGACATGATCATGCTGGAAAAACGCCCGCGTGAAGAAGGAGCCCCCACCGGTGACGGCGACGTGGATACTTTTGTGCCCGAAACGAATCCGGGTGAAATGGATGAAAACCACTCTGTTTAATTAATCTTCTAAACTTATGCCACCACCACCCTCAAAAGGTTCCCCCAAGCACGAAGACTTTGACGCCATCAGTTTGGCTGTGGCCAGTCCGGAAGCGATCCTCAGCTGGTCGCATGGGGAAGTGACCAAACCCGAAACCATCAATTACCGCACTCAAAAGCCCGAACGGGACGGGCTGTTTTGCGAAAAGATTTTCGGCCCCACTAAAAACTGGGAATGTTATTGCGGCAAGTACAAGCGCATCCGCTATCGCGGAGTGGTGTGTGAAAAATGCGGCGTGGAAGTCACCCGTTCCATTGTCCGCCGCGAGCGCATGGGGCATATCAGCCTGGCGGTGCCCGTCACTCATATCTGGTTTCTTCGCTCAACCCCCAGCCGTATCGGCCTACTCCTGGATCTCCCCATCAAGGCCATTGAGCAGGTGATTTATTTTGCCGCCTACATCATCATCGACGTGGACTCGGCCGCGAAGAAAGAAGCCCTGGCCCAGCTCGATGAAGATTATAAAAAGTACAAGCGGCAAATTCAGGAAGAATTCAAAGGAAGAACCACCGATCTTAAAAACAAGAAGCGCGATAAAAAAGTGGCCGAACCCGAGGCCGCTGTACACCTGGAAGACACGTTCGCCCAAAAAATTGAAGAGCTGGATAACCAGCATCATCAGGCCAAAAGCGATCTCGTTTCCCTGCACGTCGGCAAAGTGTTGGGCGAGCTGGAATACCGCGAACTTTCCATGAAATTCGGTCATGTGTTCCGGGCCGGTACTGGGGCGGAATCCATCCGCCGAATCCTAGAGGCCGTGGATTTGGGCAAGTTCACCAAAACCCTGGAAGAAGATAGCGCCAAGAGCACGGGTCAACGGCAAAAGAAGCTCACCCGACGCCTGGTGCTCACCAGCGCCCTGCAAAAAGCCGGCATCCGGCCGGAGTGGATGGTGATCACCCAATTGCCCGTGATTCCCCCGGACCTGCGGCCCATGGTTCAGTTGGATGGCGGCCGTTTTGCCGCCTCCGATCTGAATGACCTTTACCGCCGCGTCATCAACCGCAACAACCGCCTTCGCCGCCTGATCGCCATTGGCGCTCCCGAAGTGATCTGCCGGAATGAAAAGCGCATGCTGCAGGAAGCCGTCGACACGCTCTTCAACAACTCCGCCCGGGGCGGCCGCGCTGTGTTTACGGCCGGCGATAAACGCAAGCTCCGCTCGCTCAGCGACATGCTGAAGGGCAAACAGGGTCGCTTCCGCCAGAACCTTCTCGGCAAACGCGTCGATTACTCCGGCCGCTCGGTGATTGTGGTGGGGCCCCGCCTCAAGCTCCACGAATGCGGTATTCCCAAAGAAATGGCTCTGAAGCTCTTCAAACCCTTTGTGATCGGCGAACTCATCCGACAGGAACTGGCTCACAACGTGAAAGGCGCGGAACGCCTGATTGAAGGAGCCAAAAAAGAGGTGTGGGATATTCTGGAAAAAGAAACGCAGGAACGCTTTGTGCTCCTGAATCGCGCCCCCACCCTGCATCGCCTGGGGATACAGGCCTTTAAGCCGCTGCTCATCGAAGGCAAGGCTATTCAGGTTCATCCGCTGGTGTGCGCGGCTTTCAACGCCGACTTTGACGGCGACCAGATGGCCGTCCATCTCCCGCTGTCGGAAAACGCCCAAAAAGAAGCAGGAACCCTCATGCTTTCGGCCAATAATCTGCTCAAGCCTTCCGCCGGAGAACCCATCATTACGCCTTCGCAGGATATGGTGCTCGGCATTTACTTTTTGACGCAGGCCTTTAAGGGCCGCAAAGGCGAGGGAATGATTTTTGCTTCGCTCGATGAAGCCGTCACCGCGTATCGCGCGGGAGCGGTGGATTTGCAGGCTTTTATTAAAGCCCGTATTGAGGGGCAAATCATGGAAACCACCGTGGGTCGGATGATTTTCAATTCATTTGTTCCCAAGGGCCTGGGCTACATCAATGAAACCCAGGGCAAAGATAATCTCCATCGTCTGCTCGCCCAATCGCTCGATCAGCTGGGCCCCGAGCCGACGGCCCGCCTCGCGGATGAAATCAAGCGCATTGGCTTTAAATTCGCCACCAAATCCGGCCTCTCCATTTCCATTTTTGACATGCTGATTCCCGACGCGCGTGAAGGGATTGTCAAAGAAGCCGACGAGGTCATCCGCAAGGTCAATAATCAATACTGGAAGGGTTGGATCACGGCCGATGAACGCTACAACCACGCCATCCGGCTGTGGACGAGCGTGAAAAATGAAGTCAGCGCCGCAATGATCAAACGCTTCAAGCTCTTTCCCGAAAACCACATCTATTACATGATCGACTCGGGCGCCCGCGGCAACTGGGGACAAATCACTCAGCTCTGCGGCATGAAAGGCCTGGTGGCCAATCCCTCCGGACGCACCATTGAACTGCCGATCAAATCCAACCTCAAGCACGGCTTCTCCATTCTGGAATACTTCATCGCCACGCACGGAGGGCGCAAAGGGAAATCCGACACGGCTCTTAAAACTGCCGAAGCCGGCTACCTCACGCGGCGCCTGGTGGATGCCGTGCAGGACATTGTGATTAAAGAAGTCGATTGCAGTTCCGAACACGCGCATCCCATCACCCGCGAAGAAAGTCACAAAATCGGGGAAGAATTCGAAAAGCGGATCTTTGGGCGCACCCTGGCGGCCGCCATTAAAAATCCCAAAACCGGCAAACTGATTGCCGAGACGAATGCCGAAATCGATAACCAGGTGGCCGATCAGATCCGCACCCTGAACATTCAGGAAGTCCAGGTTCGCACCATCATGACCTGCCGCACCGAAAACGGCATTTGCCAGCGCTGTTACGGGCGGGACTTGGGCACCAACAAAACCGTTGATTTGGGCACGGCCGTGGGGATTATCGCCGCGCAGAGTATCGGCGAACCCGGCACCCAGCTCACCATGCGCACCTTCCACATGGGAGGAGTGGCCGAAGGATCCGACATCACTCAGGGTCTTACGCGCGTGGAGGAACTCTTTGAAGCCCGCCAGCCCAAACGCAGCGCCACCCTGACGGAAATTGCCGGCCGGGTGAGTGTGAAGAATAAAAAAGAAGGAGTTGAAGTGGCGATCACGGCTGAAGAACTGGGCGAAGACCGCTACGAATTCCCGCCGGATTTTGAGATCGTCGTCAAAAAAGGCGAAAAAATCGAACCCAAGCAGGTCATGGCCCGTTCCCGCTTCGATAAAAACACGCTGAAGGCCCGCGAAGAAGGAAAAGTCATTGAAGTGAAAGATGGCGTGGTGATCACCAAACACACCGAACGCCATGTAAAGATTTACCCCTTTGATCCCCGCACTAATCTTCTGGTCAGCAACAATCAGCTCGTGGAACGCGGCGCCCCCCTGAATCGCGGCCATCTAAACCTGCAGGAACTCCTGGGCATGACCAGTGTGTACGAAGTCCAGCGTTACATCATGAACGAGGTTCAGCACATTTACGCCTCGCAGGGGCAAACCATCAACGACAAGCACATCGAAATCATCGTCAAACAGATGTTCAGCAAAGTGCGCGTCATCCACCCCGGCGACAGCGAAACCCTGCCCGGCGAAATCATCAATGTGGGTAAGTTTACACAGCAGAATGAACCGCTCCGCAAAAAGAAAAAGAAGCTTATTTTGGGCGAACGCCTGCTCCTCGGGATTTCCCGCATCGCCATCACCACCGAAAGCTGGCTTTCCGCCGCGTCCTTCCAGGAAACCATCCGCGTGCTGGTGGAAGCCGCGACTACCCGAAAGATCGACCGGTTAAAAGGCTTGAAAGAGAATGTGATCATTGGTAAACTCATCCCCGCTGGCCAGATTTACCGCAACATGATCGCGCACGCGAAAAAGAAATAATTTAAAACTATGCCTACCATCAATCAGCTCATCCGCAGACCCCGCCGCACCGCTTCGTACAAGAGCAAGTCTCCGGCGCTGCAGTTTGCCTGGAACTCGCTCAACAACCGCTCGGTCGGGTTGCCCGACGGCGCTCCCCAAAAACGCGGCGTGTGCATCAAGGTGGGCACCATGACCCCCAAAAAGCCGAACTCCGCTTTGCGCAAATTCGCCCGCGTGCGCCTGACCAATGGCATGGAAGTGAACGCGTACATCGGCGGTGAAGGCCACAATTTACAGGAACATTCGGTGGTCATGATCCAGGGGGGGCGCGTCAAAGATCTGCCTGGTATGCGCTACCACATTGTCCGTGGGATTTTGGATACCCAGGGGGTACAGAACCGCAAGCAGAGCCGCAGTCGGTATGGCGCCAAACGACCTAAAGCTTAATCCAACTCATGCATAAGAAAAAAGCCAATTACATGCCGGCAGGGTCCACGGAGTGGCAGGAAAAATTCATCAATGTGATGATGCGCGCCGGTAAAAAGGATTTATCCCGCCGCATTATGCAAACCTCTTTCCACATTCTCCGTGAACAGGGCAACAAGGCCCCGGAGGAACTCTTTGAGAAGGCCATCCGCAACGTGATGCCCACCATCGAGGTCCGGGCGCGCCGGGTGGGTGGTTCGGTTTACCAAATTCCTACCGAAGTGAAGCCCAAACGCCAGCTCTCGCTCAGCATGCGCTGGATCATCGGGGCCTGCCGGGGCCGCCGCGGTAAACCCATGGCCGAAAAACTCGCCCAGGAACTTCTGGATGCCAGCAAAGAATCCGGCGTCGCCTTCAAAAAGCGTGAAGATGTCCATCGCATGGCCGCCGCCAACAAGGCGTTTGCTCACTTTGCGAGGTATAGTTAAACGTGAATTACGAAACCACCCCCTTGGCTTAGGATGGCCCCGTTTCAGGCACGTTTGTCTCGCCCAGCCGCTCGACTGCACTAACGTTCGGCCTCGCCATCCTCGCCTTCGGCTCGGAACCATGCTGTCTCGGCCTCTCGATTGCCTTCAACGGGGCCATCCTAAGCCTTACACCCTCTTTCGTAATTCACAAAACTCGACTAACTCTATTTTGCGTATGCAGTTTTGTTATTGGCGCAGGGTTTATAGGGATGACAAATTTTTGTGTCCCTTTTTAGCAGAAATTGTCATCTAAAGGGAATACTTTTGAAAAGTGGGCAAAACGCCGCACCCCAGGGAAAGTCGATGGCGAGCAGGCCTTTTACACCCTATTTAACATTGGGTATAATGCAGTTTGCGATGAAAAAACTAATATTTTTTACCTTTGTCTTGATTTTGACCGGCTTGCTTCCTTGGGGGGCACGCGCGGCGGAGCCGACCACTTTTTTAGATGTCCCGCGGAGTCATGAGTTCTTTTTGCCCATTCAGTATTTTAGCGCGCAGGAGGTGATTCGCGGGTACGAAGACAATACCTTTAAATCGGATAACCCCGTCAATCGCGCGGAGGCCCTGAAACTGATTCTAACGGCGGCGGCGACCACGCTCCCCACCACCCTGGATCGCGTTCCTTTCGGCGACATGACGGTCGACGATTGGTTTGCGCGGTATGTGGTGGCGGGTGTAGAGGCGAAAGTCATTTCGGGCGAGGGTGACCAAAAAACCTTTTCTCCGGGTCGGCAGGTGAACCAGGCCGAATTCCTCAAAATGCTTTTTTTGGCGAATAAGGTCGACGTGAGCGGTTTTGCTAAAACGGATGCGCCAAGCGACACTTGGTTTGCGCCTTTTATTGGCACAGCTACTCAGCTCGGCATTATCGCGAGCGCGAATCCCACCCAATTCCTCACGCGGGGGGAAAGTTTGGAAATGATGTATCTTCTCATGCTCGTCAAAAAGGGAAAAGACACCCAATTTTTGCTGAGTCGGGCAGAAGAAAACCTTTCCCAAATCGAAGTTTACATTGCCGCCAACCGCGTGGATTTGGCGAAAAAAGCGTCCGCGCTCGCTGTGGATATTTCCCAGCAGGCGCTTAAAAACAAACCCCAAAACTCCGTGGTGCTCGGGGGCGCCAAGCTGGCCCGGGCGTACGATTTTTTGGTCGATGCGTTCCAGCTCGGCATTGCCAAAAAATTCACCGAAGCCGCCGACAAAGCCAACCAGGCCATCGCCAAAGCCACCGAGGCGTGGGAGGCCAATAAAGTCACCGAACCGGTTTCCAAACACATCAAAGACCGCGCCCGCGAGATTTTGAATCAGGTGGGCGGCCAGGAAACCCCGGCAGCAAATAGCTTGACAAAATAAAATAAATTAGGTTGAATAAGTCCCTTACTAAATTTTTTATGATTTTTGTTGATCGACAGAGGCAGGCTGATGAAAAAAGGGGGAATCGTCAGACCCTTCAGCAGTTGGAGGCTATACTGGAACTTCTGGATCGCGATACTGGTGACAAAGCGGTTTTGGAACAGCGTCAAAAGGTTTTAGCAATTCTTTTACAGGCGCATGGATATCAGGTCAGCGGCGATCGTGTGATAGAAGAGGGAGGCACTAACCAGGCATTGCCAATAGCCCGGCGCCTGATTGCCAACATGATTGAGTGTTTGTGTGGGGCTCAATCGGTCGCTTGCGGTGATGAGTCTTTAGTGAACTAATTCGTCCCTTTTTTAGCCTGTTCTAATAGCGCTTCCAGCAGGGTTATTCTTTGTTGTGAGTCTTGCGGCAACATGCCCAGGGCAATCAATTGCTTTTCCGCCCCTTCGGGATCCGCGATTCGCAGAGCGTGGAGCAGGGTGGCGATTTCGTCCGGCTGGCGCAGCAGCGCTTCGGCCACTTGCCGGTCGCGTTCGCTCACGGGATTTTCTTGCTCATGTGATTCTCCGTAAACGGTAGTGCGGTTTCTTCCGCCGCGTTTACTCTGATACATCGCTTCATCCGCCTCCCTTTTCATGTCGGCTTCTTTCATGCCTTTTTTCCACTCTGTGCAGCCGACCGAAATGGTTGCTTTAAGAATCTGGCCGCCAAAAGAGATATTTTCCGCTTCCACGGCCTTTCGCAATTGTTCCGCCACCACGGCTGCTCCCGCAATATTAGTTTCACTTAAAATAATAGCGAATTCATCGCCGCCATACCGGCAAACCGTGTCGACCCCCTTTCGTACTTTGTTTTTTAGCACGCGCGCGATCGCCTGCAGTGCCGCGTCACCGGCCGCGTGGCCATGGGTGTCGTTGATCGATTTGAAGCGATCCGGGTCTATAAAAATCAGACTGCAGGGATTGCCATAACGTTCCGCGCGTTTTATTTCCCGCCCAATGACGCCATCGTAATGCCGCCGGTTTCCAACCCCCGTTAAAGAGTCTCTTTCCAGCACTTCTTCCAGGAGCGCGCGAACAGCTTCCAATGCCTCCGGATTTCCCCTTAAAGCCGCTTGCAGTCTCTGAACATGAGGATCCTGAGGATTTTCCTGGTCTGCTGATCCTTAAATATGATTGACTGCGACCGCAACCATAGGGTGAAATTAATCTTAGTATTATACCAAAAAAATGCCTTTAAAGGAAGCCTTTATCGCAACGCTTCAGGGGGTTTGCGGTACCCGGGCTCGAAATGCTTGCCTTTTTAAGAGCCATGGGTATAATCGCCTAGCGAATTTTAAATTTAAAATTGTTTGTTTATGGCTGACCCCGTTCAACGCGCTTCGCTCGAAAAAGTCCGTAACTTTGGGATCATCGCCCACATCGATGCCGGAAAGACCACGGTCTCCGAGCGTATTCTTTATTACACGGGGGTGAATTACAAAATCGGGGAAGTGCATGAAGGCGCGGCCACCATGGACTGGATGGAACAGGAACAAGAGCGCGGCATCACCATTACGGCGGCGGCGACCACGTGTTTTTGGAAAGGCCATCAATACAACATCATCGACACGCCCGGCCACGTGGATTTTACGGCCGAAGTGGAACGCAGTATGCGCGTGCTCGATGGCGGAGTCACGGTGTTTGATGGCGTGGCCGGCGTGGAGCCGCAATCAGAAACCGTGTGGCGCCAGGCCGACAAATACCACGTGCCCCGCATGTGCTTCATCAACAAGCTCGACCGCATGGGCGCGAATTTCTACAAGTCATACGAAAGCATCCTCGATCGCCTGACCAAGCACGCGTCGCCCATTCAACTTCCCATCGGAGTTGAAGCGGATTTTAAAGGCCTGATCGATCTCATCGAAATGAAGGCGACGATTTACAAGGATGAAATGGGTAAAGACATGGAAGAGATAGCTATTCCCGAAGACATGAAGGCGGAAGCCGAGGAGTGGCGCACCAAACTCATCGAAAAAGTTGCGGAAGGCGATGACACGCTGATGGAAAAGTACATCGAAGGGAAAATGCCCACGGTGCCTGAACTCAAAGCCGCCATTCGCCGCGCCACCATCAAGGGCACGTTTGTGGCGGTGCTCACGGGTTCCGCGCTCAAAAACAAGGGTGTTCAGCCGCTCCTCGACGCCGTGAATGATTACCTGCCTTCGCCGCTCGACATTCCTCCGGTGGAGGGGTATTTGGAAGGCGATCCTGAAAAAAAGATTGCCTGCCCGCCCGATCCCAAAGGCCCCATGGCCGCGCTGGCGTTTAAAATCATGACCGATCCGTTTGTGGGCCGCCTCGTTTTCGTCCGTGTGTATTCCGGAACACTCAAAGCCGGTTCCTACGTTTACAATGTGTCCAAAGGCGAAAAAGAGCGTGTCGGCCGCGTGCTTCAGATGCATGCCAACAACCGCAAAGAAATCGACGAAATTCCTGCGGGTAATATCGGTGCCGTGGTGGGGCTTAAAAGCGCCCGCACCGGGAGCTCGCTCGTCAACGATGGCGATCCCGAATTGATTTTGGAAGCCATCACCTTTCCCGAGCCGGTTATTTCCATTGCCATTGAACCCAAGACCAAGGCCGATCAGGAAAAAATGGGAGTGGCCCTGCAAAAACTGGTGGAAGAAGATCCCACGTTCCGCGTGTTCTCCGATCCGGAAACCAACCAAACCATTATTTCCGGCATGGGCGAACTGCATCTGGAAATCATTGTCGACCGCATGCGGCGCGAATTTAAAGTGGAGGCGAATGTGGGGAAACCCCAGGTAGCTTACCGCGAAACCATCCAAAAAGAAGTCGAAGAAGAATACAAATACGTCAAACAGACCGGTGGCCGCGGGCAATACGGCCACGTGCTCCTGCGTGTTTCGCCGAACGAACCTGGCAAAGGATTTGAATTTGTCGATGAAGTCGTCGGCGGCCGCATCCCGCGTGAATTCATCCCCGCGGTGGAAAAGGGAACGGAAGAAGCCCTTAGCCGCGGCATCATCGCCGGTTACCCGGTGGTGGATGTGAAAGTGGTCCTCTTTGATGGCTCGTACCACGATGTTGACTCCTCGGAAATCGCGTTCAAAATGGCCGCTTCCCTGTGCTTCCAGGCCGCCTGTCGCAAGGCCAGCCCGGTACTCTTGGAACCCATCATGCAGGTGGAAGTCGTCACTCCCGAAAACTTCATGGGTGATGTCATGGGCAATCTCAATTCCCGCCGCGGGCAAATCGAAGCGATGGGTGACCGCGGAGTGGCCAAAACCATCCGCGCCAAAGTGCCGCTATCCGAAATGTTCGGTTATTCTACCGACCTGCGCTCCATGACCCAGGGCCGCGCCAGCTACACGATGGAATTCGCCTTCTACCAAAAAGTGCCGAACAATGTGGCGGAAAAGATCAAAGCCGATAAAGGGATTAAATAACCTTTACAGCCCTCCCCTTTTTTTGCTATAGTCCCTGGTAGTAAAAAAAATATGAAAAATAAATCATCGTTCAAGCCTTTGCGTTGGTTATTGGACGTTGTCCCCAAGGGGATCGCCGTGTTTGCCATTGCCGCCGGCGCCTATTACGCGTACGCCGCCATCACCTTCCCGGGCGTGGCGCCCTACACGGTCACGGGGGTCGTGGGGCAGTTTGTGGGGTTATCCACAGGAGGTTTTGACGCTAGTGTCACTGATTACAAAACCCTGAATGACAAATGCCGCACGAATGTAACCTATTCCGGTTCCCACGTGTGCGGCCCTATGGAGATCATCAACAGCTACAATTTCAATTCGTCCGTCATTACTGCCCAGTCTTCCGGCACCGGAATCATCAATACGGGGCCACCCGGGTTCACTGTGTTTGCCAATGACTGCAACGGATGGTCGGTGCGCACCTCCACGTACCTGGGTTCACCCGCTTTTGGGTCGGTGTGGTCTTTCGCGAATAAGAGCGGTTCACTGGCCTCTTGCGATTCCATTTTTGGAAATGCCAGTGTCCAAATCGCCTGCTGTAAATAAATTTCAACCATGACTATTAAAACAAAATTACTTACAGGGATCATTATGAGTTTGGCTTTGGGCGTTTTCATTTATTCAGCTTCGCCAGTGCAAGCCTCGATTTGCACTTATGGAGGAGGCGGAAATGTGACAGGAACAGCATGTTCCCTTACAGGCGGCTCAGGTCAAATCTGCCCGGCCGTGGGTTTGAATTGGTTTTTGGGTTCCGGTTGTGTCAGCGATGCCGCGCTCCAAACCCAGGCCCAGAGCTGCTACTCCAGTCGTCGCAAATTTGATGGGGTTACTGGTTGCACAAGCTCCTGCAATGTTTCGGGTGAAATCTTGTGCGGCACCGTGTGCCAAGCCTCAGCTCCCACCACAACCTGCGATGCTCAGTCCCGCAACATCAATGCCTGCACGAGCTCCTGCACCACCTGTAAATCAGGCTACACGGACATTGGCGGAACCTGTGTGCTTTCCTGCGATCCCAACACCCAGTTGCGCACCTCCACGGGGTGTGTGTCACTGGAATCGGTGAGCACCCGCGTGGGCTCCCTGGAAGGCCTACAGATTTGTCACTTTGACGCGTCGGGCGCTTACGTGAATGATTCGGGGGCGGCTTGTCCGCAAACCTTTGATCCTACCAGTTTAAATGGTCAATTGAGTGTGGCCCAGACCCGTATTCAGGCCTTGCTCAACGTGGTGATCCGCCTCCTCCCCGTTGGGGATCCGCGCGACCTTTTGAGCGCTATTCTTACCGGAACCGGCAATTTGAGTTCTGCCGTCAGTGATTTTATGTACGCCTTAAATACCTTGGGGGATATCAACAGCCCCACGTCTCCTCTTGCGGTGGCTCTGGCCAATGCGGTGAATGGGGGTTCCGGAGCCGGGGGCGGAGGCGGTGGAACCGCCGCTGTTTTTGACCATCTTTCAGCCACGGTTCGCCTTATCGATCTTAATAATGTCACCAATGGCGGATATCTGAATGCCAACAATAATTTTTGCTCCGGTGGCGGCATGCATATCTGCAGCGCACAGGAAATCATTAATAGCTATGAAAACGGCGTATCTGCCGTTACTAACGCCACCGGTGTTGCCTGGATCAACAATGGCCCCCCCGCCCACACTGATACTTTTGTGAATGACTGTGGCGGATGGACTAGCAAAGATCCCGCCCAATACGGCGCGGTGTGGAATTTTACAAGTCGTCAGGGTGGTATTCAGCCCTGCAATGCCGCCAATCACGGTTTTGCCTGCTGTCGATAATTTTTAAGCTATGAAAAAAAATATTCTCTTTCCTATTTTGGCGCTCACCCTTGGCCTGGGGACGAGCTTGGCAGCGCCACGCTTGCTGGCTGCCCCTGTCTCTCCTCCTACCACTTCTTCCTGCACGCCGACACCAGCTATTATTTCCGGAGGAGGATGTCCTTCCGGAACCCCTGATTATTACGCGGGCCAGTGTCGCGCTCATATTGATTGCACATCCGGGCAAACCCTGAATTGCAGTTCAACCAGTCCTTGCGTTACACCTCCCACTTGCCCTTCCGGCCAAATCAATGTGAGCCTTACGAGTACCCCTTCCTGTAAAACCGTGGTCAATGTTATCACGGACACTCTGTTTAAAGTTTGGGACGGCGCCCTCCTGAAGCGCCTGGTGTATGTAGATGATTCTGTCTGCACCAACGGTCAGGTGATTCAATGGAGTCAGACGGCAACGCCCCCTAAATGGGTCTGCGCGGATGCGGCCACCATCAGCGGCATCAGCAGTGTGGCAGGGAATCCGCTGTTTGTAGGCCTTTCGGCTACTCTGGTGCAAGGAAATTTAGGAAGTTATACGTTGGCCAATAATGCGTGTTACAACGGCGCAGGGGCTTTATCGCAGAGTCACATTTGTACCGCCGGGGAAATTACCGATTCTTATGTGGCGAGCCATGTGTCTGTCACCACTGGCACGGCCTGGATCAATGCAGGGAGTCCCGCTAACACTTTTCCAGCCGTCAACGATTGCGGAGGGTGGACTCAGAACGTGAACCCCTACTATGGCACGGTTTGGAATTTTTCTTCCAAATCCGCGGCTATTCAGCCTTGTTTTGCGACCAAACAATACGCCTGCTGTAAGTAACTTTTTCCTATGAAAAAAATCATTTTTCCGTTCCTGGTTCTCCTGGCATTAGCGTTTTTGCGTCCTTCACCTGCTTTGGCGATGAATGAAGTTTGTACGGACACTGCGGCCAACTGCTGCAATGCCGTTCAGATTGTGCAGGATGGCGGCGGATGCCCCACGGGAACCGTTTGGATCGGCGGCAATGATGGATCCTGCGTGGCTCCGACTTCCTGTTCTGGTACTCAGCAGTTTAGTTGCGCCACCAACGCCTGCATCAGCCAGCTACCCCCCTCGGGGCCTGGCCCCGCTTGCCCCGGGCGCGTGGAAATCAGCGGCCAGTGTTACGATATCTTCACCGTGATCAAGGACCGGATCACCGCGACGCTTTATAAAATCTGGAGCGGCTCTTCTATTCTAGGCCGGTTGGTTTATGTGCTTGACACCGATTGTACGGCCGGCCAGGTTCCCAAATGGAATAACACCACCAAAACCTGGGCCTGCGCGGATGATAGTGCCGGCTCTTCTCAATGGACCACCAACGGCAGTAACATCTCGTATTCCGCGGGGAACGTGGGTATCAACACCTCCACGCCTACTACCAGTCTGGACGTGAACGGTAGCACGACACTGCGCGGTTCCGTAAACATAATAGGTTCGAGTGTTACTCTCCCCGTTGGAACGATTCAATCCCGCGAAATCGCTGATGGAGCCGTCACGGGCACCGATATTGCTTCCCATACGATTACCAACAGCAATATCGCTTATAATACGATTGGAAACTCTGAGCTTAATTATTATTGGGCGAATGAAGGCACTGATTATTTAACGGATACACATCCGACCGGCGTTGCCCTTTCCAGTTGTAATGATGGCGGCTGGATTCTTTCGGGAGAATGCTGGGCCGATTATGATAGCGACTCAGGTTCTGCTGTTAATATGGTGGTGGGTGACGGTGTTTATATGACCGGCATGCATCGCGCCAGCCGTTCGGTATGGAACCCTTATCATATTTACCAAATAACCACGAATTATTGGGAATGCAGGGGTTTTCTGACGTCCCTCACGCACTTCACCCTCCATTCGAAAGCAATGTGTTTGCGGTAATCTTCATCCCTCATGCGCCGTTTTTTTCATTCAATATTCTTTCTGGCGGTTGTGTTGCTCCTGAGCGGGTGTCTTAAAACACCCGCAAAAACGCCTGCCCCAACTGCCTCCGTGATTGATTGCGGTTCGCTCCATGAAGAGGCCACGAAAGCCCGTTGCACGGAAGTTTTAAAATCCACGGTCAATCAGTATCTCTATAAAGAAATCACCGGTTCTTTTGAAAAAACCCGCTGTGCAGAATTGACGGACGAAGGCCTGCGTCAACAATGTGAAATCACCATTCTGCAAAGTGGGGTGGAGGGGCAGGTGAGCGCGGCAGATGTTCAATTTTTTAAGGGGGCTAGTACCACTGGCACGGCTGCCCTTTGCGATTCCATCACCAACGCGTCCTACAAAACGTATTGCCAAACGGAGCTGAAACAGCAGGCGGTCAGGGGGCAGCTGCGTGACATCGTCGCTTCGGGCAAGCGCGAACGATGTTCCGAACTCGCGACCCCCAAAGATCAGGCCTTCTGCCTGAATCAATTCCCCACCCTGGAAAAATCCGACGCCCAGGTACCGGCCTCCCTTGGTGCCCCAAAGCCCGCGAAATAAATTCCTTTGACACCCCTTACGGGATCTGCTAAACTCCCCCTGCTTTTTAAATTCTAATCGCATTTTTATGGCTGAAGGTAAATTTGATCGCAGTAAAGTCCACGTGAATGTGGGCACGATTGGGCACGTTGACCATGGTAAAACCACGCTGACTTCGGCTATTACCAATGTGGCGGCCGCCCGTTTTGGAGGCATCAATAAGGCTGTTGCCTTTGATCAAATCGACAACGCGCCCGAAGAGAAGGCACGTGGCATTACCATTGCCACCTCCCATCAGGAATATGAAACGGTCAAACGCCACTATGCGCACGTCGACTGTCCCGGACACGCGGATTACGTGAAAAACATGATTACCGGCGCGGCCCAGATGGACGGCGCTATTCTCGTTGTTTCCGCCGCGGACGGACCCATGCCCCAGACCCGTGAGCACATTCTTTTGGCCCGCCAGGTGAACGTGCCTTACATCGTGGTGTTCATGAACAAATGCGACATGGTCGATGATCCGGAGTTGCTCGATCTCGTCGAAATGGAAATCCGCGAACTTTTGACCAAATACAACTTCCCCGGTAAAGACACTCCCATCATCCGCGGTTCCGCGCTGAAGGCGCTCGAGGATCCAAAAGGCCCGGGCGGCGAACCGGTGGTTCAGCTTTTGAACGCGCTGGATACCTACATTCCCGATCCCAAACGCGTGCTCGACAAACCCTTTTTGATGCCCGTCGAAGACGTGTTCAGCATCAAAGGCCGCGGCACGGTGGCCACGGGCCGTGTGGAACAGGGGATTGTGAAGATCAACGAAGAAGTGGAAATCGTCGGATTGGGCGATACCCGTAAGGTGGTCGTCACGGGAGTGGAAATGTTCCGCAAACTGCTCGACCAGGGCCAGGCCGGAGACAACGTCGGTGTCCTGCTCCGCGGTATTGAACGCGAAGAAATTGAACGCGGACAGGTGTTGGCCAAACCCGGTTCGATCACTCCTCATACTGAATTTGACTCTGAGATCTACGTGCTGACCAAAGAGGAAGGCGGCCGCCACACTCCTTTCTTAAAGGGTTACAAACCCCAGTTCTACATCCGCACCACCGATGTGACGGGCGAGATGTTCCTTCCCGATGGAACCGAAATGGTCATGCCCGGAGACAACATTAAACTGAAGGTTACGTTGGGTAAAAAAGTCGCCCTGGACGTGGGAACCCGTTTTGCCATCCGCGAAGGCGGACGCACCGTGGGCGCCGGCGTGGTGACTAAGATCATTAAATAATATGGCCACTAAAAAGAAAGACGATCAAAAGCCCAAGGCGCAGGAACAGCGCATTCGCATCACCCTGCAGGCGTTTGACCATATGATCATCGACAAGGCCGTGAAAGTGATTATGGAAGCCGCCGAGCGCACGGGGGCCATTATTGCCGGCCCGATCCCGATGCCCGTGAAGATTAAAAAATTCACTCTGAACCGCTCCACGTTCGTTTCCAAAGACGCCCGCGAGCAATTCGAGATGCGCACCCACAAGCGCCTCATCGACCTCCGCGAAACCACCTCAGCCACCATCGACGCGCTGACCAGTCTTTCGCTCCCGGCCGGTGTGGATATTTCGATTAAAATGCTAAGCGTCTAGTCCAATGTCATT
>Ga0209515_10003353_pt1 | contig 23118 bp, 28 predicted proteins | sample Subgroupgradi54m_FD_187454 | JGI IMG/M metagenome (GOLD analysis project Ga0209515, IMG submission 187454) | Subsurface groundwater microbial communities from S. Glens Falls, New York, USA - GMW60B uncontaminated upgradient, 5.4 m (SPAdes)... ... | reverse complement strand
TTTCCCCAGCTTTAAAGGGGCTTGTCTGAACTTTTTCCAGAATATCCATCTTTACCAGAAAGAGATGAGAACATTACTAACTGATAGTTTTCAACTGGTTCCTGCCTAAAAGTTGCAAACTGGAGTTAGTTGGGTATATAATGCAGGTATGAGTGCGGAGCAATCAGATTTGAGAGCTTTACCAGAAGCATATATTTCCATTCATCAAGCTGTACAGGAAAGAGAAAATGTACCAGGAAATATAAGTAAGTTTCATAATTTCTCAGAAAAGAGAGGTGTTTATATATGGGTCTATAGTGACTCTGACCCAGAAACAACACGGCAACAAGGGTTAGAGTTTTTGAACCATAATAGAAGGTCATGGGGACTTGGCCCGATTAGTCCCGAAGAATATCCATATATATCGCAAGAACCGTATGTGTATATTGAGTATGCAGGAGCACTGGAGGGATCCCCAGCTGACGTACTTTTCCAAGCTCGCATTACAAAGAGTAATAATGTTAATCTTATAAATTCCAAGACAATCAAAAACCAACCTATTAATCTTAGTCCAATTCAAATGATTGAGATTATTAGAGAAGGCATGGGAATTGGTTCCTCTAGGAATTAAATCAGTGATATACTCAAATCATGGCAGTTGTTAAGCATTATCATCACCATTATCATTTTTTCTACTACACCTCTTTAAAAAGACACTTTACAGCTTTGGCCCTGGTTACTTTAATTTTAGTTTTAATTATTATTGCGGCTGTCCGTTTTATTGCTCCTGGCAAACCAATTAACTTGGAACAACTTTCCTACCTGGACCTTTTCCTGGCCACATTTGCCACTTTTTACAGACTCCTGATTGCCTATATTTTTGCCTTGATTTTTTCCGTGCCTTTAGCTTTATTAATTACTTCCACTCCGAAAGTGGAAAAAATTTTGCTGCCTTTTTTTGATGTTTTACAATCCGTCCCAATTTTAGCCTTTTTCCCTTTGATTGTACTGGTATTTTTGAAGTTTAACTTTTTTGAAGGAGCAGCCATTTTTGTATTGTTTATTTCAATGTTATGGAGCCTGGTATTTACCATGATTGGCGGATTAAAAACTATTCCAACGGATGTAACCGCAGCTGCTACTATTTTTAAAGCCACTGGCTGGAAGAAACTGTGGAATGTTACACTACCGGCCATTTTTCCCTCTATTACCACTGGATCACTCCTGTCCTGGGGAGCGGGATGGAACGTTATTATTGTGGCAGAAGTGTTGCATACTTATATTCCCAACTCCACCAGCAACCAGGATTTACCCGGACTGGGAAGTCTATTGGTTAATTCCAGTTATATGGGCAAAAATTCAGTTTTCCTGGCCGCAGTGATTATTATGATTATTTTAATCACCTTAATGAATTTTTTTATCTGGCAAAAACTGCTGCATTTTTCTGAAAGGTTTAAATTTGACTAAAGCATTAACTTTACAGGATATTTACAAAAGCTACCCTACAGAGCCAAAAAAATGGGCGGTGGAAAAAATTAATCTGGAAGTGGAACAAGGAGAATTCTTTTGTCTGGTGGGACCATCCGGCTGCGGCAAATCCACTTTACTGAAAGTAATTTCCGGAATTGAGAAGCCAACCAAAGGCCAGGTAAATGTATCCGGCAATATTTCCATGGTATTTCAGTCCGGAGCTCTCCTGCCCTGGTTAAACGTGTTTGACAATGTGGCTTTTGGACTAAACATGAAAGAAACACCAAGCCATATGATTAAGGGAAAAGTTGAGCATTATTTACAAATGGTTAATTTATCCGGATTTGATAAAAAATTCCCCCGGGAGTTATCCGGCGGACAAAGACAGCGGGTTGGCATTGCCCGGGCTTTAGCTGTACAACCAAAGATTCTGCTTTTGGATGAACCTTTTTCAGCTTTAGATCCTCTAACCACGGTCGGACTTCATAATGACCTGTTAAAAATCTGGCAGGAAACCAAAATTACTGTTGTCATGGTTTCTCATCTGTTGGAAGAAGCCATTTTACTGGCTGATCGGATTGGGGCAATGACCAGTGGCAATATCAGAGGAATTATGAATGTAGAACTTCCCCGCCCCCGTAAACTAAAATCCGAGGATTTTTATAACCTGGAAGATAAATTGTATAAATTAATACAAAGCTAGGCCGCAGCTGGTTTTTCAGTTTTGCGGGTTTTTTCCAGTCCATAAAACTTGGTTCGGTCGGCCCTAAACACCATTTGGATATCGCCGGTGGGACCATTACGGTGCTTTTGAATATCCAAAGTAACTGCCTCCGGCCGTTCAGAATCTTCTCTCCAGATAAACATCACAACATCTGCATCCTGTTCAATGGCGCCACTTTCCCGAAGGTCAGCCAGTTGAGGCCTCTTAATTCCTCTTTGTTCAACTGCCCGGGATAGTTGAGAAATGGCCAAAACCGGGATCTTTAATTCCCGGGCCAGATTTTTTAAGTTTTGGGAAATCTCGGACACTTCCTGAACTCTATTTTCCAGATTCCGACCACGGATTAACTGCAAATAATCAACTATCAAAAGTTTTAAACCATGTTCAACCTGCAACCTTCTGGCTTTGGTTCTCATTTCCGAAATAGTAGCTCCGGGAGTATCATCAATAAACAAGGGCGCTTCAGCCAACTCTCCCATGGCCAAAGATAATCTGTCAAAATCTTTTTCATCTAAGCGTCCGGTTTTTAATTTCCAGGCATCAATGTCCGCTTGTCCTACCAGCAGTCTATCAACCAGCTCTTCCTGACTCATTTCCAGAGAGAAAATCCCTACGGGCAACCCGGCATTAACTGCTACATATTGGGCAATATTTAAAGCCAGACTGGTTTTACCCTGACCAGGGCGGGAAGCTAAAATTAACAGGTTTGAATCCTGCATACCGGCTAATTTATTATCCAAATCCCTAAAACCGGTGGGTACTCCCCGAAGTTTTCCGGATGATTTTTGCAGCTCATCCAGCCTATCAAAACTTTGAGTTAGAGCATCTTTGATTGGTAAAAAATCCCGCTTTAAATTTTCCTGGGAGATAGAAAAAATTCCCTGTTCAGCCAGTTCCAGCAGTTCATCCACACCCTGTCCCTCATCATAAGCTCTCTCAATCATCCTGGTACCCTGAGTAATTAAGTTTCTTCTGACTGCATGTTCTTTGATAATCCTGGCATATTGTTCAATATGAGCAGAGGTGGGGACAATATTAACTAAGGTGGTTAAATAAGCCGAGCCGCCGACTTTGTCATAATAGCCGCTTTTTTTTAACTGCTCGGTGACTGTGACCAAATCAACCGGCTCTCTTTTTTCAAACAGAGCTTGTACAGCCTCAAAAATCGGCGCGTGCTGTTCACTGCGGTAAAAGTTTGAAGGGTGTAAAATTTCAGAAATCCGGACAATGGAGTCTTTATCAATTAACAAAGCCCCCAAAAGGGATTGTTCAGCTTGTATATTTTGGGGAGGTAATTTTGTTAATTGTGCCATCCTTAAGATTTACTCAACACCACCACTTGTGGTTCTTCCGGCAGTTTATCCTTGCTAATGGATAATTTTGGAACCGGGATGACATTTTCTGCTCCCATTTCTTTTAAGAATGCTTCCGGGCCTGCCAGTTCAAACTTTAATCCTTCTATTTTAAAATGCATCGGGATGGTAATTTTAGGTTCCAGCTGAGAGACAATGCCTGCAGCCGCTTTACCATCAATAGTGTATACCCCACCCACGGGGATTAATAATATATCGGTCTGGCCGATTTGGCTAAGCTGATCTTCGGTTAGTTTTGTTTGTCCCAAGTCCCCCAGGTGAACAATGTTTAACCCATCCAGCAGAATATGACAGATCAGGTTTTTTCCCCTTTGCGAGCCTTCTGTATCATCATGAAAACTGCTGATAGCAGTAATCACTGCTCCGGCTACTTCATATTCACCGGCATCTTTAAACACCAGCGGCTTTTCGCCTGTGGGAGAAGTCACCACGTCAGTGCTATTGTGATCACCGTGATCATGGGTTGATAACACTACATCGGCGGTTAAATCTTTAGGCAGTTTTAATCCCACCATGTTACTGTCATAAGGATCAATAATCACAGAGGCAATTTTACCTTTTATTTTAAACAGAGCTTGTCCACCCCAGTAGATATCCATAGGATTTGCATAGTAGCAAATATGATAAAATGTTTCAACCCATGATTTTAAACAAAAAGCTTCCTACCAAACATTTCCTGTTTTCCCAAATTCTGATTTTGATAATTGGTCTAAGCCTTCTGGCCGGGCTTTATTACATTTTGAATATTCAATACCAACATTCTACCGACCCTTTTTTGAATGGCCCGGTTACCAGCCTGCCAAAAAGTTTGACCTTAACCCTGGATCAACCAGCTGATGACAGCTTAAACTTTGACAACTCAATTATTGTTTCCGGAAAAACAGCTCCGGTTAAACAGGTGTTAATTTTTACCGATACCCAAAATGTGACGATTGAATCCAAAAAAGACGGTTCATTTTCTACTGTTTTAAACCTGGATGAGGGTGTAAATAACATTTCCGTTGCTGTATTTGATGCCACCGGAGATTCCCGGTCCTCTTCAAGAACAGTATTTTATTCAAAGGAGAAACTACAATGAAAGAAGGGATTAGGGTTTGGGGTTTAGTCACTAGTAAAATAGCAGCTTTGATATTGGTAATTCTGTTTTTTCTATACCCTATACCCTATACCCTATACCCTGTTTCGGCTGCGGATTCCACTCCTTCTGCTGATATTAAAGCCAAATTGGAGGAGCTGAAGAAGGAAATTGCCTCCAAAGCCGCTGCCTTAAAGCAGCAAGTTGATAAAAAGCTGCAGAATAAAGCTTATGTTGGTAAATTAAAAACCAAATCCACAACAGCTCTAACTATAGCCACCAAAAACGGCCCTAAAATTGTCAACATTAATCAAGACACGGTCTTTGACACCCAGATTAAATCAGTCAAAGGTCAGAAAACTCCCACTTTAAAATCTTTAGCAGAGGAAGATTACCTGGCAGCGTTAGGAGATGTTGATGAAACCGGTGTGCTCACTGCCAAGAAAGTTATATTACTACCAACTCCTGACTCTCAACAACACACCACCCCTTCGGGGTCCAAAACTTATCTCTGGGGTCAAATTGTTTCTGTTTCAGATCAACTGGCTACATTAAAGGATAAGGATTCAAAAACAGTAGCGGTTTCTTTACCTGATTCATCAACAGTTAAACTTAATGATTTTGTAATACTAACCGGAAACAAAGCTAAAAATGATATTTTTAAGGCGGAATTTGTGTATGTAATTCCACAGGGCGGGATATTAAAACCAAAAAAGATGGCCACCCCTTCTGCTCAAGTTGCAACTCATTCAGCCACCCCTTCAGCTAAACCCAAAGCTATGACCCGCTAAATACCTCTGTCACCTCTTTTTCAGCCTCGGTTAAATCTTTGACAGTATCTACACCTCTCCAATAATCTGTGCTTTTAAAAACCAAAAATCTGTCTGATGGTAGCTTGGGAAAAGTTTCTGTTTCATGATCTCCCACATCCGGTAAAAGCTGCTCAATCTCTCTTGAAAATATATATATTCCGGCATTAATCCAATGAGGCAAAATGGGCTTTTCTTTAAAACCCAAAATCTGATCAGAATCATTAAACTCCACCACCCCATAGGGGCTTTTTAGCGGTACTACCACTACTGTGGCTATTGCTCCACTTTCCTCATGTTTTTTAATTAGTCCGGCAACATCCAGTTGCCAAAGATTATCTCCATTTGTGATAACTACATTTTTCCAATCAGAGGGCAACTGCTGCATGGCTTTTTTAATACCTCCTCCTCTTCCCAAAGGAGTTTCTTCAATGGAAAATAAAGCTTTGATTCCGTATTTTTCCCCGGAATCAAGATGTTTTTGTAAAGCTTCCCTTTGGTAACTGCAGGCAAAAACAACATCTGTAATACCGGCTTTTTTTAATTGATCAAGCTGATAAGCCAAAATTGGCTTGCCGCCAATTTCCACCATTGGCTTGGGCCGGTCATTGGTAAAAGGACGAAGTCTTTCCCCCTTCCCTCCGGCTAAAATAATTGCAGAATTAATCATGAAAATAATATTACCATATTTGCTTGCTAATCCCCTTGACAAGTAAGATTTCCTAATATAGGATACCTTCATGCCTGAATTCAAATCAGAACATGGTACATTAGAGAAGTTAATTGGAGAACAGGGGGATCTGCGAGACCCAAAAAGAAAACTTTATCTAGCCCCTATTTATTACCAACCACGCAATGTATTTTATGCAACTGAGCGAGCTATGGGAGAATCGCCCCGTTGCCTTGAAGATGTCAAAATTGCCGTAGCTCCACAAGAACCAATTAAGGAAGTTGAAGAACTTCAAGCTTTATTAGTTAACGGATTGACTGATTTAACGCCCCATCGAGTAAGAAACTTTCACCTTCAACAGATCGATTTTGTAACCCGGCCAAATGAAAGTGGTCCGTATCTTTGGATTGGGCATTTGGATTTTCTGGAAGATACAGGCACACTTGAACTGGTTGGAAGACTTAGATTGGAAGACCCGGCTTTAGTAGCAAGAATGAAGGGTAGAGATGTACCGGACGAGACCAAAAGAATAATGGAAATTCCCACTTTTAGAAGCATTAGAGTACAGCTTCTTCCTGATGCAGATCTAGCTAAGCATTATATGGATTATCTAAATCTCTCACCTGATCTAAGACCTCAAGCCTCTATGCTGTGGCCTAACATATTCGGCCGGATTGACACTGAATGGGCAGTACCAGTATAACCGATAGTAAATTTGACGGATAAAATATTTTATACCCTACTTGATTCGTGTTAAAATAATAATTATGAATAGCGCACCGCCAACACCAAAAGGTTTTAGAGATATTGGGCCGGAGATGGCCAAGCGGCGTCGTGACTTAATTAACGTAATTGCTCCTATTTTAGAGGAGTTTGGATTTGTGCCGATTGAAACTCCCACTATTGAATTTGCCGAAACTTTAAAAGGAAAATACGGTGAGGATGAAAAGTTGATTTATGAGTTTGAGGACCGGGGCGGAAGAATTTTGGCTTTGCGTTATGACTTAACAGTTCCCTTTGCCAGATATGTAGCCACCTACAATCCTCCCCTTCCCTTTAGACGTTATCAAATCGGCCAGGTTTTCCGCGGAGAAAATCCCCAAAAAGGAAGGTTTCGCGAATTTACCCAATTTGATTTAGATACTGTTGGATCTAATGACCCATCAGAAGATGCCAAAGTGGTTGCTGTAGCGATTAAATCTATGCGGGAACTGAAATTAAATGATGCTATTATGATGATAAATGATCGGGCCAATTTTGCTGATTTTAAAGTAGAAGTAATCCGGGCTATTGATAAAATTAATAAAATCGGTGAAGAAGGAGTTTTACAGGAACTAATTAGTAGTGGATTGTCAGAATCAGAGGCCAAAGAATCAGTGGTAAAAATAAAATCACAAAAACTTACTGCCAACTTAGAAGAAATCTTTAAGATTTTAATAGAAGTATATAAATTAGAAGAGGGAAAAGACTTTGCCTTTGATGCCAGCTTAGCCAGAGGTTTGGATTATTATACCGGAGCTATTTTTGAGCTTAAATTGGACAAGGATCCAGCCAGTTTATCTGTAGGTGGGGGTGGCAGATACGATAATTTAGTTGGCATGTTTAGTAAAAGAAACCTTCCTGCAGTGGGCTTTTCCTTTGGACTCGACAGGATGTTAGAGATTCTTTATCCTTAATTGGAAGATTGCCGCGTCGCTCGTTTTACTCGCTCCTCGCAATGACGTATACTTTTATATGTGGCGTCACAGATTTTTACCAGGCCTTTACCATATATTGCACTGATTCTAGCCCATCTCATATGGGGGGCGAATTTTGTGGTGGCTAAAGTTACTTTGCAGGAATTTCCTCCGATGAGTTTGGCGCTACTTCGTTTTGCCCTGGCCTCACTTTTTCTGGCTCCGTTTTTCTTTGCCCAAACCAAAAAGGTGAAGATAGATAAGAAAGATCTACCATCTCTTGTCGGTATCGGGGTTTTTATCATTACTTTAAACATTGCCTTTTTCTTTGAAGGAATTAAAAGAACCACTGCTATTGATGCCTCGGTTTTAACCTTAATCATCCCCATTCTTTCAGTAATAATTGGCTGGGTTTATTTTAAAGAAAAAATATACTTGGCTAATTTAATCGGAATCGTCGTTGCTTTTTTGGGAGCCATTATTTTAATTGGCCTGCCGCAATTTTTTACCGGAACAGTTTCCGGCCAGGTACTTTTAGGTAATATTTTAATAATCCTATCTTCATTGTCCTGGGTGATTGGAGCCGTAATATCCAAAAAGATGTTGCAAAAATATCCATCGCTTACGGTTACTGCCATTGCTTTTATGGTTGGTACCATAGCCATGTTAATACCGGCAGGTATGGAATATTTAAACAATCCCTCCTGGCCCAGCCAAGTTACCATCTTAGGTCTGTTAGGTCTGACCTATATCACACTGCTCTCCTCTATCTCTGCTTATTTTCTGTTTGAATGGGGGCTGGCCAAAACAACCATTTCTGCCGCTGATTTATTTCAATATATTGAGCCTTTTGTAGCCAGTTTTTTGGCGGTAACCATTCTGGGAGAAGTTATTTCCACTTCCTTTTTAACCGGAGGTTTTTTAATTGCCATCGGAGTATTTTTAGGAACAGTGGCTAAAGTTACCCACCGTCGACATCATAAAGCGCATAGAGTATAATATCTATATTATGTCAGCAATTGATATGACTCACATTTATGGAAATAGAAACTACAAAGGTAAATGGGTAGCTGTTGAAGATTATCAAACAAGGCCCAGAGTTGTTGCAACTGGTGAAAGTATGAAAGAAGCCATGAAAAAAGCTGAACGTAAGGGTTTTAAATTACCTTTGATGATGCAAGTACCAAAAAAGGTGTATTATTTTGTTGGATCACCACAAATTATTAGATGATTTTTAGATATTTTGAGGTCACTCCTAAGATAATTAGACCGATCGTACCGCTGATATTAAAATCCTCAACCAGAGTAGCTTTTTATTCGGCTCTTATTGACTCAGGAGCTGATTATTGCATCTTCGGACTGGGTGTTGCTGAAGCATTAGATATTAAGTTAAAATCTCAAAACAAAACGAAGGTTTCTGGAGTTGCAAAGGAACTTATAGAAGGATTTTTGACTAATTTAGAAATAAGAATTGGTACTGTTAAGTACGAAACAAAGGTAATTTTTGCAGATATTAGCGATTTTGGCCATGGAATTTTGGGCCAGCAGGGTTTCTTTGATCATTTTGATGTGAAATTAAGTTACCAGAAACAAACTATAGAAATAGAACCGGTTAAATTTTCCAATTAATATGTGCTTGATCCTAAATGTGATTCTTGTTATACTTATAAGATCATGAAAGCTAATTTACATCCCGAATGGTTTCCGGAAGCTAAAGTTTCTTGCGCTTGCGGTACCACTTTTATAACCGGCTCAACTGTGCCGGCTATTAGAGTGGAGATTTGTTCTACTTGTCATCCGTTTTATACCGGCACCCAAAAGTTTGTAGATACTTTGGGTCAAGTTGATCGGTTTGTTAAAAAAATGGAGGTTTCCAAATCCAAACAAGCGCAGCAACAAAGAATTCTGGCTAATAAAAAGGCTAAAATGGACGAGCGTAAAAAAGAACGTCCTTCTCTTAAAGATCTACTGATGCAGGCCCGCAAGAATATTTCCTAGCTACTTTGTCATTGCGAGACCACGAAGTGGCGAAGCAATCTTCCACCTCAAGTTAGAAGATTGCCACGTCGCTCGTTTCACTCGCTCCTCGCAATGACGTATAATTTATCCATGGATAACAACAACGATTACTTAGAACAGCAGATAGCAGAGATAAATAGAAAAATTGAGGAGAATAAAAGCTTCTTAGCTGATCCAGATTTGGAAGGACTAGCCATGGCTGAAATTACCAGACTGGAACAGGAAAAAGCCGATCTGGAAAACTCCGCAGCCACTCCCATGAAAGCTCACCTTCCAGGTGAAGCTATAGACAAACCATCCAGCTCACACCTTTGGTCCGAAGGACCACGTTCTGAAGGTGTCAATCCGAATGTAGCTATTTTAGAAGTAAGAAGCGCTGCCGGTGGTGATGAAGCCGGGTTATTTGCCGGAGATCTTTTTCGGATGTATTCCAGATTCGCTGAAAGAAATAAATGGAAAATAGAAGAATTGGATCGGTCTGAAGGAGGTATTGGTCAGATTAAGCAGGTAGTAATAAAAATTACCGGCAAAGGCGCCTACACTGCCCTATCACATGAATCCGGGGTACATAGGGTCCAAAGAGTACCGGTAACAGAAAGTTCCGGCCGGATTCATACATCCACTGCAACTGTGGCAGTGTTACCCCAAGTTACTGAAAAAGAATTTGTGATAAATCCTTCCGATATTGAATTTGAGGCTTTCCGTTCTGGTGGAGCCGGCGGCCAAAATGTTAATAAAGTATCAACCGCCGTCCGTTTAAAACACGTTCCTTCCGGAATCATAGTCACCATGCAAACTGAACGGTCACAACTGCAAAACCGGGAAAATGCCATGAGCATGCTTCGGGCTAAGCTTTGGGAAGCCGAGCAGAAAAGAACCGTCGGGAATATATCAGAAACCAGGTCTGCCCAGGTGGGTATGGGAGACCGCTCGGAAAAAATCCGCACCTACAATTTCCCCCAAAACCGTATCACTGATCATCGCTTAAACAAATCCTGGCACAATCTGGAAAAAATACTTGAAGGTGATTTAGGGCCAGTGGTAGAGGCTTTTACGGAATGAGAAATGATCCGGTTATTAGAATCAATGCCGGGGAAGAATTTCCGGATGAGACGCCTAAACAATATATCCAGGGCTGGGTGGAGTTTTACAAATTAAAATTCAAAGTCACCCCTGATGTTTTAATCCCCCGCCCGGAAACAGAATTACTGGTAGACGAAGTACTCCATTACGTCATTGCGACCCGCCAAAATATGAAATTTTTGGCGGGGAAGCAATCCCTTACTATTCTTGATCTGGGGACAGGATCAGGAAATATTATCATATCAATTGCCAAAAATTCGAGCCTCCACCCCGGGGGGTTCAGTACGAAGTACGGACGGGTCTCCAATGGAGACCCAGGGGGCAAGCTAAAACTTTTTGCCACTGATATCTCCGAAGCTGCTTTAGCAATAGCCAGAGAAAATGCCAGAAAACATCGGATGCAAAACCGCATTTTCTTTGTTAAGAGTGACTTATTAGGCGTCATTGCGAGGAGCGAAGCGACGAAGCAATCCCCTCAAGACAAGAGATTGCCGCGCCCCTTCGGGGCTCGCAATGACGGAGTAGATATTATTGTTGCCAACCTTCCCTACATTCCCTATTCCAGAATCTCCTGGCTTGATCCTTCTGTTAAAGATTTTGAACCGGCGCTGGCCCTTGACGGTGGCCCGGATGGATTTGATCTTTATAGAAAATTATTTGCTCAAATGAAAGAGAAAAACCTAATTCCTAAAATACTGATTGCAGAAATTGATGATTCACAGGGTAAAATTGCCCTAACTGAAGCTAAAGAATATTTTCCGGATGCTAAAGTAGAAGTTAAAAAAGATTTAGCTCACAAACAAAGAATATTAGTTGTTAATTTTTAGCTTATTGTAAAAGTTCCAAGGCCTTGGCCATTTGAGGATCATTTAACTTATCCTGGGCATTTACACTGGCTGCTACCGATACATCCGGATCCAATCCTTTTAGCTCATTAACCCACCTGCCATTAGGGGTTAACCATTTGGCTACTGTTATATGAATCCCGGTTCCATAGCTTAAATTCTGGGCCTCCTGGATAGTTCCTTTACCAAATGACTTCTCTCCTACTAATTGGGCTCTTTTCCGATCCTGCAAAGCTCCTGCCACAATTTCCGAAGCTGAGGCTGAGCCTTTATTAATTAAAACCACCATCGGAATTTTAGTCAGCCGTCCCATTCTGCTAACTTTAAACGGTGTTTTCTCTCCTTTATTATTCTCCTGCAGCACCACATTTCCACCTTCCAAAAACTCCGATCCAATAAACACTGCTGCCTCCAGAAATCCTCCGGGATTATTTCTCAAATCCAAAACTAACCCGTCCGGATTTCTGGTAACTACTTCATCCACCGCCTGCTTCCACTCATCTTCGGTTCTTTCCCCAAACCTGGACAATTTAATTATGGCTATATTTTTACCATTACCAATCTGTTTAAATAACAGCTCAACACTTTTTACAATAATGGTTTCCCTGGTTAAATTAAAAACCCTGGTATTGGTATCCCCTTCTCTAAAAATAGTTAAGTTAACCTGGCTGCCTTTTGGTCCTCTGATTAAATTGACTGCATCAGGCAAACTCATGCCCGAGGTATCCTTATCGTTAATTTTGACAATCAAATCAGCCGGTTTGATGCCGGCTTTTTCTGCAGGGGTTCCTTCAAGCGGAGCAATTACCAGAAGCCCTTTTTCTTTTACATCAGAGGAACTGCTGGCTTCATTAAAACCCAACTCCAATCCTACTCCTTCAAAACTACCGCTTAATTCTTCCTGGGTTGATTTCTGCTGCTGCGGCGGCAAAAAAACAGTATAAGGATCGCCAATTGCGGCTACCATACCGGAAATAGCACCATACATCATTTTCTGAGGATCAATCTTGGTTTTGTCGTAGTAAGTCTGAGACAGTAAATTCCAGGTATCCCAAAACAATTTAAAATCTACTGTGACATTTTTAGGAAGACTGCTATTTGTCAACGCAACACCAGGAGTTACAGTAGTAATTTTGCCTTGTAAATCTTTATGTCCCAGCTGCCAGCCCAGTAAAAAAGTTAATAAGGCAATAAGAACCAGCCTTAGATCAACCCGCTTAAAGAAATCTTTCATCGAGAAACTACATTACAATATTATCTCTAAATTGGCAACTGGAATCTTCAGTCGATATCTTTTTGTTTCCACTGTGGCCATAAAGGAATTAATCCCTGAGGGCATTAAAGTTTCTGCCTGATCTACTGCTATAATCTTACCGGAAACTCCCGGGTATGAATTACCGATAATTCTTACTCTTTGCCCCAGGTTGATCTCTTCCAGTTCAGTTCCCTCACTAGCATACTGAATTGTCTCATTTTCTTGGATTGGAGGAAGCTGAGTATTTTTAACCTTGATCAGGCTTTGCGACTGAAATGAGGGCAAATAGATAATTCCCTTATTCCCGTCAACTGACACAAATTTATCATCAAAACTACTTAATAACTCATAAATATCCTCCCCAATAGGCACAGATCCAAACCCCTCACAAACCACAATAGAAGTCCCGATATCATTTTCCGTTTTTTTGGGGAAAATTAACCGGCCTCCTGACATCCCTTTATAATCTTTAGCATTAATTCCGCCGGTGATAATCCCGGAAACCCCAACAGAAATAGCAGTGGTAATAACATCTTTAAAAATCAGGCTGCCGGCCACCAGTATATGCTCACCAAGTGAGGCAGAGATAAACTTTTTTTGTAAAAATTCATCTCTTTTGGTAACTACGTGCAATATTCCATCCCGAATCCTGCCTGAGCCAAACATACCGAAAATTAAACTGGCCGAAGTTTGTATAACCACATGGCCTTTTTGACTGTCTACTGTCTCAACTATTCCATAAACCCCGGCCGGTAAATCCTCTTTTTTAGGCAAAAACTTCAGGCGTAGTTCACCTGTTTTAAGATCCAGAAAATCTACCACCCCATCAGTTGGAGAAACAATAGTTTTCTTCCCTTTTAGAAAACTGCTTTTAAAGGCTAACAGTTCACCTTTATAGATCCGCTGACCTACTGTCCTTTGGATATATTTTTCGATATCCTGGGGGGAAACTTCCAAAAGATGAGCTAGATTAATAGTCCTAAATCCGGCTGAAACAAAAGCCGTACCGATAATTTCCGAAGGAGAAACTTCCTGGCCCGGGGCAACTGTAATTTTACCATTTCCTTTGAGGCTTCTGGTTAACCGGACAATTGCTTCTTTTTGTATTCTTACCCTGGTAGGCGCCAAAAAACTCATACATTCCTCCCGTCTATTAAAAAACCTAAGCGCCCGCCGGAAATTTCCAGAGCCGCTTCTTTTTTTCCCAACAACTTACCATTTGCAAATTTATAGGCAATTTTGCACCGGTTCTTTGAACAGGGAATAACGGTTAAGCTGCCGGCTTTAACCCTTAAATTTTTTCCCAAAATGTTCAGATCCACATAGTCCTGCTTATTTTTAAACTCCGGAGTAACCACCGATCCCACTACTTCATCAGTTTCACTTACCAAAACCACTGTCCAGAGATCTTCAAAAATATCCTTTTTCTTCCGGTTGATCAACAGTCCGTCCACAAAAGCCCAGGTTAAACTCTTAAGATCAGGAACAAAGCGCAAAAAATGCGCCGGAATTATTATTTTTCGAAGAGTGATATTTAAATAGGGATTATCCCCCAGCATGGCATTGGCGATATCTGTCGGTTTGGGACCGTTTAAACGCAAAGCTTCCCTAAGGATTGCCAGCTCAATTTTCATATCACTGGCAGTTAAAGGCAGGGTCTGAGGGTATAAAATTTTATTGGCTAAATAATTTTCAATCTGGATCGGTTCCGGAGTAGGCTTAAGCCAGGCAATTAAATTATTAATATCTATTTGATCAAGATTATCAAAGCTGTCAAATAAACCGGACAGTTTGTTGGGCATATATCTAGTGTAACGCTTTTACAGTTTTGGTACAAATGGAAGCAGTCCAAGGTGGCGGGCGTATTTAATATTTTTAGCAATACCTCTCTGGTGTTTGGCGCAAGCTCCGCTTCGTTGTTTGGGATAAATTTTAGCCCGATCAGTTAAAAAATGCCTCAGGGTAGCAATATCAGTGTAACTTGGCACTGATTTGTTTTTACAATACAAACAATATCTTTTGGGTCTTTCTTCACGATCCCTGGAAGTTCCTCTTTCAGAAGAAACAGGAGCTACTTTTTCTTCCTCAATCACTATTGATTGAACCGGAGCAGTCTCCTCTTTTTTTACAGGAGCCCGTGAAATAATTTTTCTGGTAATTTTCTTTGCTGGCATAATTTAAGGAATTGTATCGTAAATTGGCTGTTAAAGCAACATTAAAACGGGAGATCTTCTTTTACTTCTTCCTGTGGCGGGGTTTCTGGTTTTTCTGACTCATCTTTTTCTTTGCCTTTTTTTTCTACCTCTGGCTCTTCTTTTTTCTCTTCCTTTTTGACTTCTTCCTTCTCAGCCACAGGCTGTTCCTCTGCCGGATGTGACATGACCTCTGCTGTTGCATGTTCAGTTTCCGGCGCTACATAAGGCTCGCTACCACTCTTAGGAGTTAAGACAATCATATCTTCAATTACAATTTCAGTCACATTTCTGGTCTGGCCATCCTGACCTTCCCAGGATCTGGTTTGCAGTCTTCCGGAAATAAATACTTTATGACCTTTTTTCAAAAGCTGATTACAAAGTTCGGCCAGTTTATTCCAGGCCACTAAACGGTGAAAGTCTACTTCTTCTTTTTTCTCACCATCAGAGACATAGGTTCTATTGGTAGCCAAACCAAAAGTACAAACAGCAGCTCCATTTGGGGTAAACCGAAGTTCGGGGTCACGGGTCAGATTTCCTATTAGTTCTACTCTATTCCAACTTCTTGATGCCATTTTTTTACACTCTTACCAGCAGATATCTAAGCAGATTTTCCTCTACTTTTAAATCTTTGTCAATACCTTTGGCAATAGCCGGATCAGCAGTGATTTCAAAATGAGCAAAATAGCCTTTGGTTTGCTTTTTCATCGGATAAGCCAATTCTCTTTCTCCCCACAGATCTTCTTTGTCAATCTTTCCGGAAGTCCCAACAGCTTTTTTGGTAATATCATCAATTAGCCCTTTGCGAGCTTTCTCTTCCATATCCGCTTTAAAAACCAAAGTTAATAAATAGTTATTCACGAGTGGTATTGTACTAGAGTCTGGGCTGCCTGTAAAGCCTTCATTCGTTTCACTTCTTCAGCCTGACGTTGCTGGATTAATCTTCCTCCCTCAGTTGGCATATCAGGTCTAACTTCCCCTGACATCAGCTCAGGAAACCCCTCACCAACATTTATAAAGGGAAAGTGTTTATTACGGGCCATATAGTCAAGCAACTTTCCCCAGGGCGCCTCTATCACACCTTTTAGACCTGTTCTTATAGTATACGGAATTAGCCATGGGAACAAATGATGCCATTTCTGGCCACCCACTTCATCAAAAGTAATAGTACTTATACCTCTACCCAATAGTCCTCCATCAACTGAATCTGTGGAAACAGTTCCATCATCATTGAATTCAGGCTCATATTTCTTACCAAAGATTGCTTCAACAAATTTCCCTGATGTCATTTTCCCTGCATGTCCTAAGGAATTAGTAATATTCCCTCCTTCAATATGAAAACCTAATTTAATAAGATTAAGGATTGTTCCTTCGCCAAGTGCTTCAAGCGCTCTGAGTCCTACCTGATCATTAAGAATAATGCCATTCCGTAGAGCCTCCAAATTACTTGGATCAAGTCCATGAGCTAATGCTACTATACCTGCTGCCATCAAGGATCCTTCAACAAATCCTCTAATTCTGGTTATTTTATAATTCACCACTGCATCGGTTTTTAAATCCGGAGACATATACTCCGGGTGATCTCGATAAAGATGGGAAGCCTGACGATAAAGTCTTACATTTCCCCTTAGTACTGCTCTAACTGGATTTTCCTTACCTGTTAGCATAGGAGAATGAGGATCCTCTAATATAATAGTTTCCTCCTCATCTTGAGTATAATCAGTTCCCTTTTTTGGGACTTCGGGGTAAACCGGATCTTCCGTTGGATAAAATATTTCCTGCCATTTCTCTTTTGTATAACTTAAAGGACGCTTATAAGATTCGCCCTTGCGCTTCATTACTTCCCCTTCTGCCTCTTGTCCTATAAATGAAACCTCCTCCATAGAAAAACGCTCTACACCCTTTGCAAAATGGGAAACGGAATCGGGAACGACAAATCCTTCAGCCTCTTGTGGCTGTTCCCGCTTCCATTCATTGGCACGATATGCATCTAGAAATCGTTTTCTTGAAAGATCGGGTTGACGATGATGACCCCTGTGAACCTCCGCCCAGAGTTCAGCTATGGGTGAATATACCCTCATCTCCCACCTAATAAAACGTTGCAACGCCGGGTGAAGTTTGAGGCTTCTGTGAGTTAGCTCTCTATGATGAAAAGCTGTCACTCCCGCTATACCTGGAATTGCTAATGCAAATCCACCCGCTGTAAATTCAGCAGCTGTTTTAATTATCTCCGGTAAATTAGCTTCTACACTCATATCGGAATTATAACGTAAACGTTACAAGAAGTTTACGATGTAATCGTAAACGATTATATCAGGAAACGTATACAAATCATATTTAGGCTGCTCTTACTATTAATCCCGCTGGCATATCTTCTAAGAAACTTTCATACATTGGCCTGAGTGCCGGAGCAGCCTTTTGCGGATTAGAGCTCACAATCCGAGACATCACAAAATCAACCGGGTTTGCTCCTCTCTCGGTTAACCAATCAATTGTTCTTGGTTCCATTAGTCGCTCTGCTGATATAACTTCCTGTGCTGTAAGAGCGACCTGACCTTCTCTTCTGATGATTTTTCCCCAATTAGGCCCTTGTTCCGGGGGAATAACTTCACTTGGTCCTTCAACTAAAAGCGGCAAAATCCAGCCTTTTCCAAAGTAATTGAGCGTTTCAATCCTTCCTCTTTGAACATAACCATCTCTTGACCTGGTAGTTTCTGGGTATACCAAAACTGCAATATTACCTTTGTGCCACTCCGGGCGTATTGCTTTAAAGGAAGCTTTAGCTAACCAATCCATATCTCTGTTATATTTTTCTATGAGTTCTTTTCGATCTTGGGATAAAGACAGCCCTGAAAGACGTGAAGCTTCACTATAATAGGCTGGAGCAGGCATTGGAAAACAACTCATGCCTCTCATTGCCCACCTGATATACCACCTATCCCACATTTTTAATCCTGAAGCAATTACTATATGTTCAGCCAAATCTGCATATCCGTTAGTTCTTAATGTACGATTTATCGCCGGATGATCTGAGTCAGAAGTGTGGTCAACAGCTATAGTCAGAAATTCTCCCTGACCGATTTTACCCCTAATAAAATCTAAACTTTCCTGCCCCCTTAAGGTAGTATTAGGAAAAACAATTCGTGATGCAACATCTAGAGCAAGCTCACCAACAGCATGAGATTTCCTATGGAAATCCTTATTTTGTCTTAGTCGTTCCATGAAGCCAACGCGGCCTGATATTGTGCTTAAACTTTGACGATCTTCTTTACTTATTTGAGTTGGATGAATAGTCTCAATTACCATAACTTCCTATCTCTGCCCGTTTTCATGAACCAAAGGTCTTCCCATCAAACTTATATAAGCTTTTTCAATACTTAGTTTCTCATATAAAACCATGTAAACAGCCTTTGCAATAGGCACCTCAATATCATGCGCTCTTGCCAACTCTACCACTGCCCTGACTGTATAAAGCGCTTCGACAGTTCTTTCTTTATCGGTGAAGAGATCCTGCGGAGTTATTTTTCCTTCAGCCAGTTCTTTTCCAGCCTGATGATTCCTGCTTAAATCACTGGTGCAAGTAAGTATCAGGTCGCCTACCCCGGAAAGCCCCATTAATGTTTCTGGTTTACCTCCAACAGATGTTACAAACTTGATAACTTCAATTAAACCTCGATCTATCAGGGCTGCCCTGGCGCTTTCTCCTCTTTTTAAGCCATCTCCAATTCCTGCTGCAAAAGCAACGACATTCTTAATGGCCCCTCCCAATTCTACTCCTAATACATCATTTTGCGCATATATTCTAAATGTCGGTGAACTAAAATCATGTTGGAGTCTTTCTGCTAATGGAAAATTGCTCGATGCCAGAGTGGTTGCCATGGGTAGTCCTGCGGCTGCTTCTTCTGCAAAATTTGGTCCTGACAGCACCGCCAACCTTTGACTGATTCCCGGCTCCTCATCTTCCAAAACCTGAGAGCCGGTTTTGTTGGTATCCCTCTCTAAACCCTTGGTTAGCAATATAATCGGCACTCCTTGAGGATTCTCTTCTCTGATCTCCCGGTAAGAGGATCGCAAAAATTTTGAAGGAGGTGCCAGAACCACTACATCTGCACCTTCCAAAGTTGCTTGAGCACTATTGGTAGCTGTTACATTCTCGGGGAATTCAATACCGGGAAGTCTCCTGAGATACTGACGGGAATCTAAAAAAGTTTGATAATCAACCGTATCCCTTAACAACATTCTCACATTATGTCCGGCCTCTGCTGCAATTTTAGAAAACGCTGCGCCCCAGGTACCTGCCGGAAGGGTAGCTATATTAAGTGGTCTTTCCATAATTAACCATTATACTCGGCCCTATAGTAAGTTTCAAGTTAACTTCCGGTTAAAAATTCCACTACGTCCCCATCTTTCATTTCATAATCTTTACCCATAGTTGCAATCCAGCCTTTTAGTTTGGCTGCTGCATACGACCCGGCCTCAATTAACTTTTCATATTGAACCACCTGGGCCCGGATAAAGCCTTTTTCAAAATCCGTATGAATTACTCCGGCCGCCTGCGGAGCTTTGGTTCCTTTTTTGATAGTCCAGGCCCGGACTTCTTTGGGTCCGGCTGTAAGAAATGAAATTAAACCCAACAGTTTATACGCAGCTTTGATCAGTCTTTCCAGTCCCGTTTCTTCCACTCCCATTTCCTTTAAATATTCCAACCTTTCTTGTTCAGACAAATCCACCAACTCCTCCTCTACTTTCGCACAAATCACCATCGCATTCCCCTGACCGATCGCGTCATTGCGAGGATCCGAAGGACCCGTGGCAATCTTCTGTTGATATTCTTCTTCATCAACATTGTATACATACAAAACCGGTTTAATACTTAAAAGCGGCAACTTTTCAAACCAACTTCTTAATTTTTCCCCAACTTCAAATTTCCCTAAAACATGCCCCTGATTTAACTCTGCTGTGATTCTATTTAGAATATCCAGTTGCTCTTTTTCCAGAGTTTTAAGATCGTTAGATCGCAAGCTTTGCTTATCCAGTACCAGTTTTTCCAACACCTGTAAATCAGCTAAACCCAGTTCTGTTTCAATGGTCAGCCGATCCGCATCCGGGCTTTCACTTCCCTCTCTAACAATATTCGGATCGCTAAAATCCCGCAGTACATGAACAATCGCATCTACTTCCCTAATATGTGATAAAAATTTATTCCCTAAACCAGCTCCGGTCGATGCTCCTTTAACCAACCCGGCAATATCCACAAATTCCACCACAGCCGGAACAATTGGCGGCAAGTTCCCCATCTTCTCTTCATCTTTGACAAGAGTCGCTAGAGTCAAGAGTCTAGAGTCTGGAACTGCCACTACTCCCACATTAGGTTCAACTGTAGCAAAAGGATAATTAGCGCTCAAAGCGACTCTCTTTTTCAAAAGCGCATTAAAAAGCGTCGACTTCCCCACATTTGGTAAACCAACTATCCCAACCTTTAAAGACATGTGGAGATTATATCAAATTTATATTAAAATCTTGTCTGATTTAACCAATCAAGTAAAGATTGACCTATTCTTCCGCCTGGTCGTAATCTATAGAGGAAATACCTATATTCTTGTTTTTGATCAATGCCTGGAATGGTTGAAGTGGCGCTCTTAAATCCAGAATCCTTAACTATTTGAACTACCTGTTCATCAAAGGCGCCAAAAGGATAAGCAAAAGAAACAATTGGTTTACCAATTAGTTTTCCCAAAACTACTTTGCTTTGAAACACTTCATTGCTGACATCTTTTAACGACCTGCCTTTAAGCCAGACATGATGCACAGTGTGAGCCCCTATTTCCACCAAACCATCTTTGGCAATTTCCTGCAGTTGAGCAGTGGTTAAGTGATTTGAATTATTTAAAAAACCAGAAATTACATATTGTGTAGCCTTAGCATGATATTTTTTTAAGATAGGATAAGCATCAGTATAAAAATCCCTGTATCCATCGTCAAAGGTTAAAACAACAGGTTTGCCAGGTAGTTTAGCCTTTCCATCTAACACTTCTGCCAACTCTCCTGCAGTCATAAAGTTATACCCTGCTTCTTTTAAGGTTTTTACTTCCTGCTCTAAGTTGTAAGGGGTAGTATTTAAGGAAATTCTGGTTTTATCACCTTTATCTTTAACATACTCAACATAATGATACATAAGTATTGGCACATGTACCATATAAGGAAGTTGTCGCGTGGCAACCGAAAGGTTAGCTGAAGAGGTAACTGCTTTTTGCACATCTTGAGGAATAGTATTTTGCAGCTGTTCTTTGATCTCGCTGCCATTTAAAGATGAATCAAGCAAGTTGTTTTGGTAATATTTAAAGCCCACAAAACCAACTAAGGCTAAAGTTAAAACTAACAGAATATTACGCATACTGTCTTTATTATTTCAGATGGACAACTTTCCAGCAAGTTGCTAGTATTAAGATATTAATGAAAAAAAGGAAACTCTTTAAAAGAAGTCTGATTTTTTTGCATATTTTATTTGCGATTGTTGGCCTTTACACATATCTTTCTGCCTATAAATATGCAGAAAACCTACTTATCCAAAAGACGCTTAGCAAACAGCTGGTTTTGGCCAAAGCAGGCTCTTTGGCTGTAGAAAATTTGCTAAAAAATGTCCAAAGTGAATTAAAATCTTTTGTCTTTTCTTTTGATAAATCCACTGAAACAGATATTATTGATAAAGATTCAACCAGGGCTGAATTTATAACTTATATGCAAAGAACCCAACTACCTATAAGTGGAATCGCCTTGTTTGATGAGAATAGTAAGGTCAGTATTTTGGAAAACAGATTACATACTAGGGAAGGCGAGGGAGAAGATTTTTCCAAAGCGCAGTTTATTAAATGGAGTAAAGATCCTAAAAATAAAGGTAAAACTTTTATCTCTACTCCTTTAATTGGTACTGTAGGAACCTCAAAAGGTAAGATTATTTATAATGTGGTGGAGCCTTTATATTTTGGTAACAAATTCAAGGGCACCTTAGCTATTAGGTTACGGGTTGAGGATTTTACCAAAACCTTTGTCACTCCTTTAAACATTGATTCTTCTGAGGATGTTTTCATTATTAATACCAAAGGTACAGTGATTGCTGGAAAAGATTCCCTGTTAAATAAAAATCTGTTTGACTTTGCCAGTAAAGAAAAATGGAGTAATTATCAAGATTATATAAATAAATTGAACCTGGCCCTTAAAAAAAACGAAACGCAAGTCACTTGGACTTCTAAATTGCCCAATGAAAAACCTAGAGAAATGTTAGTGGGAATAAGTAAAATTGATATTCCAGATACTGATCAGGATTTATATATGAAGGTTGCTACCCCCAAAGAAGGAGTATTAGACTCTTTAGGTGGTTTAAGAAAATATGGTTATTTTTGGCTGGGATTTGGGATATTAACCACAATTATTGGAAGTATACTTATCATCCGCCTTCAAACAGACTGAACAGTTCCTATTAATTTTAGTCTTTTTAAAATTACAGCAATAATGATTGATCCTAAGCTGCAAAAGGTAAAAGCTAGACAAAAATCAACTAGTCCCACCTTTGATACTTCAAAAAAGTCCCTGATTGGAGGTGTTAAGATACATACAACAAAAAGGGAAAACAAAGATAATAGCAAGCCAACCACAATTTTCCGATAAAGAATCTCTTTTAAACTGTAATGTTGAAGATAAATTAGAATAATATTGTTTAGACCCAAGAATATGACTGTTAAAAGCAGCATTGTTCTTGAGTAAAAAAGTTTCTCAGAAGTTATATCATAGTAAGTATAGGCAATGGTATACAAGATTGCATTCCCGAAACCAACAATGCCTGAAAAAAGCAGTAATCTTTTAATAAAACCTTCATCAGTGGTGGAGAAATTATGTTTTTCCAAAGCTAACACAAAGGATGGAATACCAATAATAAGTAAGCTTGAGAGTT
>Ga0209515_10003352_pt1 | contig 23119 bp, 25 predicted proteins | sample Subgroupgradi54m_FD_187454 | JGI IMG/M metagenome (GOLD analysis project Ga0209515, IMG submission 187454) | Subsurface groundwater microbial communities from S. Glens Falls, New York, USA - GMW60B uncontaminated upgradient, 5.4 m (SPAdes)... ... | reverse complement strand
GCCGAAGCGCACCGCGTCTTGAAAACCGGCGGATATTTTTTCGTCAAAACACTTTGCAAGGATGGCGACCAAAACGCGAAAGTGCTTCTCAAAAAATCCCCGGGGGCGGAGCCGGATACGTACATCAACAAAGATATGGGGCTTACAGAGAGGGTTTTCAGCGAGCAAGATTTCAAGAATTTGTACTCAAAATATTTTATAATCATTCGTCTCGAGAAAAAAACGAGCTATACAAGGTTTAATAATCAAAGCTACAAGCGTAATTTCTGGCTTTCGTACATGAAGAAAATATAAATTGACTCCATTCCCACTATTTGATATTATTTCATCATGAAAGTTAAGCTTGTAAAAAAAGCAAAAATACTGAATATAAAAAAGAGCGCCCTCAAAAACATGGACGAACGCGGTTTCGGCGCGATTCTCGAAGACCTGAGTGATAAGTTTTCGATTATGATTGAGGGGTTGAGTATGGTAAACCAAAAATTTGATACATTTAAAATTGAAATCACTGAGAGAATAGACTCACTTGAGGAAACAATGAGAAGTAATTTCAAAACTGTTTTTGATTATCTTTCTCGAATGGATGAAGATATTCAACAGATAAAATCTGATTTTGCAAATCTCAAAGTCAGTAAAGCAGATGAAACCGAGGTCGCACAAATGAAAATTCGTATCGCCAATCTCGAATACGAACTTGCCCAAGTGCGACGGATTGCGGAACGGAAAGTGTAATATTTGACAAGTTTTTTTATATAGCTATAATATAGTTATTAGCTATATTATTTTTTTTGTATGGAAGACTTTTTTACCAAGAAGCTAAACCGTTCAGGGACGAAGCGCATCTGCCACGAGATACAGATTGTGTTTAAGAGCGACGCCGATCTCAAAGAAAAAACCCTTGAAAAAGCGAAAGGGGAGGGGGTGACGCTCAAAGCGGTGCTTACGATGGCGATGCGGGCGTATGTGAATGATGAAATGGTGTTGGGGATGTGGAGGAGGGAAGAGTTTTATGACGATAAGGGCGACTCTCCGCCGGCGAAGAAAAAACGAAGTAAAATTTCTAATATCCAATTTCCAATATCTAATAAAAATTCTAATGTCAAAAATTCGAAATTTTAACATTAGACATTTTATTAGAAATTAGATATTAGTAATTGGAAATTTTTAAAACGGTAATCAATAAATTAAAAACTAATCAATATAATGTATGGCAAAAATACTTGGTATAGACTTGGGAACGACAAATTCGGCAATGGCGATTATTGAGGGCGGAGAGCCGAAGATTATTGAGAATATTGAGGGTGCGCGAACAACGCCCTCCACCATTGCCGCCGCAAAAAACGGCGAAAGACTTGTGGGCGTGTCTGCAAAGCGTCAGTCCGTGACGAATCCGCAGAGTACCCTCTACGGCATCAAGCGCTTGATTGGGCACAACTTCGACGATGTGGGTGTGCAGAAAGACAAAGGCATCGTGCCGTTCTCTATTGAGAAAGCGGATGACGGCGTGGGGGTGAAAGTAAAAATGGGAGATAAGTTTTATCGACCCGAAGAAATTTCCGCGATGGTGCTCCAGAAGCTCAAAACTGACGCGGAAGCGAAACTTGGCGAGAAAATCACGGATGCGGTTATTACCGTGCCGGCATACTTCAGCGACTCGCAACGGCAGGCAACCAAAAATGCCGGACAGATTGCGGGATTTAACGTGCTTCGCATCGTCAACGAGCCGACCGCCGCTGCGCTTGCCTACGGCTTCAATAAAAAGAAAAATGAAAAAATCGTCGTCTACGACTTCGGCGGAGGAACATTTGATGTTTCGGTGCTTGAGGTTGGAGATGATGTGATTGAAGTAAAATCAACCGACGGCGACGTGCACATGGGCGGGGAAGACATTGATCAAGACATCATCCGCTATATTTCCGACGAATACAAAAAAGAAAGCGGCATTGATGTTTCCAAAGACATGCTCGCGCTTCAGCGCCTGAAAGAGTCCGCGGAAAAAGCGAAGCATGAACTCTCGACTTCGATGGAGGCGGAAATAAACATTCCGTTTATCACTTCCGACGCGTCAGGTCCCAAGCACTTGCTTTTGAAAATAACCCGCGCAAAACTGGAAGAACTCGCGGGGAAATACATCGACAAGTCAATCGAGATTACCAAGCGGGCGCTTGAAGCGTCCACTTTTAAGGTTTCCGAAATTGACGAGATTATCTTGGTGGGAGGGCAAACCCGCATGCCCGCTATCATTGCGGCGGTAAAGAATTTTTTCGGCAAAGAACCGAATCGCACTATCAACCCCGACGAAGTGGTGGCGGTTGGTGCGGCAATCCAGGCGGGAATTCTTCAAGGCGAAGTCAAAGATGTTCTTTTGCTTGATGTTATACCGCTTTCTCTCGGATTGGAAACTTTGGGCGGCGTGGCGACAAAATTGATTGACCGAAACACCACCATCCCGACCTCGCGCTCGCAAACCTTTTCAACCGCGGCGGACAATCAGACATCCGTTGAAATACACGTGGTGCAGGGAGAGCGTCCGCTCGTTTCCGATAATCGTTCCCTCGGACGCTTCATCTTGGACGGCATTCCGCCGGCGCACCGCGGCATGCCTCAGGTGGAAGTTACTTTCGATGTTGATGCAAACGGCATTCTTTCCGTCAAAGCGAAAGAGAAAACTTCCGGCAAAGAGCAGTCCATCCGCATTGAAGGATCATCTGGCCTTTCAAAAGAAGAAGTGGAAAAAATGAAGAAAGATGCCGAACTCCACGCGGAGGAAGACAAAAAGAAGCAGGAGCTTACGGAAGTGAAAAATAAGGCGGAGTCGGACATTTATACTGCGGAAAAGGCGCTTCGCGATAGTGGCGACAAAGTTCCGGCGGAAATGAAAATAGCGGTGGAAGGGAAAATTACCGCTCTTAAAGGTTTGAAAGAAAGCACCGATAAAGAAGCCATTAAAAAAGCGACGGATGAACTTTCAAGCGAACTTTCCAAAATCGGCGATGAAATGATTAAGCACGAACAAGATGCGAAGCCGGCGGAAAGTGTGCCGGCAGAAGAGAAGAAAGACGAAAAGAACGATAGTAATGTCCGCGATGCGGATTTCAAGGAAGGGGAAGAGGGGAAATAGAAAAAGAAAAAACGCGACCGTAAGGGTCGCGTTTTTTGTACCAAACTAATTCACAAATAATGTTCCCATGCCGGCAAAGAGCAGGAAGAGTGTTTTTAGCCCAAATATGAGGTTGCAAACAATAAAAGTTATCCACACCACCCCTAAAATAATCGGACCGATTACCGTAGTGGCAATTTGTAATTCAATGCCATAGTCGCTTGCCGCCCGCACTACCCCGAACGGATTTAACAGCATTTGCCAAAAAGCGGATGTTACCATGTCGGGATTTGCAAAATAATATCCGATTGCCCAACCTGCGGCGCAATAAGACAAAGTAACGGCAATTAAAGCGTATTGTAAAGAACGATTCACGAGAGGTCTCCTTCGGCGGGGAAAAATGATGCTCGGTACTACTCGGGTATCTTTTCATTTTTGTTGCTTTTTGTCAAGCTTACGCCCTTGCTTTTTAAGAGACAATATGCTATAATTATGTAAGAAACTTTTTGTCAATGAGGATATTTTATGGAACAGAATCTTATTATTTTTGCGTCGGGTACTGAAACAGACGGCGGTACGGGCGCCGCGAATCTTGTTCGAAAATTACCTAATGTTAATGTTGTTATTGTTTCAAATCATGTGCGCGGCGGAGTGAGGCGTGAGGCGGATGCAAACGGTGTGCCGTTTTATTATTTCCCCGGTCCGTACACAACGGAAGGCTACCGCGAACTGATTTATGAAATCAGTGAAAATATGGACGTGGATGTGGGGGATTGGTGGCACGCGCTTTCCGGCTGGTTCAAAAAAGTGTACTGGCTTCCACCCGCGCGAACGTTTAATATCCACCCCGCTCCGTTGCCGCAGTTTGCCGGAATGTATGGCGAGAAACTTCATCGGATGGTGTGGGACGCATACCAAAAAGGTGAGATTACCGAAGGCGAGATTGTCATGCATTTTGTCACTGAAAAGTATGACGATGGACCGGTATTCTTCAGAACGCCACTCCCTCTTCGAGGCATTAAAACCTATGAAGATTACAGGAAAATTGTCCGCATTCATGAGCACAACTTTCAGCCTCGACTTGCAGAACTTGTCATGAATGGCGATATTTCGTGGGACGGAGTAAATCCCGAATCACTCCGAACATAAGCATTTTATGAGAACGTCGCCCCGAAGCCAAAGCTCGCGGGGCGGTTTTTTTTATGGTAAACTGAGGATATTATCAGGCAAAATATATTTATATGAAAAAAGTAAAAATTTATACCACCGCCACGTGCACGTACTGCAAGATGGCGAAAGAGTTTTTTAAGGAGAAAGGCGTCGAGTATGAAGAATACAACGTCGGCACCGATGTTGAAAAAAGAAAAGAAATGCTTGATATAAGCGGTCAGATGGGCGTGCCGGTCATCACCGTGGAAGGAGAAACGGAACCCATTATCGGCTTCGACAAACCGCGGCTCATCAAAGCGCTCGGACTGTAAAAATTTTACACAATTTTCCGCCCGCAAAAGATGCGGGCGGAATCCCGCCCTCGTAGTTCAATGGATAGAACGGCTCACTCCTAACGAGTCGATGTAAGTTCGATTCTTGCCGAGGGCATAAGAGCGAAGCGAATATGACCTCGGAGGAAGCCAACTGCTTGGCTTCCGTCAAGAATCGAACGCCGGAACGACCTAATTTTCTTGAGCGAAGCGATTAGAAAATGGAAGTGCCTGTGTGGTGCCATGCCCCCGCGGGGCAGGTGAGGTGAGGAGTGGGTTTAGGGACCCGCTCCGCAAGACCTTTTGAGAAATTTTGAAAGCGAAGCGAATCAAAAAGTCCAAAAGGTATACAGTGCCTGTAAGGCAGACCCAGACAAACTTTTCCGCAGAAAAGTTTAGTCGAGGGTGAGGAGTGGGTAGGGACCCGCTTCGCAAGACCTTTTGAGAAATTTTATGAGTGAAGCGAAATAAAATATTCAAAAGGTGTACCGCTCCTGTAAGGAGATACTCTTGCCGAGGGCACACGTAGCGAGAGCAAAAGTACCTCCTCACACCGTCGTCATTCCCTCGGAAGAGCGACCTAAATTTTAACGACCGCAGGGAGTAGAAAATTGGAAGTACTCTTGTGGTGGGAATCTAGATTTTAGTTCTGGTTCCCCCAAAAGTCATTTCGCCGCGAGGAAGACGACGAGCGGTTAAATAAGAACTAAAACAAGAAGTTTTTAAGGGGTGTGAGGACTTACGAGCAAAAAAACTGGTAAAATAAGCTTGTTTGTGGTATAATGTGAGGAATTATGGATAAAAAATCCCTGTCCGAACAAGACATTTGCTCAAAGTTCATTCTGCCCGCTATCATCAATGCGGGCTGGGATTTACAGCTCCAAATCCACGAACAAAAAACGTTCACCGCGGGGCGCATCCAAATTCACGGTAGGTCAATCTCGCGCGGCGAAAAAAAGCGCGCTGATTTTATTCTCTACTACAAAAACCATCTGCCTATTGCCGTTGTTGAAGCAAAAGACAACACGCACAGCGCAAGCGCCGGACTGGAGCAAGCGCTTGATTATGCGCAAACTCTCGATGTTCCTTTTGTATACAGTTCCAACGGGGACGCATTTATCGAGCACGACCGCCTGACCGGAACGGAAACTGAAATACTCATAGATGAATTTCCTTCACCCGAAGAATTATTCCGTCGGCTTTCCCACGCGAAAGATTACAACGACGAGCAAAAACAAATCGTTTTACAAGATTACTATGACGACCCTTCCGGCAAAGACCCGCGCTACTACCAAGAAACAGCCGTCAATAAAGTCGTTGAAGCGGTAGCAAAAGGCAAAGACCGACTTTTACTCGTCATGGCGACGGGTACGGGTAAAACTTACACGGCATTTCAAATCATTTGGCGCCTCTGGAAATCTCGCACAAAAAAGAGAATTTTGTTTCTGGTAGACCGCACCGCGCTCGCACAGCAAACCATGCAGGGCGACTTTCGCTACTTCGGCGGCGCAATGACAAAAATAGGCAACGGCAATGTAGACAAAGCTTACGAAATTTATGTCGCCCTGTATCAAGGGCTCACGGGGGAAGGAAAATCCGAAGAAATCGAAGAGGAAAAGAAGAAGCTCTTCGAACAATTTTCCTCGGACTTTTTTGATCTCATTATCGTCGACGAATGCCACCGCGGAAGCTCGAACGAAAACAGCGCATGGCGGGAGATTCTCACTCACTATGGAAGTGCCACCCAAATCGGTCTTACCGCCACGCCGAGAGAAACAAAAGACATCAGCACGCAAGAATACTTCGGCGAGCCGGTTTACACGTATTCGCTCAAGCAGGGCATTGAGGACGGTTTTCTTGCGCCTTACAAAGTTATTCGCTACCGCTTCAACAACGACGAGTGGCGCCCGCCGGAGGGCTTTCGTGATACCGCGGGCGAAATTGTCCCTGATGAAATTTACAACGAATCAATGTTCGACCGGCGCATCATCATAGATGAGCGCAACAGAGCCGTGGCAAAATGTGTCGCGGATTTTATGAGAGAAACCGACCCCTACCAAAAGACGATTATTTTTTGCGTGGACATCGCCCACGCGGAACGAATGCGCTCGTGCCTTGTGGCGGAATTTGCCGACAAAGTGAAAGAAAATTCAAAATTCATCGTGAAAATTACGGGCGATGATTTTTACGGCAAACTTGAAATAGAAAATTTCATCAATCCGGAATCGCGCTACCCGGTCATCGCGACCACGTCAAAACTCCTTTCAACGGGCGTGGATACCAAAACCGTCAAACTCATTGTGCTTGATGCGCCCATGAATTCCATGACGGAATTTAAGCAGATCATCGGGCGCGGGACACGTGTAGAAGAACAATATGGCAAATACTACTTTACCATTATGGACTTCCGCAACGTTACGCGCCTTTTTGCAGACCCCGCTTTTGATGGCGACCCCGTCAAAGTTTATGAACACGACGGCAACACCGCGGTTGATGTTACTGACCGTATCAACCAAGAAACCATTTCAGAAGAAGAAATTTTGAAAGAAAATCCGCACGGGGAAGTCTTGATAGACGGCACGGAAACTGCGGAGAAACCGAAGAAAATTCGCATCAAAGACGGCGTTGATTTTTATCCGATTCATCGCACGGTGCAGTACATCGACCCGAAGACCGGAAAGCTCATCTCGGAATCTCTTGTGGATTTCTCAAAGAAAACCATTCTTTCGGAATATGCATCGCTCGATGATTTTCTCACCAGATGGAAAGAAGTTGACCGCAAAGATATTATCGTGAACGAACTCCTTGATCGGGGTATCGCCTTTGAAGAACTCCGTCAAGATGTCGGCGTCGAGCTTGATGTCTTTGACCTCGTGCTTCATGTGGCATACGGCAAAAAGCCCCTTGCCCGCAGCGAGCGCGTAAAGAAAATAAAAGAGGGCGATTATTTTACAAAATATGAAGGCAAAGCGCGAGAAATCATTGACCTTTTACTTGCGAAATACAGCGACGAAGGTATAACCGCCATAGACGACATCGGCGACCTCATTGTTTCCCCATTTACTGATTACGGCACACCCATTGAAATCGTAGAGGATATATTTGGAGGAAGAGAACAGTATTTGGAAGTTATCAGAAATATCGAAAATCGGCTTTATCAAGAGTAGTCCGCCAACCGTCGTCCTCTCCCCATTAGTAAGGGGGAGATTGAGAGGGGGTTTGTAGTTATAAAAGATACTAACTTATTTATGTCCAACATTTCATCCGTCATCAAAAATATCCAAGACACCATGCGCCAAGACGCGGGGCTTGATGGCGACGCACAGCGTATTTCACAGCTCGTCTGGATGCTTTTCCTCAAAATTTTTGACGACCGTGAGAAAACCCTTGAGCTTATCGACCCGAAATATTCTTCGCCGATTCCGGAGATGTTCCGATACAGAAACTGGGCGACCGATGCCGAGGGTATCACCGGCGACGAGCTGGCAAACTTTATCGACAAAGAGCTTTTCCCCGAGCTTCGCGCACTCGAGGTATCTCCTCTGGACATGCGCGGATACCTCATCAAAAATGTTTTCTCCGATACCTACAATTACATGAAGAACGGTACCTTGATTAGAAAGGTGCTCAACAAAATAAATGAAATAAATTTCAACAAATTAGACGACCGCCATGCGTTCGGCGACCTTTATGAAAAGATTTTGAAGGACTTGCAGGGGGCGGGCAATGCGGGAGAGTTTTATACACCGCGTCCGCTTACCAAGTTTGTGGTAGAAATGATAAATCCGCAAATCGGCGAGAAGGTGCTCGACCCCGCATGCGGGACGGGTGGCTTTTTAGTAAATACACTCGAGCACATGCGCACACAAGTACGCACGCAAGAGGACGAAAAGAAAATCCACGAATGCGTGCACGGTGTAGAACTCAAACCGCTTCCACACATGCTCGCTATTACCAATTTGATTTTACATGGAGTAGAAGACCCGTCGACCGTGCTTCGCGGAGATATGCTTTCGCGTCCATACACCGACTACGGCCCAAAAGACCGCGTGGATGTCATCGTTGCTAATCCGCCGTTTGGCGGAGTTATCACAGGCGGGAATGAAATCAATTTTCCGAAAAAATATCAGTGCAAAGATACCGCGCTTCTGTTCCTTTTTCTCTTCACACATCTCTTGCGCGAAAACGGAAGAGCGGGGGTGGTACTGCCCGACGGTGTTCTCTTCGGCGAAGGGGTGGCATCGAATATAAAAGAAAAACTTTTGACCGAATGTAACGTGCACACCATCATCCGCTTGCCGGCGGGAGTTTTCCAGCCGTACGCGGGAGTAAATACCAACCTCGTATTTTTCACCAAAGGCGAACCTACAAAAGAGGTGTGGTATTACCAAATGACACCACCTGCGGGGATGAAACAATACACTAAAAACCGCGGCATCACCGATGCCGAATTTGAGCCGGTGAAAGAGTGGTGGCACAACCGCACAGAAAATGCGAACGCGTGGAAAGTTTCCATTGAAGAAATAAAATCACGAAATTTCAACCTCGATTTTAAGAATCCGAAAGGTGCGGAAGTGGCGGAGGAATTAAGCTCAAAAGAATTGGCTGAGAGAATTTTAGAGAGAGAAGGGGAGATAAGAGATATTTTAAAAAATATATAAATGAGTTGCGGTTGTCTAAAATCACAAAAGTGATAAAGTAAAAAAATTATGGAAACTGACAAAACATCGAAATATGATGAGTGGAATGAACAAAAGAAATCCATCGCTTTCAGTGAAGATACTTCAAAAATTTATTTTCGAGAAGGTGATATTTGGTGGTGTTCTCTCGGGCTTAATGTTGGGAGCGAATCTTTTGGAAAAGGCGGAGCATTTCGCCGCCCTATTTTAGTTATCAAGAAATTATCTCACGATACCTGTATTGCAGTTCCCCTCACTTCAAAAATGAAAGAGGGAAGTTGGTTTGCAGGCATCACCCTCGGAGGAGAAAACAAATGGGCTATGCTTTATCAAATTCGCATGATTCATAAAAAACGTTTTCAGCGAAAAATCGGAGAGCTTGATGATAAAGATATTGCTCTAGTAAAAAAGAAACTCAAGATATTGCTTGAGCTTTCTTGAAAAATCATCACCCCGCCCGAAAGCGAGGATCGATGGGAATATCCCAAAAGTACTTATATTATATACCAACCTGCCGACAAGTCAAGTAAACGTTATCCCCACCCCGCAAAACCGCCCGAAAACGGCGGTTTTTTCTTTATTTTGGCGAGAAAATGTGATAGGGTAAAAAATATGAAACAAGAAATCAGTAAAGCCAGTTTCGATAAAACCAAAGAAGAGGGCGGGAATTTCTATAAAACTCTCGGCAAAGTATATTGCCCGTATTTCAAAGAAGAGGTTTCTTTTAACGCCAAAGGGCTAGAGCATCTAAAATTTAAACAGAAAAACTTCGCGCGTTCGCTTTCAGATCAGTACATACGATTCAAAATCCTCAAATTCGCGCCGGAGGTGTTGAAACTCACAAAAACCGTTCAAGGCGTTTCCGAACAAAAAGTGTTTGAGCTCATACGGAGCAATCAGCGCAACGAACATAAAATGGTAAATGCGATTTATTACGAGTTCGTTGCTATCTTGAATCGGACGCGGGTGCGCGTTGTCGTGAAGCAAGTCGATGGCGCACCGAAATATTTTTGGAGCATCATTCCGTTTTGGAAGATTAACAAAGAAAAAGGGAAAAGGAAATTGCACTATGGAAGTCCGGAACATGATTAAAAATACAAACAAAAAACACCGCGCGAGGCGATGTGTCCGGTGATGTTCTTTGGTGGCACTTGGCTACGGTTTGGACAAACATTGACCGTGAGAGGGCAAGCCCATCCAAGCGCCAACTTAAATATAGCACTTTCCGACTCAAAAAACAAGAGATTATCCCCAAGTCCACCCACCCCGCAAAACCGCCCCAAAACGGCGGTTTTTTGGATTTTTGGGCGAGAATGTGGTATGGTGGGGATGCAACACTTGCGCATTTTGAAAAGTCGGCGGCGGAGTTTGATGAAAAAGTAATAGAATGAAATAACATGGACGATATTCATGTAACAATAGGCAGAGAGGAAATTGCGATAAATAGAGATGTGTTTTTGATCTTGCTCGAATTTCCTCCGATAAAACAACGTGCACCGTACAAGAAAGCTCTTGAAGTAGGGAAAATAACTCTCGATAATTTAAGACTACTTTCCACTGAAGCGAATGTTCCATATCCGTTATTTTTTGCGTCACAAGAGCTTCTTAAAGAACAAGTTAGGGATCAGAAAAAAGAATTGTTTGAAAAAATGCCAAGCAAAGACGAAATCCGGCTTAGTTCAAGGGGTAAAATGAAAAGCGACGACATAGCTTTAATTGTAAAAGATTTAGGTGGGAAACAAGATCTTCTTAAAAAACGTATTTTGCAAAATGAAGCGGATAATAAGTTTGTAGGTTTAATTCTAAAATCACAAAAAACAGGGGTGGTTATTTGTGATTTAGCAACAGAAACAAGAAATTATTTCGGAATTGATTTGGTCGAATTTCGTAAAAAAAATAAAACTAAAGCGTTGAGTTACTTGTGTGAAAAACTGGAAGAAAAAAATATCTTTGTTTCTCGTAGCTCACACAATTTTATGCCACAAAATATCGACAAGAATATTCCGTTAAGCGGAATATGTGTGAAGGATAAAAAATTTCCCTTTATCTTTATTAATACCCGTGACGGGGATAATGAGCCGTTAATTTTGGAAACAGAAGGTCGGCAAACATTCACGTTAGTTTTAATGCTCGTTGGGATTGGAATGAATAAGTTCGTACTAAGCTCAAAAGACAAAAATTCGATGTCAGAATTAGAGCGCATAATTTTTAAAATTGCAGGGGAGGTTTTACTACCCAGAGAAGACCTTTTGAAGGTGAATCTAAGCGGTATTGGAGATCTCGAAAATTGGTCAACTTTCTTTTCTGTTACACCAAGCATGCTTTTAATGCGACTTAAGGAAGAAAGATTAATAAATAAATCTTTGGCAGAAAATTATTTTCAAGTTTTGAAAGAAAAAAGTAATATGGCAAAAAAGGGAAAAGCCCCGAAACGTTCACCGCTACCTGAAAACGGATACGCAAAATATAACGGTGAAAGATTTTCTCGAGAAGTTATGCTTGCTCATAATCATGGTAAAATTACCCGCGATGAATCGAGTCTATTTCTTTTTAAAAGACGAAGGGTACCACAAGGTTTATTTGAGGTGTATAATAAAAAATTTTCTTAATGTATGAAATATTTACTAGATACCAATAGCGTTGCAAATGAGCTTTTAAAAAAGCGTGGTGATTTTTTTATAATACGAGATGTTTTAAGTGAAAGTCCGCGGTTGAGAGAAAAGGAAATAGAACTTCGGTCGTTTGGGGTTACAATCGTTGAAGTAACAATAAAACAATTAAGAAAGCTTAAAGAAGTAGTACTTTTTGATCATTGTGGTAATCTTAAGTTAATTAGATTATACACAAATATGGGCATGGCAGATGTTCTTATGCTCGCTTATATTTTATCTGAAACTGAACAGGAAGGGCTGTTTCCTCCAGAACCATGGACGCTTGTTACAAAAGATGCACCACTTTCTGATGCGGCTAAAAAATATGATATTGAGTGTGTATCAGCAGACTTACTAGTAAAAACTTTATGATACGGCAAACAAAAAAACTTGGTGAAGTTTGTGAAATAATTACCGGAGGTACTCCAAAAACTTCAGTAAAAGATTTTTACGGAAATGAGTTTCTTTGGGCGGGACCCTCTGATTTAGGTCGTGGTATTTTTGTGACGAATACAAACAAAAAACTTTCAAAAAAAGGATTTAGAGAAAGTGGCATTCGTATTATTCCAAAAGATTCAGTTATGATGAGTTGTATTGGTTACATTGGTAAGATTGGAATTGCCCGCGAGGAAATGGCAACTAATCAGCAAATAAATACCTTTGTTCCTAATCATGAAATTTTGGATTCAAAATATCTTTATTATTCACTCATATTTAAAGCGGAAGAGTTTCGAGAGAATTCATCACAAACCACCTTACCGATTATTAACAAAACAAAATGTTCAAATATTGAAATCCCGCTCCCGCCCCTCACTGAACAAAAGGAAATTGTGAAAATGCTGGACGAGAAGATGGGGAAGATTGCGGAGGCGAAGCGCTTGCGCGCCGAGGCTCTTGCCGACACCGAAAAAATCCTCCCTCAAACGCTCCGTGAAATTTTTAAAGAGGGAAAACAGCGCGGGTGGGAAGAGAAAAATATTGGGAATATCTTCGCATTAAATTATGGAAAAGGTCTTTCAAAACTAGAGAGATCAGAAAATGGAGACTACATTGCTTATGGCGCAAATGGTGAGCTTGGTAAAACTGATAAATTTTTGATTGAAGGGAAAAGTATAATTATTGGTCGCAAGGGGTCGGCTGGTAAAGTAATTCGTGTCTCGGGAAAGTTTTGGCCAACAGATGTTACTTATTACGTGACAGAAGGGGAGGGTTATAATATTGATTTTGCTTTTTATTTGTTCAAGTATTTAGATTTCACACAGTACGCAAAAGGAGTTAAACCGGGGATAAATAGAAATGAAATTTATTCATTAAAATTTAATCTCCCGCCCCTCGCCGAACAGCGAAAAATCGTCGTCAATCTCGACACGCTCTCAAAAAAACTCCGCACCCTCCGTGACAGGGAAACCGCCCAACTCGCCGACCTTAAATCCCTTGAACGCGCCCATCTCCGCGAAGCCTTTGCGGGGGAAGTGTGATAAAATATTTCGTATGGAGTTAACAGATCAAGAAAAAATAATTCAACAGCAAGCGAGAGTCTCGATTCAAGCAAGAAAAGATGAGCTTGTTGATAAATTTATTTTACAAAAAAACCCGCTACGCTTGGGTTTTATTACTATGTTTATGGCGGGCTCTCCCGGGGCGGGGAAGACGGAGTTTTCTCAAAAATATATGCCGCTCATCGTTAATGATAAATATGAAAAACTAATAAAACTTTTGAGTAAAAAAGGGATAGACGTTAGCTCGGCAAATTCCCTTTTTGTCCGTATTGACGTTGATGAGATTCGAGAATTTTTAAATGAATATCAAAGAACTGATATTACGGCTGGAATACGCGGTAATGCCCACGTTATTCAAAAAGCGGCAAATGAGGGGCTGGATATACTGCGTGAGTACTGCCTCTCAAACGAAATTTCTTTTTTGCATGATGGTACTTTTGGAAATTATGATACCATGAAGAAAATTGTTAAAAAATCGATTCAAACGGGTAGGGACGTTCAAATATATTACCTTTATCTTGATCCGCTGACGGCGTGGGAATTTACAAAAGCTCGAGAGTATTTGGAGGGGAGAAACATAGTTAAAGAAAAGTTTATAGAGCAATACTTCAAATCAAGAGAGAATGTTGATAAAATAAAAAAGAAATTTGGTGATAAAGTAAAAATCCATTGCGTTTTGAAAAATAGCGAAAATAACGTAGAAGAAACAGCGTTCAATGAGCAAAGTATTGACAAGTATTTAGAAACAAAGTATAGTAAAGGAATTATAAAACGTTATTCGGCAGAGGATTTACTAACACTCATTTCTTAGCTATAATACCCTATATGTTTAGTTTCCTATTTAAAAACAAAGATAAACAGAAGGAGGAGGCCAAAAAGCTTGTGCTCAGAGAGTTTTTTAATTCTGCCGACCAAAAAAAGGCGGTTCTGAGAGCTGCGAAAGAATCAGCTGAAGACCAGAAGATACTCGTCGCTCGGTACCGTAAATTAGTTGGGCAGTAAATTTACCCTGAATCAAAAGACTATCTTGAAGACCATCCGGAATGAGGGGTGGCGATTATTTCTTGTTAGCGCGGCACAGCCAAACGTAAACGGTTCAAAATTGGCAAAACTTAAACTCAGTATCCCGCCCCTCGCCGAACAGCAAAAAATCGTCGCCAATCTCGACGCGCTCTCAAAAAAACTCCGCACCCTCCGCGACAGGGAAACCGCCCAACTCGCCGACCTTATACCATATCTCATTAATCTTTCCGCACCAAGTCCGTAAAATTTTGGCCGGTTGCGTTGATAAAATTTTTCGGCTTATCCCGATAAACCTTAAAATTTTATCAAACGCCCCAGCACAAAATTTTTTCGGACTTATACGGAAGACTTAATGAGATATGGTATTAAATCCCTTGAACGCGTCTACCTCCACGAAGCCTTTGCGGGGGAAAGCGAAAAAGTCAAGTAAGCCATAAGATGCCGGGGGCAGTTATTCCTTGTCTGCACCTTTGCAAAAATGTAAAATGTAAGTATATATTTCGTCTTCTAATAAAAGAAACCGATTAAAGCATCTACTTGTTTTTGCTTGCGTTATTAGTAGCTTTAATATATAATCGCAACATGAAAAATATATTAGCACAAGAGCTATTCAAAAAGATGAAAGTCGCGAATGAGCAGATATCTACATTCAGCGCGGAACAAAGGAAATCCCTTGAAAAATCATGGGATATTGAGCATGCCTATTATTCCAGCTCTCTTGAGGGAAGTAAAATAGACCGGGAAGAATTTGAGCAAATTGGTCAAAAAATAGCATAAATCTCTTATGGCAGATCGTCCAAAAAACGAGCAAGAACTACAACAGCGAGAGGCGGTAGATATCATCCGCGCCTCTCGTTTTGTTCGCAAATATGCTCACTCGGGAAAACCAATAACGCTTAAAATCATTCTTGGGATTCACAAAGAGATTTTTGAAAAAGCGCGCCCTGATATTGGGGGGACGTATCGTACGGAAGATATAAAAATTACCGGCTCAAAACATCGCCCGCCGCATTTTACCAAAGTACCGGAGTTGATGTTAATTTTTGGGCGTGAGTTGGAAGAAAAATTGAAAAAACTCGTATGCGCAGAGGGTGAGATTCAAAGCGGAACAGAAAGAGCTTTTGAGCTGATAGACGAGGTGGTGTATATTTCGGCATGGATTCATCACTCTATAACTTTCATTTATCCGTTTGTGGAAGGAAACGGAAGAACCGCTCGGCTGTCGGCTAATTTGATTTTGGAGCATTACGGATTGTTGGGTATTTCCGTAAAAATTGAAAAGGAAAATAAAAATGCATATTGCAAATCACTCGCTCAAATTGATGAAATGGGAGATTACGAACCCCTAGTGAAATTTTTGTATGATGGTTTAATGGAACGCTATGACGGGGTCGCCATGAAGTATTATGTGGCAAAAAGTAAAAAAGTTTAAAGGATCGTTTTTCTCCCCACCGCGTCCAAAAGATTTTTGAAAAGCAGCGCGACGGTGATGGGCCCGATGCCGCCGGGGACGGGGGTGAAGATGGTGCATTTGTCTGAGCAGAGCGGGTCGGCGTCGCCTTTGATTTCCCCCGCTTCTTCGCTGGCTCCGGCATCAAAGAGCATTGCGCCTTCTCGTATCATCTCGGGTTTTATGAAATATCCCGCACCCATGCCGGAGACAATGATGTCGGCGGTTTTGAGGGCGAGCTTCGGGTCGCCGCTCGTTTTCTCAAAAACAGAAACAGTCGCGCCGTTTTGTTTGAGCCACGCTGCAGCGGGTCTTCCCACCAAGCGGCCGTTTCCGAGGATGACTGCATTTTTGCCAGCGACGGAAATATTTTCTCGTTTGAGTATTTCCGCGATAGCGCCAACAACCGGCGGGAGAAGAGCAATTTTCCCTTGTTCAAAAAGAAGAAGAGCATTTTCCGAAAGTACATCAACATCTTTTTCCGGCGGAACGGCGCTCAAAATTGTCTCGGTATCAAGTTCGGGCGGAAGGGGGAGCTGTATGATCATACCGTCGGAATTTTTGTCCGCGGCGATTTTTCGTATTTCTTCAATAAGAGATTTTTGCGATACGGAAGAGGGAAAATGATGCAGATTTGTTTCCACACCAATACCTTCGCCCATGCGGCGCTTCATGCGAAGGAACCCTTCAATGACCGGATTTTTCCCCGCATACACGATATCAAGCCGCGGCTTTCGCGGAAGTTTTGCGACCCGTTCTTTAAGAGTATTTTTTATATCTTCCGCTATTTGTTTTCCGTTGATATTCATAGCGTTATGGTAACAACCGGACGCGTCTTTGTCCATAAAAATCGTTTGACATTTTTGGCACTGTTGATAGGATGACAACAGGTTCTTGCGGGTTTTCTTTTTAAAAGTGAAATAAGGGGGGTCTTTTATGTTGCCTCAAAATGAACAACCAGGCGGAGAAAGGGCGAGATTTGCGCTTATTTCTGTGCCGATATGGTACGGTGCCGGAAAGCGCGGCACAGAGCTATGCCCGCCCGCATTCAAGAAATTTGGGCTGGATGAGAAATTACGGATGCAGGGTGTTAAAGTAGTGGGTTGGTATCAGGTTGATCCCGACACGGTTAAGAGTGCAGATTCGGGGCTCGGAAAAGTAAAATACGAGGAGGAAATATTTTATACTCAAAAAAGCGTTTTTCGATTATTGCGCGGTTTTGTGGAGCAAGAAATCATCCCCGTCGTTTTAGGCGGAGATCACACGATATCAATTGCTTCTGTGGCGGCGCAGGCGGCGTATGCGGAAGGCGCTCGAAAAGTGGGGATTATCTGGATTGACGCTCATGGGGACGTTCATACGCCCGACACCACCCCTTCCGGAAATGTTCACGGCATGCCGCTCGCGATTTTATTGGGAGAGGGAAGCGAAAGGCTCATGGATGTCGGCGGAGAGTATTGCGCCAAAATATACCCGCGCAACGTTATTCACATCGGTTCAAACAACCTCGAAAAAGAAGAAGCGGACTTTTTTATGACCCACAAAATCCCCCTATTTCCTCAATCGGGGATAGCTTCGGATGAAAGTTTTGCTCGCGCATGCCATGCTATTTCCGCTCTGGGTAAAAGCGCGGAGAGAATCGTGCTCTCGATTGATATGGATGCTTTTGACGAAACAATCGCACCCGGAGTCCATGCGAGAAACAAAAATGGGATTAAGAGAGAAAGAGCAATCGAGCTTTTTGATTACATAAAATCTCATTGTCGCATCGTCGGGATAGACATTGCGGAGATTGTTCCGCGCAAAGACAGAGGGCACAAAACCATTGAACTCGCTTACAATTTTCTCGTGCGGCTTTTAGCGCCGTGAGATACTAAAATAAATTGCCCCGCGGCGCATAGCGCTGCGGGGCAATAATTTTATCTTTTCAAATCTCGCCCCGTCCTTTTGGGGTGGGAGAATAAATTTTGCCGGGTAACTTCTCGACAAACAATTTCTTTTCCAGCGTCAAAAGAGCGGATCGCACTTCTTCAATATCGGCGGGAAGTTCTTCGGACAAAGTATCCGCTCGATTGAAACCCTTGAGTCCGGCATCGAAATTTTCCACGATGAGTTCAAGAATTCTATATTGCAGGTTGGTAAGAGCAAGAGTCATGGCACTTCTCCTTTGGCGGGTGGCAGGTTTACAAGCTGTTGTAAATAGTATAATATAGCGGTACAAATGTCAATAACCCCAACAGAAGCATTAGTGCGCCAAATAAGCGCCGACAAGAAAGAACCCGTGTGGATGCTCGAAAAGCGTCTCGCGGCTTTATTGATGTATCACGCCAAACCCATGCCGAATTGGGGTCCCGACCTTTCCGCACTCGACCTTGAGAACATGAGTTATTATATTTCGCCGGAGGTGGCGGAAAAAACGGACTGGAAAGAGCTGCCGAAGGAGATTACGGATACGTTTGAGAAGCTCGGTATTCCGCAGGCGGAGCGTGATTATTTGGGCGGTGTTGGCGCGCAATATGATTCCGGCGTCGTGTATCACAGTATCAAAAAAGAGCTCGCCGACAAAGGGGTGATTTTTGAAAACATGGATGTGGCGCTTCAAAAATATCCGGAGATGGTGCAAAGATATTTCATGACGGATTGCGTGCCGGCAAGCGACCACAAATTCACCATGCTTCACGGCGCGGTTTGGAGCGGCGGCACTTTCATTTATGTTCCAAAAGGCGTGAAAGTCGCGCTTCCTCTGCAAGCATATTTCCGTATGAATCGGGAAAGTTCCGCGCAGTTTGAACACACGCTTATCATCGCGGACGAAGGCTCGTCGGTGGAGTACATTGAAGGGTGTTCCGCGCCGCGATACAATTCTTCGTCGCTTCATGCCGGATGCGTGGAACTCTGGGTACACAAAGGCGCGCACATCAAATATCTTTCCATTGAGAATTGGTCTAAAAATACGTACAACCTGAACACCAAAAAAGCGCTTGTCTTTGAAGACGGCGAAGTACAGTGGGTAAACGGAAACCTCGGCTCGGCGGTTACTATGCTCTATCCGTCGTCGGTACTTCTCGGCGAGCGTGCGAAAGCGGACAGCCTCGGGATTGTGTTTGCGGGAGCCGGGCAGGTGCAGGACACCGGCTCAAAGGTGGTGCATTTGGCGCCTAACACTGTTTCGACTATTCGCTCAAAAAGCATTTCAAAAGACGGCGGGATTTCTAATTATCGCGGACTCGTGAAAGTTTCCAAACGCGCCGAAAATACGCGCTCATCCGTGGTGTGCGATGCGCTTATTTTAGATACACAATCCGAATCAAACACCTATCCCTCCATCAAAAATGAAAACAGCAAAGTGGAAATTTCTCATGAAGCGAAGGTCGGCAGAATAGGGGACACGGAAGTTTTTTATTTGCAGAGTCGCGGCATTTCAGAAAACGAAGCCGAGCGGCTCATTGTGTCCGGCTTCGTGGATCCTATTGTAAAGGCTTTGCCGTTTGAATATGCGGTGGAACTCAATAAACTTATTGAACTGGAAATGGAGGGAAGCGTGGGGTGACGAAGAATCAAGAAGTAATACCATTTCTAAAAAACTCCTTAACACTGATGACAAACCGCCACGCTAGCAAATTCTAGCATATGCTAGAATTTGCTAGCGTGGAAAAACAAAATAGTGTTAAGGAGTTTTTTAGAAATGGTATAAGAATCAGGAATCAAGAATATAGCGCGGCTAAACTTCGCATATGCGAAGTTTAGCCGCACTCGTATTTTTTGGAAGATTAAAAAATAAAAAAACACCCCGGGCGCGGTTGGCGCTCGGGCTGTTCGGTCTTCGCTTAATCGGCAACACCGCGGAACTGCTGTTCTATTACAATTTTTCGAGCTTCTTGAACCCCATTCATTGTTAAGGAAAGAACGGAAAGTCTGTGGCTATCAATAACCAAATCTTTCTCCAGAAGCGAATTTTTAGCTTCAGTAAAAACTTTATCTGACAAACTAAGGGCTTCTTGGAGAACCAGGTTAGTGGTTATGTTCTTATTTGTTACCCCAAACTGTACCATAAAGGCCAGTATCATTTTTTCATGTTTGTTCATTTTACACCCCTTTCTCGCCTTGTTTACAAACTGTTTCAAATAGTATAATATAGCAGTATATATGTCAACAGTCGGGAAAATATTAGAAAACTTGAATGAGCCGCTTTTTATCCAAAAAATGCGGATTGAGGCTCTGAAAGAAGCGGGGCATTTGCCGCGGCACGAGCTCCAATACGGGCTGGGGATTTTTGCTCGTGCCAGAGAAAGTGAGCCGGATGTTGTTTTTGAAACCAATCCGGTGAAATATGAGTTTACAAAAGCAGAAGGCGTGCAGGCCTTGTCTTGGAAAGACGCGCAAGGTTTAACCTTGCTTGAAAAATATTTTACCCCGGAGCGTTTTCCTGTTCTTAAAAATTATTATTTCGCTTCAGCCCTTTCCAGTTTCAGTTCGGGGCTTGTGATTATTGCGGACGAAGGAGCGACTGCTACGCTTTCGCTTGATAGCGTTATTCAAAAATCCGGTGCGGACTTTGTTTTTGTGGTCGCTCGAAATGGCTCGTCGCTTCGCATCATTGATACGCTACATGGCGGAAGCGCATTGTTTGCCCGCACGATGTATGTCGTCGCGGAGGAAGGAGCCGATATGGAAATTTTAAGCTCACAAAATCTGCCGCACGAAAGTTCTCTTTTTTTGAATAAATTTTCCGCAATCGAGCGCGGTGGGAAAGTGTCGTGGATTGATGCGCATTTCGGTGGCGGTTTCGTGAAGTCAGACATCGAAGATTTTTTGTTGGGAGAAGGCGCGGAGTCGCACATCCAAAACATCACCCTTGCGGGCAATCAGAATTTTGATTTTTATAACGCTTCGCACCACAAAGCCCCGCACACTGTTTCGCAAATTTCCGCGCGCGGTATTGCCGGGGGGGGAGGGAAAATAATTTATCGCGGGCTGGTTGATATTGATGAGAATTGCCCCGGGTCGCGAGGAACGCAAACGGGGCGCTTTCTCCTCGCATCTTCGGGCGCGGAGATAGACGCCATACCGTCGCTCGACATCCGAAGCCCGGAGGTAACTTCATCACACGCATTTTCCATCAGCCATTTAAAAGACAGCGACTTCTTTTATCCGGCGCTTCGCGGCGTGGAGCCGTACCGCGCACAGGCAATGCTCTTTGAAGGATTTTTGTCTCATGATATACTAAACGAAAACATCCTTTCGCTTATTCGAAAAAAGTTAAGTTCGCAAATTTATGAAATTTCCAATTAAAGATGATTTTCCGGTATTTTTAAACAATCCGGATTTGGTATATCTGGACAGTTCCTCCACCTCGCAAACCCCCGAGGCGGTTTTGAACGCAATGGACGAATATTACCGGCATTATCGCGCCAATTCCAGGCGAGGGCAATATGCTATAAGCGCGCGAGCAGAAAATACATACGAATCTGCGCGGGCGGATGTCGCCGTTTTTATCGGTGCCGAAACGCGGGAGATTATTTTTACCTCCGGATCCACCGCTTCCGCAAACCTCATTGTATACACTCTTGAAAATTCTGAAATTTTCAAAGAAGGGGATGAAATTGTTACGACCATCATGGAGCATCACTCGCTTTTTATCCCGCTTCAAAAGCTTGCAAAACGAAAAAAACTTATTTTGCGCGTTATTCCGCTGGCGGAAAATTTTGAGCTTGATTATCAAGCGGCAGGAAAACTCATAAATGAAAAAACAAAACTTGTCGCTTTTGTCGGTGTGTCCAATGTCACGGGCACAATAAACGACATGACACGCTTGTGTGAGATGGCGAGGAAAGTCGGCGCGTATTCTCTCGTAGACGCTACGCAAGCTGTCGGGCATATGCCGGTTGACGTGAAAAAAATAGGCTGTGATTTTCTCTTTTTCGCCGGACACAAAATGTGCGGGCCGATTGGCATAGGCGCGCTCTACGGCAAACAAGAACTTCTTGAAAAAATGGAGCCCGGATTTTATGGCGGAGGGACTGTGGAAGAAGTCACGCTTGATCAAGTACGATTCTCCCCCGTGCCGCATAAATTCGAAGCGGGGACGCCGAATATCGGCGGCGCTATCGGACTTGGCGTTGCGTGTAAATACCTCACGGATATCGGTATGAAATCAATCCAGGAATACTGTGAAGAGATAACCGAATATGCCATTTCAAAACTCGGCACGCTTCCGGACGTGAAACTGTATTGCGTGAAAGATCCGAAGAAAAATGTCGGAGTGGTTTCGTTCACCGTCGAAGGAATTCACCCTCATGACGTGGGAGAAATACTCTCTCGCCGACATATCGCAACACGAGGCGGACACCACTGCGCACAGCCGCTTTTGAAATCCCTCGGGGTTTCCTCACTCAATCGCGCAAGCTTCTACCTTTATACCTCAAAGGAAGATATTGACGCGCTTGTGCAAGGACTCATGGAAGTACGAGCAATATTTACTTTGATTTGACAAATAAGTAAGAACATGCTAGGCTATACCAGTAGTCGTTCTTTGAAGAAACTGGGGACGAATACGCAAAACAAACCAACTGTGCCGGACAAACCGGCGGGAGTTTAGAAATGAGTGCATTGAGTAATGAAGTGGCTTCAAAAAATCTTGTTAAAGGATTTGTTCAACAAGAAAAATGGGGTAAAGTTGAAGAACTTGCAAAGCAAGGTAATACTTTTGCTCTTGCCGCACTTGAGCATCATAAAAAGAATGTTACAGCAGAAGGGACGAAACACATGCAAAACTCTTCTCGTTATGCGTCTAAAAAAGCGGCGAAGGTCAGCGTAGATTTTACCAAGCTGGCTGGTCCGGCTGCTGCGGGAAAGAACGGCGGTGGCGGACAATCTCATGCCACCCCACCGAAGCCAAAAGGGCACGGTGTAAAAACCAACGTCGGTGGCGGTAATGGCCCCAAGAAAACCTCGACCACTATCGTCAATTCCGTCAGTAATGACAAAAAAGGAAAGAAAGGTGGTAAAAAGAACAAAAAATAAGTCTTTTTAACACAAGGGAGGGGGTCGCGGTTTGCCGCGACCCCCTTTATTTTTACAGTATTTGCATTTTTCCTATTTTATGGTACTATTAAATCAATGGATGAAGAATTATACAAACAGAACATTTTAGACCATTATAAGCATCCGCGGCATAAAAAAGTGCCGGAGTCGTACGATATGCGCGAGGGCGGAGTGAATGCCTCATGCGGGGAT
>Ga0209515_10003351_pt1 | contig 23125 bp, 19 predicted proteins | sample Subgroupgradi54m_FD_187454 | JGI IMG/M metagenome (GOLD analysis project Ga0209515, IMG submission 187454) | Subsurface groundwater microbial communities from S. Glens Falls, New York, USA - GMW60B uncontaminated upgradient, 5.4 m (SPAdes)... ... | reverse complement strand
GGGTGCTGGACCTGATCTGGCGGAACCGCGGAGACCTGCCGGGCCGGCCGATTGAGCAAACCTTGCTGCCGGGAGGAGGTCCTCTCGCGGTGGCCCGCGCGGCCGCCAACCTCCGTGAGGGGGGGGAGGTGGATATCACGGTGCTCGGATCCGGAGAGGCCGGGGAACGGCTCTTTGTCGGTCTGCAGCAGGCGGGATTCCGGGAGGAATCCCAAGACGGCCAAACGGCCCTGTTGATTCCGGTGAAAGGAGAGGAAACCCGCATCAGCGTCAACGGGGTGGTCAGCTCCAGCCCGACCGTTCCGACGGATTACATCCGAAAAACGGTGGATGCCGTAGCCCGCAAGATGGCCGACTACGGCCCGAGGAAAGGGACGCTGGTAATCGGCGAGCATCTGGTCAGGGTGAGCGATTCGGAAGACCCTCAATGGGTCGCTAAAGAGCTCGCCTCCTTGACCAAGGCGGCGAAAGAGATGGGTTGGAAGATCGCCGTAGCTGCCAGCAGCTCCTGGGACGCGAAGACCTTCAATGAGATCCTGGAAACCCGTCCGGACACCTTCCACCTTGACCTGGAACCTTTCGCCCGCCTGGTGAGCTCCCAACAGAAGAAATACACCGAAGAGGATCTCCTTTATCTGCCCAAGCAAGATCTGGCTCAGATGGTCGATCGGATCCGCGGCTTGTACGGCGTGGAGCGGCTCATCGTTTCCCTCGGGGCGGCCGGGGAGATTCTCGTCACCCCTGCCGGTTGGTTCGCCGCCGTCCCTTCTCCCGATCTCGAGCTGACCTACGTCACCGGGGAGCGGGACTTGGTCTTGGGCGTCTTCACGCGCCTCCTGCAGATGGGCGCGCCGGAGAAAGAGGCCCTGCATCAAGCGGTGGTTGCCGGCGTGCTGCACATGGAGGGATGGGGCCGCCCGGTAACGCAGAAAGAGATCGAAGAAAACCGCCACAGGGCTCAGGTGGTCGAGCTTCTTCAGCCGGCCCGGAGCCGGGCCGCGTTCGTTGGACCAGCCGAAACGCCAGCCTTTCCCGAGGCCTCTATGGTTCCGTTGAAACTGGAGCAGAAACCCGGAAAGTTACGCACTTTTCGCGTCGAAGGCGGGAAAGCGGATCACTTTGCAAAAGCGGCCGAGCGGGACATCCGGGTTCGTGTCGTGATCGGACCGACGGCTTTTAAAGTGGAGGGTTTGTCCACAGCGCTGGAGCTGCTCGCGGCAACTTCTCTCCGGGAACGATTCGAGGTCCTGCCGTCTCAACAGGTTCCTTACGTTGAGCGGTTGATGCGGATGAAGGACATCACGCGCCGGTTTCGGGAAATCCCGGATCTGTCCGTGATCGGTTACGCGGATACCCATGACCTCGTGATGGAGGAGTTCGGCGAGCTCAGCGGGCAGTTCCATTTTCAGAAGAGAGGGTTGGCCAGTCTGGCGGTCCTGGTCAGGGAACTCCTGCTGAATTTTGGGGTTCCGGAGGGAACGGCCACGGAGGAGGCGGTCGCGGAATTCCTCTCGGCCGCCGGTGTGGAGCAGAACGCCTAGCTCTTTTCCTCTTCGCCCCGGCGGTCTTTGGCCCAGCGGTTTCCGCCGTGGGTCTTGGCCCAGTGCTTGAGCTCGGCCCCTCGCTCCGACACCTCGGCGACGTGCTTGATCGGCCGCTGCTCGTTGGTGACCACGCCGATCGAAATCGTCAGCATCGGAAAGTGACGCAGCTTGCCGTCCCGGTCGGTTGCCTCGATGGTGCCCCGCCGCAGGTCTTCCTCGTCGTAAAGTGACGCGGCCGTCCGGGCGAGCTCCGTGACGATCTTCTGGCAGAGGGGCTCCACGGCGGAGGGCTGCGTGATCAGCACGAAGTCGTCCCCGCCGATGTGGCCCAGGAAGTCGCCCGGCGTGCCGGTCTCCCTCATCGCGATCAGTAGGAGCCGCGCGGTCATCTTGAGCGCCTCGTCCCCCCGCTCGAAGCCGTACTTGTCGTTGAACGCCTTGAAGTTATCCAGGTCTGCGTAGCAGACGGCGAATGGTTTGCCTGAATCCAGCCGCGCCTGGATCTCTTCGATGATGGAAACGTTGCCGGGTAGTTTCGTTAAAGGGTTCGCGTCCAGCGAACGGGCGGTGCGCCGCAGGATCATCCGAACGCGGGCCAGCAGCTCCGGCGGATCGAACGGTTTGGTGACGTAGTCGTCCGCGCCGGCGTTGATCCCTTCCACCTTATCGGAGCTTTCCCCTTTGGAGGTGAGCATGATGATCGGCAGCTGCTGCAGCAGGATGTCCTTCTTCAGGGTTTTGCAGACTTCCGATCCGACCCTCTTGGGGAGCTTGAAGTCGAGCAGCACCAGGTGGGGGCTCACCTTCTGGACTTGGCGGACCGCCTCTTCCCCGTCAGCCGCCTCGTGCACCTCGTACCCTTCCGCCTCCAACGTCAGGCGCAGCACGTCCCGGATGTCCGGCTCGTCGTCCACCACCAAGATCCGTTCTTTCGGCATCAGATGACCTGCACGTCCGGTTGGATCACCGGCTGCCAGGGAAGGGTGAAATGGAAGGTGGTCCCTTTGCCCATGTCCGAGCGGACGCCGATCTGCCCGCCGTGGGCTTCAATGATCCGTTTCACCAGCACCAGCCCCAGGCCGGTCCCTTTGCGTTCCCGGTTGATCGGGTTGTCCGCGCGGAAAAATTCCGTGAAGAGCATCGAGACGTCCTCCGGCGGCATCCCGATTCCGGTGTCGCTCACCTCGATCTTCAGGACGGCATGGGTTGGGGTCGCCCGGATCGAAAGGGTCCCCTTCTCGGGCGTGAACCGGATGGCGTTGGAGAGGAGGTTGGTAAAAACCCGCTGGATCTGGTTCTCATCGGCCTGGATAGGCGGCAGCTTCTCCGGGATCCGGACGTCCACGTTCAGGTTCTTCTCCTTGATCTGCGGCCCCAGCAGGTCCACCACTCCGTCGATCAGGCGCGGGAGCTCCACCGGGCGGATGGTCATTCCCACCCGGCCGGATTCGATCCGCGCGATGTCCAACAGCTCGGAGATCAGGTTCGACAGGAAATCGGTGTGCCGGTTGATCTTCTCCAGCCGCTCCCCCTGCTCCTTCGTGACGGGGCCGAGCTTCCCGGCCCGCACGAGGGAGGTATACCCTTTGATGGAGGTCAGCGGCGTGCGCAGCTCATGGGAGACAGCCGAAACGAAGTCGGACTTCATCTTGTTCAATCGGACCAGCTCCTCGTTCGCTTTGGCCAACTGCGCCGTGCGCAGCTTGACCCGCTCTTCCAACTCGTCGTGGGAGCGCTTGAGCGCTTCGTACAGCTGGAGGTTCTCGATGGCGACGCCCACCTCGCTCGCCAGGATGGAGAGCAGCTCCACGTCGCCGGAGTCCAGCTTGGGGTAGGGCGGGTTGGTGCCGGCCAGCAGGAATCCCCGAGGTTTTCCTTCCAGCAGCAGCGGCACCGCGGCGTAGGAGCGCAAGCCCAATGTGGCGCCGATCACCCGCGGGATCTCCCCAGGATGCGCTTCTTGTGGGTTGGCCGCGGACGGCAAGGGGGACTTCAGGTCCACGTCCGGTGAGAAGATGTGCTCGCCCCGGGCCAGCACCGGAAACCGCACCCATTCGATCAAGTGGAGGATGTCCAGCTGCCGCGCCTCCTCCAACTCAAACCCGGCCTGGGCGGCGACCAGCGGTTTGGACTTCTCATCCGGGTTCAGGATGCAGAGGATGGCCCGCTCGAAACCGAACGAGCTGACCACCGTGTCGGTCACCAGCCGTCCCAGGTCCATCACCGACCGGACCGACAGGATCTTCTTGGACAGCTCGTGGAGCACGTACAGGCCGGATAGTTTCTTGTCCAGAGCCTCCTGCGTCCGGGTCAGCTCCAAGTCGGTCTGCACGATGATCTTGGTGTTCTGGTCCAACTCGTCGCAGATCCGGTTGATCCGGTCCACCTCCTTCTGGTAGCTGACCATCTGCCGGCGCAGGATCTCGTGCGTGCTGATCAGGAAGGAACCGAGCAGGACCATGAAGAGGCCGTAGGCGAGACGGATGATCACGGACTCGGAGAAAGCGATCAGCAGCCCGAGGATGAGGCTGGCGATGACCGTCAGCTTCATCGTCAGAGTCATGTGGCGCTCACCGCGCAGACTACCAGTGTCTCGTTATGGAAGTAGGTCAGGCCCCGGAAACCGGCGGCGCTCAAAGGGGCCTGCTCGCCGTAATCGTAAAAACCGATGATCGGGACCGACTTGCCCAATACCTGCCGGATCGCCGCGATCTCTTCGTCCGCCCGCCGGCCGAACAGGCGCGCCCGGGAACAGGAGCTGAAGACCAGGGCAAACGTGGGTGTGCGGGGGGCGATGGAGAGGACCGCCTGCTCGGCCGCTCGGCGGGCCGCTTCCAGCGCCCGCTCCTTGGAGCCCATCATCAGCCGCACCTCGCTTCCCTCCGGCACCTCCCCGGCGTAGACCAGCGAGCCGGTGGTGGGGTCCATCTTCAGCACGTTGCGCAGCAGGTACTCCTCTTCTCCGGGGATTGGCATCCCCAACGGGTAGACGATGGACATGTCGGCGAGGGACCCGGAATCGGCGGCCCGGCCGAAGTAGGTCTCGTACAGGTTCACCGCCGTGTGGCCGTCAAGTTCCTGAACGATGTTGGCCACCGCGCGGGTGACCTGCCGGGGTTTCCCCAGCGGCCGCCAGCCGTGCCGCGCTCCGATCCCGATGGCGATCGGCCCGGCCAGCAGGACGCCGGCCACCGCGTCGGAATAGAATTTTCCCTGAAAATACTGGTAGGTCCGCGTGAAGCCGAAATCATCCGCGGCGGACCCTCCGGCGATCGGGAAGCTGAGTCCCATCCGGTCCTGGATCCCCCGGATCAATTCCGCGGCGTTGCCGGTGAGGCCGTCAGGAAAGATCAGCATCCCATGCGGGTTCTGGATCTTCGCTTCCAGCAGCTGCCCGGCCAATTCCTGGCCGGTCTGGCGGGGATTGAGGCTCACCCGCAGCCCTAAGCCGGTGGCCGCCTCCAGCGTGTCCGACCGGATCGCCATGACGACGACCGATCGCCGGCTTGAGCCCTCGGAAAGGATCTCGCCGGCGGTGGAGCAGCCGGCCAGCCACGCATAAGGAATGTTGGAAGTGATTCCCCGAAGAAGAGATTCCTGGTCGAAGCGGATGGAGGCGAAGACGAGGAGGAGGTCGGCCTGCGACTGCCCCAGCGACTCCAGGGCCTTTCCCGCGGCTTCTTGTCCTGCCCGGTACGAGTCGGGCTGTCGGCTGTGGCCGACGCCAACCCAGGTGGCCATCGTGTGGTATTATACTGAACATTCCCCCTCAATTCACGGGCACGTGGCGGAACTGGCATACGCGCATGCTTGAGGGGCATGTGCCGCAAGGCTTGGAGGTTCAAATCCTCTCGTGCCCATTTGATATAATGAAGCATGGTACGAACCCACCTGGATGACTTGAACGGCCGCCCGCTCTCTGCTGAAGTCCGAGCAGCGATCACCGAAGCGCTCTCCTCCTGGGGAAACCCCTCCAGCCTTCACGCCGAAGGCCGGGCAGCCGCGCAGGCCAGGGAACGGGCGCGCGCGCGCGTGGCCGCCCTGATCGGCGCCCGCGGCGAAGAGATCTTCTTCACCTCCTCCGGCACCGAGGCGAATGCCTGGGCGCTGACCGGACTCGCGGCTGGGGCCCGGGCAAAAGGAAACCATCTGATCGTCTCGGTGGTGGAGCATCTCTCCATTCTCCAGACGGTCCGCCGCATGGAAAAGGAAGGGTGGTCGGTGACGATCCTGCCGGTGGACCGGGCGGGGCGGGTCGAACCGGAACGGTTGGAATCGGCGCTGACGCCGCAGACCGTGCTGGTTTCCATCCAATGGGCCAATCCGGAGGTGGGGACGCTTCAACCGGTCGCTGAGATCGTCCGCCGGGTGAAGGCCAGGGGAATCCTCTTTCATACCGACGCGGTGGCCGCGGCCGGCCGGGTCCCGGTGAGCGTGGCGCACGTCCCGGCGGACGCCCTTTCTCTGGCAGCCAATACATTCGGAGGTCCGCCGGGCGTGGGGGCGCTGTTCATCCGGAAAGGGGTCCGGATCCAGCCGTTTCTCATCGGGGGGACGCAAGAGGAAGGCCGCCGCGCCGGAACCGAGAACCTTTCCGGGATCGTCGGTATGGGGGAGGCGGCGGAAGCCTCCGCGCGGGAATTGCCTTCGTTTTCGGAACGGGTTACCCCTTTACGAGAGCGGCTTGTTCGCGGTATCCTAAATCTAATCCCTGAAGCCAACCTGAATGGAGATCCCACCGAAAGGTTTCCCGGTCACATCAGCGTGAGTTTCCCTGGGGCGGATTCGGAAGCGTTGGTTCTGGCCCTGGATAGGGAAGGGGTTTCGGTGGGGCTGGGCAGCGCCTGCAGCTCGAAGGCCGTGAAGGCCTCGCACGTGCTGAAGGCGATGGGAATGGAAGATTCCCGCGCGTTGGGAACCATTATGATGACGTTGGGCGGCGGCACGACCGAAGAGGATCTGGAACGGGTTCTCCGGGTCCTGCCGGGTGCTCTGGCGGTAGCCGGGAAGGAAATCATTCGCACATGAATTTCAATGTGGTGACGGGAAATCTGACGGCGCGGAAAGATCTCCTTATCCTGGGCGTGGCGGAGGATTCCGGGCTGCCGCCGTGGGCGGCCCACTGGTCGGCTCCGATCCGCAAGGCGGTGCAGGGTCTCCTCAAGGCGAAGCGGTTTCAGGGCAAGCTGAATGAAACCTTCCTGCTGCCCCTCGGGTCGATCTGGATTGTCCTGATCGGGGTCGGTAAGAAAGAAGAACTGACCCTGGACCGGGTGCGGCAGGCAGCGGCCAGCGCGTCGCGACGCGCATTGGCGTCCGGTTTCGAGTCGGTTGCGCGGGGGCTGCTGCCGGTCAAGGGCGCCGCCGCCGATCAGGTTGCGCAGGCCGTGGTGGAGGGGACGATCCTCGGCACCTACCGCTACACGGAGCTTAAAACCCTTTCTCCCGATGAGAAGAAGCAGCTTAAGAACGTCACGCTGGTCGCACCCAACGCCCGGGACGCCGCCGCGGCCAAGGCCGGCATCCGGCGCGGGACGGCACTCGCTGACGCGGTCTGCTGGGCGCGGGATCTGATCAACAAGCCTTCCAACCGACTGACCCCGACGATCATGGCGCAGGAGGCCAAGGCGGCCGCGCGCCGGTTCGGGTTCCGCTGCCAGGTGCTCGATCCGAAGGCTCAGCGCCGGTTGGGGATGAACGCGTTGCTGGGCGTGGCGCGCGGGTCGCGCGAGCCGTCGCAGTTCATGGTCTTGGAATACAAGGGGCCGGGCAGCAGCTCCAAGCGGCCGCTCGTCTGGCTCGGCAAGGGGATCACGTTTGATTCCGGCGGGATCTCGATCAAGCCGGCGGAGAAGATGGAGCAGATGAAGTACGACATGTCCGGCGGCGCCGCGGTGCTGGGCGCGATGCGGGCGGTGGCCGGCTTAAAGCTACCGGTGCATGTGGTGGGGCTGGTCCCGGCCACCGAGAACTTGCCGGGCGGTTCGGCGCAGAAGCCGGGCGACGTGGTCCGGGCGCTGGGCGGCAAGACGATCGAAGTGATCAACACCGACGCGGAAGGCCGGCTCGTTCTGGCCGACGCGCTGGGCTACGCGCAGCGGTTTAAACCCGCCGCGATGGTGGATTTGGCCACTCTGACCGGCGCTTGCGTAGTGGCGCTCGGCCAGCACTGCATGGGCCTCATGGGCAACAACTCCGATTGGAACAACGAAGTGAAAGCGGCGGCTGAGAAGGCCGGCGAGCGGGCGTGGGAATTGCCCCTCTGGCCGGAGTACACCGAGGCGGTCCGCTCCGACGTGGCGGACGTCAAGAACGTCGGGGACGGCAAGGCCGGCACGATCACCGCGGCCGCCTTCCTTAAAGAGTTCGCCGGCAAGACGCCGTGGGTCCACCTGGACATCGCCGGGGTTGCCTGGGCGGATGCTGATAAAGGATATTTGCGCAAGGGAGCCACCGGTATCGGTGTTCGCCTGCTGGTGGAGCTGGCCAAGAACTGGAAGGGGAGGAAGTGAAGGTACAGGATCTTCTGGAACAGGAATCCAAGTCGCCGATCGCTGGTCTGGTTCGGGATCTGCTGGCCCGTTTGGGCGAAGATCCGGAGCGGGAAGGTTTGGCCCGCACGCCGGAGCGGGTGGAGCGGAGCCTGCGTTTCCTCACGGAGGGATACTCCGTGGATCTGGACAAGCTGTTCGCCCGCGCCCGGTTCTCCGAGCCCTACGATGAGATGGTGCTGGTGAAGGACATTGATTTCTTTTCCCTTTGCGAGCACCACCTGATCCCGTTTTTTGGAAAGTGCCACGTGGCGTACATCCCCGATGGGAAAATCCTGGGCCTCTCTAAGATTCCCCGGCTGGTGGACGCACTCTCCCATCGGCTGCAGGTGCAGGAGAGGCTGACCACGCAGATCGCCGACGCGCTGAAGACCCACCTGAACCCGAAAGGGGTGGCGGTCGTGATGGAGGCGCAGCACCTGTGCACCATGATGCGGGGTGTGCAGAAGCAGAACACCCGGATGGTGACCAGCTCCATGCTTGGCACCTTCCGGACGGATCCCAAGACCCGGATGGAGTTCTTGTCTCTCTTGAGGGAGAAAAATGGCTAACCGGAATGTCACACAGATGCACTTCGCCCGCGAGGGCCTGATCACCGAGCAGATGAAGGCCGTCGCCCGGATTGAGAAGCTGGATCCGGAGCTGATCCGCAAGGAAGTGGCCGCCGGCCGGATGATCATCCCGGCCAACGTGAACCATCCGGAGCTGAAACCGATGGCGATCGGGCTGACCGCCACCTGCAAGATCAACGCCAACATCGGCAACTCGGCGGTCACCTCCGACGTCGCCGAGGAGCTCAAGAAGCTGGAGATCTGCGTGAAGTACGGCGCCGACACCGCGATGGACCTCTCCACCGGAGGCAATATCCGGGAAATCCGGGAGGCGATCATCCGCCACAGCCCGATCCCGCTCGGCACCGTGCCGATCTACGAGGCGGTCAGCCGGGTCAAGCGGGTGGAGGATCTCACCGAGGATCTCTTGTTCGCGGTGATCGAGGAGCAGGCGAAGCAGGGTGTGGATTACATGACGATCCACGCCGGCATCCTGCGGGAGTACCTGCCGCTGGTCCAGCACCGGGTGACCGGCATCGTCAGCCGGGGCGGGTCCCTGATGGCGCAGTGGATGATCGCCCACAACAAGGAGAACCCCCTTTACACCGGCTACGACCGGCTCTGCGAGATCTTCAAACGGTACGACGTCAGCTTCAGCTTGGGCGATTCACTGCGGCCCGGCTGTCTGGCCGACGCGAGCGACGTCGCGCAGTTCTCGGAGCTCAAGACTCTCGGGGAATTGACGCTCAAGGCCTGGGAGCACGACGTGCAGGTGATGGTCGAAGGACCCGGCCACGTGCCGATGGACCAGCTGGAGATGAACGTGAAGAAGCAGCAGGAGCTCTGCCACGGCGCCCCCTTCTACACGCTGGGGCCGCTGGTCACCGACATCGCCCCCGGCTACGACCACATCACCTCCGCGATCGGAGCGGCGATGGTCGGCTGGTACGGCTCGAGCCTGCTCTGCTACGTGACTCCGAAGGAGCACCTGGGGCTGCCCAATTCGGAGGATGTGCGGACCGGGATCATCGCCTACAAGATCGCCGCGCATGCGGCCGACGTGGCCCGGCACCGGCCCGGCGCCCGGGACCGGGACGACGCCCTCTCCCGCGCCCGCTTCAACTTCGACTGGAAACAGCAGTTCAGCTTAAGCCTCGATCCCGACCGGGCGAGGGAATACCACGATGAGGCTCTGCCGCACGATGCCTACAAGTCGGCCGCCTTCTGTTCGATGTGCGGGCCGAAGTTCTGCTCGATGCACATCTCGCAGCTGATCGGGGTCACGGAAGGGAAAGATAAACCCGTACAGGAGCGGCCGAAGCCGATCACGATATGACGCAGACGACGCTGGCCGAACAGGTACTGGAGTGGAAGGGACGCCGAAACGCGGTGATCCTGGCCCACAACTATCAGGAGGGCCGCATCCAGGATATCGCCGATTTCACTGGCGACTCCTTGAAGCTCGCGCAGTACGCCGTGCGGACCGATGCGGAGGTGATCCTCTTCTGCGGCGTCCACTTCATGGCGGAGACCGCCGCGATGCTCTGCCCGGACCGGAAAGTGATCGTGCCGGACCTGGCGGCCGGCTGCTCGCTGGCGGACATGATCATGCCGGGGCAGGTTCGCCGCTGGAAGCAGGAGCATCCCGGCGGCGTGGTGGTCTGCTACATCAACACCGCCGCCGCGGTCAAGGCGGAGTGCGACTACTGCTGCACCTCCGCCAACGGCGAGGATATCATCAATGCGATCCCGGCGGACAAAGAGATCCTGTTCGTTCCGGATTACTATCTGGGTTCTTACTTGAAGGCCAAGACCGGGCGGAACATCGAGCTTTGGAAGGGATATTGCCCGGCGCATGCGGTGATCGACCCGGCCCACATTGAGAAATTGCAGGAAATCTACCCGGACGCCGAATTCCTGATGCACCCGGAATGCGGCTGCCTCACCAAGCAGATGGACGTGGCAGACAAGATCCTCTCCACCGACGGCATGATGCGGCACGTGAAGGAATCCAAGAGCAGCACGTTCATCATCGCCACGGAGAACGGCATCCTTTACCGGATGCGCAAGGAGAACCCGGAGAAGACCTTCCTGCCGGCCAGCGAGCAAGCCACCTGCCACCACATGGAGCGCAATACGCTGGAAAAGGTCCTGCGCTCTCTCCTTACGCTGCAGTACCCAGTAACCGTGGAGCCGCAGATTGCCCGGCGGGCGCTGGTCTGCATCGAGCGGATGATGGAGATCAGCAACAAAGCCAAGCCGCTGGCGCTTCCGGTGCAGGAGGCCCCCGTGGTGTACGGCTGGCTGGATAAAGATCCTCAGCCTGTCCAGTGGGGGGACCACGTGCTGGCCGCCGCAAACGACTTAAGTTGATGGTATAATTAATCTTATGAGCGACTTTCTGTTCCGGTTCGGCGGTGAGGGCGGGGAAGGGGTCATCTCGACCGGTGAGCTCTTCACGACCGCCTGCGCCCGTTCGGGCCTCGAGATCTACACCTTTCGCTCCTACCCGGCCGAGATCAAGGGCGGGCACGCGATGATCCAGGTCCGCGTAGCCGATTCCAACGTGCTGCTTTCCCGCGGCGACCGCGCCGACGTGCTGGTTGCCTTCAACAAGGAAGCCTACGACCGCCACTACAAAGAACTCAAAGACGGCGGGGTCCTGATCTTCGACAACACCGATTTCCTGCCGGACGACGAGTCCCGTACCATCAAATACCCGATCCCTTTCAACAAGATCGCCATGGAGGAGATTGGCGTCCGCCTCACCAAGAACATGGTCTCGCTGGGGGCATTGAGTGAGTTGTTCGGCGTCCCCCAAGATAAATTCAAAGAGCTGATCCGGGAGAAATTCAGCAAGAAGGGAGAAGCGGTCCTCGAGAAGAACTTCCAGGCGCTGGCGGCGGGCGCCAAGTACGTCCGGGAGAACTTGAAGAAAGAGGACAAGATCCGCGTGGAACCGACCGGCCGCCAGCCGCGGCTGGTGTTGTCCGGCAATGAAGCGCTCTCGCTCGGCGCCATCGCGTCGGGCCTCAAGGTGTACGCCGGATACCCGATCACTCCCGCCAGCACCATTTTGGAATTCCTGGCCAAGGAGTTGCCGAAGGTGGGCGGCGTGGTGATCCAGACGGAAGATGAGATCGCGGCGCTCGGCACGGTGCTGGGCGCCTCCTTCGCCGGCAAGAAGGCGATGACCGCCACTTCCGGGCCGGGTTTCTCGCTGATGATCGAGATGCTGGGGCTGGCGGTGATGGCGGAACTGCCGGCGGTGATCGTCAACGCGCAGCGGGCCGGTCCTTCGACCGGCATGCCCACCAAGATGGAGCAGGCGGACCTGATGATGGCGATCTACGCCGGCCACGGCGAGGCGCCTCGTGTGGTGCTGGGGCTGACCAGCGTGGAGGACTGCTTCTACGGGATGATCCGGGCCTTCAACATCGCCGAGACGTACCAGACGCCGGTGGTGGTGCTGACCGATCAGGGGCTGGCGCAGCGGGAGGCCTCGATCACCAAGCCGGACGTGACCGGCATCGAGGTGCTCGAGCGGCGCAAGCCGACCGTTGAGGAGTTGGCCAACTACGAACGGTTCAGGATCACGCCGGACAACGTCTCGCCAATGTCGGTCCCGGGTATGCCGGACGGCTTCTACTCCGCCACCGGCATCGAGCACACCGAGGCGGGAGCCCTCAACTACGAGCCGGCCAACCACAACAAGATGATCGCCAAGCGGGCGAACAAGCTGCAGGGAGTCCTGAAGCTGCCCTGGATCGTCAAGACCTATGGATTGGAGAAGCCTGAAGTGGCGGTGATCGGATGGGGTTCGGGGGAGGGAGTCATCCGGGAAGCGGTGGATAAGGCGAACAAGGCCGGCTTCAAGGTGGGCGCCCTGCACCCCAAGATCCTCTGGCCGTTCCCGGCCGAGATCATCAACAAGTACTTGGCGCAGGGAGTCAAGCGGGTGATCGTTCCGGAGCTCAACTACTCCGGCCAGTTCGCCTCGCTGCTCAAGCAGCATTTGACCAACGGCAACCGCAGCATCGATGTGGTCCCGATGGCGAAAGCCGGCGGGATCCCCTGGACGCCGGACGAAATCGTCGCTGAGATCAAGGAGGCTTCAAAGATCCATGCCTAAGATGACCGCGGCTCAATACAAAACCAAGATCGAACCGGTCTGGTGTCCCGGCTGCGGTGATTTTGGCGTCTTGAACGCCCTCTGCAACGCCCTGAGCGTCAAGGAGGTGGACCCCAAGAATCTGGTCTTTGCCTCCGGCATCGGCTGTTCGGGTCGGCTGCCTCCCTACGTCCAGGCGTACGGCTTCCACACGGTGCACGGGCGGGTGCTCCCGATCTCTACCGGCATCAAGGTGGCCAACCCGGACTTGACCGTCGTCGCGGTCGGCGGGGACGGGGACGCCTTCGCGATCGGCGGCGGCCACATCCCGCACATGTCGCGGCGCAACCCCTCGGTCGTCTACATCGTGATGGACAACGGCACCTACGGGCTTACCAAGGGACAGGCAAGCCCAACCGGCCCGCTCGGCATGAAGACCGGCGCCTCGCCGTACGGGACGATCGAACCGCCCTTGAACCCGATCGCCATGGCGCTGGCGTACGATATCTCCTTCGTCGCGCGGGCCTACTCCGGAAAGAACAAGGAGCTCGAAGCGCTCATCCTGAAGGCGCTGAACCACCGTGGCTTCTCGTTCATTGATGTGATCTCCCCCTGTATCACCTACTACAACACCTACAAACAGCTCCCGCCTCTACTGGCCCCCGTCCCAGACACGCACGACGTGAAGGACCGGGTGAAGGCGTTCGAACTGGCCTTGAAGGAGGACAAGATCTACCTTGGCCTCTTCTACCAGAACGAGCGGCCGACCTTCGAGGAGCGGATCCGCTCCGTAGTAGACCAGTCCGAGGCCAGCGGCATTCCCCGCCTCGACGAGATCTTCCTCGACTTCGCCTGAAATCCCGGTTTTACCTATTTAGCACGATATGGTATCTTGACGACTATGCCTATTTTGAGGTAAATTAGGGTCAGGGAGGGAGAGGCTATGGTTCAACTCAATGAGGGAATCGTTTACACCACGCAGGAAGCCGCCAAGATCCTCAAGCTCAGCCCAATTACAATCGAGCGGCAGATCCGGCGGGGCGAGCTCAAAGCGGTCAAATTGGGCAAGGAATACCGCCTGCTTGGCCGGGATTTGCTTGCCCTCTTTGATTGGAAGGCTTATGCCCGGTCTGCGTTCGATGAGTTGGGCCGGGAGCTGCGGTCCCGTTATCCCAACGCTGCTGTTGTCCGCCGAGCCATCGCCCAGGTCCGCCGTTCACGCCGGGCTTAAGCGGTGGCGGTCTCTTTCCCCCGCGTTGTTCTCGATACCAACGTCGTCATCTCGGCCCTCTGGGGTGGCCTACCCCGTGATGTTGTTCTGGCTTGGCTGAACGGCAGGTACGCGCTTCTTATCTCCGCTCCGATCTTGGCGGAATACCACGAAGTCCTTAATCGACTCCATCCCGGCTCACCGGTCGCCGCCCGGTTTCTTCACGCGGTCTATCTCAAAGGGATTGCCATTGACCCGAAGATGCGGGTGCATACGATCCATCAAGATCCGGATGATAACCGTTTTCTGGAATGTGCCGTAGCGGGAAAAGCGCGCTACCTGGTTTCGGGTGACCGGCATCTGCTCCGTCTGAGGGGTTTTCGTGAAGTTAGGATCGTAACCCCGCGCGCGTTTCTGACTGCCCTCGGCGCCAGCACCTAATCATAGTAAAATAGGTTTGTCATGCTGCAAGACCCTTTCGGAGCGGTCTCTAGCCTTTCCACGAAGAGCGGCACCGTCCGCATCTTCCGCCTGGCGGCGCTTTCGGCGGCCGGGGCGGGGCGGGTGGATCGCTTGCCGTACTCCATCAGAATCCTGCTGGAATCCCTCCTTCGCAACGTGGACGGCTTCAAGGTGCGCAAGGAAGACGTCGAGAAGCTTGCTCACTGGAACCCGAAGGAACCGGGCACCGCTGAAGTCCCTTTCATGCCCGGTCGGGTGGTTTTGCAGGATTTCACCGGTGTCCCCTGCATGGTGGACCTGGCGGCACTCCGGGCGGCGATCGCTCGTGCCGGCGGCGATCCCAAGAAAATCAACCCTCTGGTTCCCTGCGATCTGGTGATCGACCACTCCGTTCAGGTGGATGCTTTTGGCTCGGCCGACGCGCTCAAGATCAACGCGCAGCGGGAGTTTGAGAGGAACCGCGAGAGATACGAGTTTCTCAAGTGGGGCAGTAAATCTTTCGACAACTTCCGGCTGGTGCCGCCGGCCACCGGCATCGTGCACCAGGTGAACCTGGAATACCTGGCCACCGTTGTGATGACCCGCAAAGTGGACGGCGAGTCCGTCGCTTTCCCGGACAGCCTGGTCGGCACCGACAGCCACACCACCATGATCAACGGGCTGGGGGTGCTTGGCTGGGGCGTCGGCGGCATTGAGGCGGAGGCGGTGATGCTCGGCCAGCCGATGGTGATGCTGCCGCCGCCGGTGATCGGCTTCAAGCTCTCCGGTCGGCTGCCGGAGGGGGTCACCGCCACCGACCTGGTGCTGACCGTGACACAGATCCTCCGGGCCAAGGGAGTGGTCGGAAAGTTTGTCGAGTTCTTCGGGTCGGGCCTTTCCACGCTGCCGCTGCCGGACCGGGCCACCATCGCCAACATGTGCCCGGAGTACGGGGCGACGGCTGCTTATTTCCCGGTGGATCAGGAAACGCTGGAATACTTGAAGCTCACCGCCCGGCCGCCGGAGTTGATCGACCTCGTTGAGCGGTACACGAAAGAGCAGGGTCTTTTCCGAACCGACACCGGCCCGGTACCGGAGTTCAGCGAGGTGGTAGAGTTGAAACTTGAATCGGTAGAGCCGTCGCTGGCCGGCCCCAAGCGGCCGCAGGACCGGGTCTCCCTGGCCGGGTCTAAAAGCGGGTTCCGCAAAGCGCTGGTCTCCATGCTGGAAGGGAAACTCCCAAAGCTCAACGCCGATCGCCTGAACAAGTGGCTCGGGGAAGGAGGAAGCGCCCAGCCCCCGCAGGTCCAGGCTGAGACCATCGCCTCCGAAACAGCCACGGAGGAAGATGGTTTCGCGAAGATCGAGGCCAAGGTGGCGGTGGATCTGCCCGGCGGCCGGACCGAGATCCACCACGGTTCGGTGGTGATCGCCGCGATCACCAGCTGCACCAACACCTCCAACCCCTCGGTCATGGTGGGGGCGGGTTTGCTGGCCAAAAGGGCGGTGGAGCGGGGTTTGAAAGTCCAGCCGTACGTGAAGACTTCACTGGCGCCCGGCTCCACGGTGGTCACCGAATACCTCGACAAGGCCGGCCTCACGCCGTACCTCCAAAAGCTCGGCTTCTACACTGTCGGCTATGGCTGCACCACCTGCATCGGCAACAGCGGTCCGCTGCCGGAGCCGGTGGCCAAGGCGGTCAAGGAGAATGACCTGGTCGTGGCCGCCGTTCTCTCCGGAAACCGGAACTTCGAAGGGCGCGTCCACCCGCAGGTTAAAGCCAACTACCTCGCGAGCCCGATGCTGGTGGTGGCCTACGCCATCGCCGGCCGGATGGATGTGGACCTGACCTGTGAGCCGATCGGCAAGGACTCGCAGGGGAAGGAAGTCTTCCTAAAGGAGATCTGGCCCACGCAGCAGGAGATCTCCCGCGCGATCCTCCAGTCGGTCACCGCCGAGGCGTTCCGCAAGCAGTACGCTCAGGTGTTTGATGGGACGCAGGAATGGAAGGACATTCCCACGGCGGAAGGGGCCCTGTACAAGTGGAACGCAAAAAGCAGCTACGTGCAGGAGCCTCCCTACTTCCTGAATTTCCCGAAGGAACCACCGCCGGTTCAGCCGGTCCGGAACGCACGGGTGCTAGAGTTCGTCGGAGACTCGATCACCACCGACCACATCTCTCCCGCCGGTTCGATCGCAAAGGACAGCCCTGCGGGTGCCTATCTGATTTCGCTGGGCGTGGACCCGAAAGACTTCAACAGCTATGGCGCCCGGCGCGGCAACGACCGGGTGATGACCCGCGGCGCCTTCGGTAACGTGCGGCTCAAGAACAAGCTGGTTCCGGATGCCGAGGGGTGGTGGACGGCCCATTTGCCTGACGGCGCGAAAACCTCCGTCTTCGACGCCTCCGAGCGCTACAAGAAAGAGGGAATCCCCCTCATCATCCTGGCCGGCAAGGAGTACGGCTCCGGCTCATCCCGCGACTGGGCGGCCAAGGGACCGATGCTTTTGGGAGTTAAAGCCGCCATCGCCGAAAGCTTCGAGCGGATCCACCGCAGCAACCTGATCGGCATGGGGATCCTGCCGCTCCAGTTCGAGGCCGGGCAAAACGCCGGCTCGTTGGGTCTCACCGGCAAGGAGGTCTTTTCTATCGAAGGGCTGAATGATTCCCTCAAGCCCGGGCAGAAGATTCAGGTCAAGGCCGATAGCAAGACCTTCACCACCGTTTGCCGCATCGACGCCCCCGTTGAGGTGGAGTATTACCGCCACGGCGGCATCCTGCAGTTCGTCCTCCGGAAGTTCCTGATCTCTTAGTGCTGGTCATCTCAGCCCACGCGGACACCAACTTTTCCTCCCACTCGCTGAAAAAGCTGCCGGGTGGGATCGTCGAGGGCCACCTGGACAACTTCTCCGGCGTCTACGCCGTGATGGAGGCTTATTTCTCCGGCCGGATGAGCCGGAACAACGTTCGGATCGAGCTGACCTACGGGGAAGAGAAGGGCTTGCTCGGCGCTCAGGAGGTGGCCAAGACTCTCAAACCGGATGACGTCGTGTTCGTGGTGGATGTGACCGGAACCCCGACGGAGAAAGACTTCGTCGTCGAGAAATGCCGCGATCCGAAGCTGCAACAGTTTCTCAAGAAGGCGTTCGCCAGGCTCTCCTACGATCTCTATCCCGACTGTCCGGATCCGATCTCTCAATCCGACGAGGTGGACGTCTATTCCAAGGTTTGCCGGCAGAGCTGTTTCATCGGCGTTCCGGTGACCGGCGGCAACTACAACGCCGGCGTGGTAAGGTGTAAAGAGAAGAGTTTGGATGCGATCGCGGAGGCGCTGTGCCAAATCGCGGGGGAGATCCCATGATGAAGTGGATCCAGTTGGCTGTCGGCGGAGTCGCAGGCACCTTCGCACGCTACCTGCTGGCCGGCGCCGTTTACACTGTCTTCGGGACTGGTTTCCCTTACGGGACGCTGGCGGTGAACCTGACTGGCTGTTTCCTAATCGGATTCCTCGCAGCGTTAGCGGAAGAGAAATTCCTTCTTGGGCCCTCGGCGCGGCTCCTCCTAATGGTTGGGTTCTGCGGGGCATTCACCACCTTTTCTACTTTCATGCTGGAGACCGCGAACCTGATGAAGGGCGGGGAGACCGGGAGGGCGTTCCTCAACGTTTTTGCCAGCGTCGTAGCGGGATTTTTGGTTTTCCGGTTGGGCGTGCTCATGGCGGAAATCTTGTAGGGGGGTGAGGTAAATCCATGCCGACGATACCCAGGGAAGGGAAGCTGCTGCGCGTTTTTATCGGGGAGCAGGACAAGTGGCAGGGCCGGCCGCTTTATGAGGCGATCGTTCAGTCGGCGCGGAAACAGGGATTAGCCGGTGCCACCTGCCTGAAGGGTTTTTTAGGGTTCGGGGCCAAGAGCCACCTGCACACGGCCAAGCTCCTGCGATTGTCGGAAGATCTGCCGATCGTCATCGAGATCGTGGACAGCGAAGAAAAGATCCGGCAGTTCCTCCCGGAGTTGGAGGCGATGATCGGGGACGGGCTGATCACGCTGGAGCGCGCTGAGGTGCTGATGTACCAGGCCAAAGGACTGTGAGATAGTCCTTGACGGGGCAGTGAAAACAGGGTATAAAGGGGTCGTTGGTCGAGTAAGTTTGAAACGGTTGTAGCGAGAACTTTAAGCAAGTTTTCAGGCGACTGCACGGCTCTTACTCAAGCGGCAGTCGTTTTTGTTTATCCGATCTCCTACATACGACACATAGAAGAAAGGAAGGTTATCCAATTTTTCATGGCTAAAGGTACAGTGAAGTGGTTCAGCGACCAGAAGGGCTATGGCTTCGTGACTCCGGAGAACGGGAAGGACGTGTTCGTCCATTTTTCCGCGATCCAGGGCGAGGGTTTCAAGACCCTTCGCGAGGGCGAAGCGGTGGAGTTTGAAATCACCACCGGCCCCAAGGGAGAGCAGGCTTCGAACGTGAAGCGGCTTTCCTCGGTCGACGCGTAAATTTAAGTTTACGCGGTAAAAAATTCGGGCCCGGGAGAAATCCCGGGCCCGTTTTATTTTGAGGCGGGTTTGAGAAGTTGCTGGGCCCGGGCGAGCGCCTGGTCGATGCTGGAGACCACGTTCTCCTCGCCGAACTCTTCGAGGAAGCCGGACCGATCCAATGCGACGAAAGGCTGGGCGTGGATTCCGGCAAGGATCAGGGTGGAGCCCATCCGTTGGCAGCGCAGGCGCAGGTCGCGCAGAGCCCGGATGGCAGAGGCGTCCATCACCAGCACATGCCGCATCCGCAGGATGACCGCGCGCGGCGGATTCTTGCCGAAGGCCAGCGCGTCCCGCAGCGACTCTGCGATCCCGAAGAAGAAGGCCCCCTCCGCCTCGTACACCTCTACACCGGCGGGGACCACCCGCTTGCTGATCGCGTCCGCCTCCGCCCGGAGCGCCGCCTCGTCCACGCTCTGGTTCTGCAGCTCGTTGGTGACCTGGCGGACCGTGGTGGCGTCGGTCATGCGCTGCATAAAGAGCACCATCGAGAGCATGAGGCCGACTTCCACGGCGACGGTCAGGTCCACCAGCACGGTCAGCCCGAACGTGGTTACCAGGACTGCCACATCCATCCGCGGTGCCCGCAGCAGTGCCCGGAAGGCGTGCCACTCGCTCATGTGGTAGGCAACGACCATCAGGATGGCGGAAAGAACGCACAGCGGGATCAATTGCGCCCAGCGGCCGAACAGCAGCATGATGAGAAGCAGCGTTAGTGCGTGGAGGATCCCCGCGACCGGGGTGCGGCCGCCGTTGCGGACGTTGGTGGCGGTGCGGGCGATGGCGCCGGTGGCCGGCATGCCGCCGAACAGGGGGCTGAAGATATTGGCGATCCCCTGCGCGATCAACTCCGTGTTGGAGCGGTGCCGTCCCTCGATCATCCCGTCAGCCACGGTCGCGGACAGCAGCGACTCAATCGCGCAGAGCAGGGCGACCGTGAAGGCGGGACTGATCAGCCCGCGCATCTGCGCCAGATCCAGAGCGGGCCAGACCGGCCGGGGGAGGCCGGAGGGGATCCCTCCGAAACGGGAGCCGATCGTCTCAACCGGCAGATGGAGCAGCTGCGCAAGCACCGTCGCGGCCAGCAGGGCTACGATGGGGGCCGGGACGCGCCGGTTCACCCGGGGCCAAAGGATGAGGATGGCCAGGGAGAGGGTGGACAGCGCCAGTGTAGGCAGCTGGGTCGTGCCGATGGTACGGGCGTAGAGGAGCCAGTTGTGCACCGTGTCGCCGGAGAGCGGCCCGGTGCTTAAGGCCAGGAAGTCCTTGATCTGCGAGGAGAAGATCACGACCGCGATCCCGGTGGTGAAGCCGACCGTCAGCGGGTAGGGGATGAACCGGATGAAGGAGCCCAGCCGCAGCAGTCCCATGCCGATCAGGATGAACCCGGCCATCAGGGTGCAGAGAATCAGCCCGTCCATCCCGTAACGCTGAACGATGTTGAAGACGATGATGACGAAGGCACCCGTTGGACCGCCGATCTGCACGCGGGAGCCGCCGAGCGCGGAGATGAGGAACCCCGCCACGATGGCGGTGATGAGGCCCCGCTCCGGCGGAACACCCGACGCGATGGCGAAGGCGATCGCCAACGGCAAAGCCACGATGCCGACAATGATGCCGGCGGTCAGGTCGCCCCAGAAGAGGCGCAGCGAGTAGGACTGAAGGCAGGTCCAGAGCTTCGGCAAAAACAAAGGCTGCCTGGCTTGGGTGTTGGTCACGGGGATCTGCGGTCGCGGGTCCGCTACGCTACGCGACGGTGACTTGCTTGCAGAGGTAGACGTCCTGAATGGCGTTGAGGAGCTTGACCCCCTCGGCCATCGGACGCTGGAAGGCCTTGCGGCCGCTGATCAGGCCCATGCCGCCGGCCCGCTTGTTGATGACCGCGGTGCGGACCGCCTCGGCGAAGTCGTTCTGGCCGGAAGCGCCCCCGGAGTTGATGAGGCCGGCCCGCCCGCAGTAGCAGTTGACCACCTGCCAGCGGGTGAGGTCGATCGGGTGGTCGGAAGTCAGATCCGAGTAGACCCGTTTGTCGGTCTTGCCATAGCTGGACTCCACGTTCAGTGCATTGTACCCGCCATTGTTCTCCGGCATCTTCTGTTTGATGATGTCCGCCTCGATGGTGACTCCAAGGTGGTTGGCCTGGCCGGTCAAGTCCGCCGAGAGGTGGTAGTCTTTGTCCTTCTTGAAGGCGCTGTTGCGCAGGTAGCACCAGAGGATCGCGGCCATCCCGAGCTGGTGCGCCTGGTGGAACGCGTGGCTGATTTCCTGAATTTGCCGGCCGCTCTCGGGGGAGCCGAAGTAAATCGTGGCCCCCACCGCCACTGCCCCCATCTCCTTCGCCTGCTGGGCGTTCGCGAACAGGATCTGGTCGAACTTGTTGGGGAAGGTCATCAGCTCGTTGTGGTTGATCTTCAGGATGAACGGGATCTTGGAGGCGTACTTGCGGGAGACTGCCCCCAGCACCCCCAGCGTGGAGGCGACCGCGTTGCAGCCGCCCTCCACCGCGAGCCTAACGATGTTCTCCGGATCGAAATAATCCGGGTTCTTGGCGAAGGAGGCTCCGGCGGAATGCTCGATCCCCTGATCCACCGGCAGGATGGAGAGGTAGCCGGTGCTGGCCAGCCGCCCGTGGTCGAACAGGGCCTTGAGGCTCTTGAGGACTGGGCGGGGCCGGTCGCTGGAGGCGTGCATCTTCTCCACCCAGTCGGGACCGGGTAGGTGGAGGCGGCTCTTCGGGATCTTGGGGGCCGAGAAGCCGAGGAGGCTCTCAGAATTTCCGCCCAAGTGCTGAACGATTTTGTCTATGCCCGCCACGAGAAAAGAACCTCCTGTTTAAGACGAAGCGGGCGCTGCTTCCTCGACGATCTGTCCCTTGGTGGTGGCCACGACCGCCAGCAGCTCATCCTGCTCCTGCTGGGGAACGTTGAAGGTGACGAGCGAGGCCTTGAGGTCCACAGCGATGGCATCGAACTCGTCGCTGGTGATTCCCATGTCGGCGTGCGCGGTCTTCATGTCCTTGCCCTCGTATTGCTGGGGGCCGCCGGCCGCCATGGAGATGAACTGGACGAGGTGCTTCTGCAGCAGGGCCAAATTCTCGGGGGTGGGATCCCACGGTTTGGCCGTCCCCTGCCGGGTGAAGTTAACCGCCGGGTCCGCGGCCGCGCGGCCGACGAAATCCGCCACGACAGCCGTGATGGCCGCCTCACCGCCCAGCCGTTCGTACAGGGACTTGGTCTTCAGAGTCGAAACATCTTCTGCTCGGGCGGGAAGAGAGAATAAGAAGGACGAAACGAGTGCAGCAGCGAGTGCAACAACAGACAGGGCGCGACGATTCATGGGTTTTTTCTCCTTTGTGGGTTGACCGTTCCACTATACCTGATTTTTGCGGGGAATCAAGTGTGCTAGAATTAACCCCATGGCGGAGAAAAAGTTTCGGATCGCGAAAGACAGCATGGGGGTGGTGCGCATCCCCGCGGGCGCTCTCTACGGCGCGCAGACCCAGCGGGCGGTGGAAAACTTCCAGGTCAGCGGCCACCGGTTTCCCCGAAGCTTCATCCATGTCCTGGGTCTGATCAAGGCCAGCGCGGCTGCCGTCAACCGGCGCCTCAGGCTTCTGGATTCACGCGCGGCCGGCGCCATCGAAGCCGCCGCTCTTGCCGTGGCGGCCGGCAAGTACGACGATCAGTTCCCGCTCGACATCTTCCAGACCGGCTCCGGTACCAGCACCAACATGAACGCCAATGAGGTGATCGCCACGCTGGCCACGAAGCGCCTCGGCGGCCGGAAGGTGCACCCGAACGACCACGTCAACATGAGCCAGTCCAGCAACGACGTGATCCCGGCGGCGATCCACGTCGCCGCCGCGCTGGAGACGACCCGGGACTTGATCCCCGCGCTGAAATACTTGCAGGCGGCGATCCTCCGCAAGGCCCGCAAGATGGACAAGGTGGTGGTGACCGGGCGGACGCATCTGATGGACGCAATGCCGGTGCGCTTGAGCCAAGAGATGGGGGGTTGGGCCGCGCAGATCGGAAAGGGGATCGAACGGATCGAATCCGCGCTTCCGCGCCTGGCGGAGCTGGCGCTCGGCGGGACGGCCGTCGGCACCGGCATCAACGCCCATCCGCGGTTCGGCCGATTGGTGGCTCAGGAGCTGGCCCGCAGGACGAAGTTGAACT
>Ga0209515_10003349_pt1 | contig 23133 bp, 25 predicted proteins | sample Subgroupgradi54m_FD_187454 | JGI IMG/M metagenome (GOLD analysis project Ga0209515, IMG submission 187454) | Subsurface groundwater microbial communities from S. Glens Falls, New York, USA - GMW60B uncontaminated upgradient, 5.4 m (SPAdes)... ... | reverse complement strand
CGTGCCGAAAAATCGACAGCTTGGACGGCCTCGCGAAATTCTTCAAACCGGCCGCAGTCCTGACCGCTTTGCTGCTGGCGCTGCCGGCGCTCGCGGCGAACCTCGCCGATTCTGAAGAAGGCGACCGGCTCGCGGCGGTGCGGGCGCTGGAGGAACAGAAGAGCGCAACGAATTATCTGTCTCTGACCTACGCCATGGACCGCGACCTGAGCGACAAGGTGCGCCTGGCGGCGGCGCTGGCCGTGCTCAAGTACGAGGGCACCCCGCCGTTGGTCAAGCTCGGGGATTTCCTGCGCGCGGAGGCGGGCCCGCAGGTGCGCGCGGCGGTGTGCCTGGCGTTCGCCACGACGACGATTCACCCCGACAACGCCGAGGCCACGGCCTTGCTGTCCGCGCGCCTCAGCGAGGACCCTTCCCCCGAGGTGCGCCTGGCCGCGATCGCCGCGCTCGAGGCGCGCTCGGACCGGCGCGCGATCCGCGACCTCGGCGCGGCCGCGGCCAAGGATGAGGACGCGAAGGTGCGCGCCCGCGCCAAGAAGGCCCACGCGCTTCTCTCCATCCCGCCCCCGCCGCCGCCCGCGCCCGTGGTCAAGCCGATCAAGCCGGCGCCGTACTCCACGCAAAAGGGCCGCGACCGCTGCGGCGACGGCAACGGCTGGTGCGAGTGCTCCCTCTCCGACATCAAGCTCAAGCCGCGCTGCATGCCGCGCGAGGACTGCCAGCATAAGTTCGAAAACAGCTACCGCTCCAACGGCTATACCTGTACTTGGGATAGCCAACAACTGAATTAGACGAGAGTCTTCCCTAGGTGTACACGTGTACACCTCGTTCCCGGGCCTCGGACTCGGTCCAGGGCCGATTTGCCAGTCCTGAGCCGCTCTCACGCGTCTGAACTCCGCATCGCTGTTGCAGGAAAATCGAAAGTAGATTCTGATCGGCGGTAGCCGCCAGGGATTCGGGGCGACTTCCCGGATTCCTTTTATTTTGTTTGAATAATAACACAATATATAGTTATATTGTGTTATTAACAAGCTTAACCTCGCCCGTCTCCGGCAGGCCGTCCGGGCCCTCAAGGCACGGCGCAACGTCTTGGAGCATATCGCGATGAAGCACCATCCTATGCTGGCGGCCTCATTTCTTGAGCGCCGCTTCCGGCCCAACGGCCCAGTTGCCTGCTACCTTTCGATCCCCCACCCGAAAAACAGCCGCCATCGCTATGTCCGCAAGAGCCAGGTTGATCAAATACGCCGGCAGACGAGCGCTTGGCGGGAGTTCAGTCAGGCGCTGACGCAATGGGTGCGGGTCAACCGAAGCATTGAGCGGCAGTTGCGCGAGATCGGCGCGAAGCGTTGCCGGAAGATCGATCTGGAGGCGCGATGAGCGCATGGCAACTATGGCGGGAGGACAAGGCCGCAGTCGTTCAAGAAATCGAGATGGGCAAGGACCTGGGCGGGCACAACAGCGCCTTCGGCGACAATGATCTCATAGTTGGTTTTTTGATGGTGGAGGGTTTCTGGTCGGTGCTGGTGGGCACCGAGGCCGACGGGCTCAAGAAGGAGAACGGCTACCCAGCCCGGATACTCAACGGGCTTTGGGCGTTATGCGAGTTGGCGGGCGTGGAGCGAATCGCTCAAAGCGGGAAGGTCTTGGGCGACGAGGCGCTGCTGAGGCTGGTGGGATTTCAGGCGGAGCAGATCGAAGCGGCGCGCGCGCAGGGCCGATTGCGCGTGGACCCCGAGACGCTGGCCAATCATTTGGGGCGCATCAGCAAGGCGGCGGTCGATCGCAGTTGGTGGGAGCATGTGAAGCTGCTCAAATCGAAGCGTTGGTATCGTGGCGGGGTCTATGCGGTGGACGGGACGATGATTACGATCCCTTATGGCCAGGCGGACAATTACGAGGGTTCGGGGCGGATGGGAGAAGCCTGCGGCTACCGGCTGGTGGTGGTGCTCAACATCGACGAGGGTCACGCGCGCGTGGTGGGGTGGGCGCTGGGTCCGTTGGCGCGCAGCGAGAAGGCTTTGCTTGGGGAGATTTGCAAGGAGCTGCGCGAGCAATTCGGGCGGCTCGGTGATTGGATGAAGGTTCTGGTGATGGACCGAGGGTATTGGGGGTCTGCGTTTTTGGAATCGATTAAGCGCGATGAGGGTGTCGACTACGTGATCCGTGCGGGCAACGATGATCTCGACATCGTAAGCGACGTCGAGGGGATGTCGCGGTTGGAGAGCACAGTCTGGCATGAGGTCACGGAGGAGCACAGTCGACTGGGCAAGATGCGCGTGCGCATGGCCGGCTTCCAGGACGTGCCCATGTTCGACGATAACGACGTGGATCATGGGCCCTGCCAGGCGGTGATCGCCGAGGAGTACGACATGCAGGGGCAGCGCCTGCCGGAGCGGCCGCGGTTTCATTACGTGACGAGCCTGCCGGTCGATCCTGCGTCGGCCGAGTCGGTCCAAGCGGTGCGGACCTACTACCGTCGACGCTGGGCCGTGGAGAACCAGGGGTTTTGGGTGCTGACCAAGCGCTGGAATCTCGACACGTTGGCGGCGCGCAACCTCAACGCCATTCGCGCTCGTCTGAATTTCGCCCTACAGCTTTACAATGCGGAGAACTGCTGCGCGTGGAAGCATCCCGGCGATTTTCAAGATGAACTGCCGCGCCTGAAGAGGCCGCCAAAAGGCGCACGTCTCGGGCGCGCCTCGATCATGATCTACACCCCGGACGGCAAAGTCGGAGCCTTCCAGGCAAATGAGTACAAAGAATTGATTCACAGAGCTTCGAAGGCCGCCTTTAAGGCCAAGGTGCGGCAGGGCTTGGGCCAGGGCCAATCGATTGAGGACATCCTGCGAGATTTATGAGGTAGCCATGATCCGGGGCTGACGGGTCATCGCAAGTAGGCCGGAACCGGCGAGCCTCTGCGGAGGCGCTGCCACGACGAGGATTTCAACCTCGGCCCCAGGCACGCTCAAAATCTACTTTCGATTTTTCTGTCGCTGTTGAGCCCCCCTTGAAAACGGGGATGCCGGGGTTATACTCCTCTTGATGGCCCGTCTTCGCCCCCCTCCCTTCATAATATTGATTTTTGCCGCGGCTTACGCCGCGGCGGGCGTGACCTCGGTGCCGGAATCGGCGGCGACGCCGCAGGTCAACGCGCCCGGCGGGGTGGTCGTCGCCGCGGGTCCGGCGCTTGGCGGCCTGTCCGCGCCCGCGCTGTCCTTCTTCACGCCCGCGCTGTCCGCGGTTGCGGGTTTCTCCTGGGCCCCGGCGCCCCTGGCCCCGGTCAAGCCGGTTTCGCTGGCTCGACATCCACCCGTTGAACGTGTTCGCGGCGCAGCTCTCCCTGAGATTTGCGCGCGTGGCGCGCCGCGACGGCCGCTAGCGACTGAGTTTCCGGAAAACAGTCGTCGGAGAGGGTTACTCCGCGCGCAGGCGCTTGAGCTCTTTGGTCAGGAGCAGGATCTCGGCGCCCATCTGCCCATTCAGGGTCAGCCAATACATGCGGAAGTCCGCGCGGAAAGACAACAACGGATAAGTAAAAGTCGCGGGGCGGTTCTTTTCGTAAAAAAAGTGGCCGGCCCAGGCGAAGCCGTAGGCGACGATAAGCGCCGCGACGGCGAGAACCGGAGCGCGGAAAAACAACGCGCCGAACGCAAAAATTATTCCCAACGATGTGCCGTAGACATGCAAACGGCGATTGATCGGGTTTAGATGCTGAGAAACGTAGAACGGCCAAAAATCATCGAGCGTCGAAAACCCCGCGTTCATCCATTAGATTCTATACTATCGGCATGAAACGGGTCCTGCTGACCGCTCTAACGCTTGCCCTCGCCGTCCCCGGACGCGCGGCCTTTGTCCGCTCCCTCATGGAGCGTGTGGACACCGAGCCTCTCTTCGACTCCGAGTACTTTCTCGACCTGCGCAGCTTCTCCTGGCCGCGCGCCTGGGACGACGTCTGGGCGGCGTCCACAGGCGGCTACCGCGGCAACGGCGCCAGCCTGGACTGCTGCGACCTGTATCTGGACCAAAGCCTGCTCTTCACCAAGCGCCTGACGCCCGGCCTCGAGTTTCGCTTTCGCTTCGTCGAGCTGTCCGATAAAGATCGGCAGGAACTGCACCATTGGATCGAGTTCGAGAAAGACCTGGGACGCGGCTGGTCGGCCGAGATATTCGGCGAGCCAACGTTTAGGAAGGAAGACGCCGACATCGGCGCGGGCGTGCGCTGGCGGCGCGGCGGCTGGGAGGCGCGCGCGCGGCGCGCCGCCGTGGACTGGAACCTGAACTCCCGCGGCAGCACCACCCAGAACTACACCCTCAAGCCCTACACCGACGAGATCTCCCTGCGCGCCCCGCTGGACGCCTGGTTCGCGCGGATCGCCGCCGACATCGACGAGCCGACACGACGAGAAATTCCCGCCGACCGGCGCTCATTCTTTTACAGGCGTACACGAACTTCAGCCGAACTCGGCAAGGACGAAGGCTGGGCGCCGCGCGTGAAGTACGCCTACGAGGTCCAGACAAAGATGAACACCGTGGCACCCGGCGGCGTCGGCGTTTCGGAAGAAGCGAGACGACAGGTGCACGAATTCAATGTCTCGGCGCGTCTGCGCCCGAATGAGAAAGACGAATTCGAGCCCGGCGGGGCCTTCTTCGTCCGGGCAGCGCGCACCGACCTTCCGGGCAACCCTGCGGGCGGCACCTTCTATCGGCGCTGGGAGGTTCAACCGTATCTCCGCTGGCGCCGCAGCCTGCGCGCGAAGCTGACCGGCGAGCTGTTCCCTTCCTTTACCGTGGGCGAAAACCGCGTCCGCCATCCCGGGGGCCTGACGCTGGAGCGCTACGAGACCGTCGCGCAGGCCAAGCTCGGCGCGACGCTGGAGTTCAAGTTCGCGAAGGCCGGGTACATCTCGATCGGCGGCGTGCTCGATCTCGACACGCCCGGCCAGGCCTGGGACGGCGGCAGCGTCCGGGCGCAGTTCTTTTTCTGAAAAACATCGGAGAGGGAGGGATTCGAACCCTCGGTACAGCTTTACGCCGTACAACGGTTTAGCAAACCGTCGGTTTCAGCCGCTCACCCACCTCTCCAGAAATTTGGGAAGCTTCGCGAAATCATAGCTTTCTTCCTCGTTTTCCGCCAGCGGCAAAATCGGTCGAAGACCCCAGCGTAGTGCCAACGTAGTGCGGTCATGCGGCGACCAACTCCCCCCGCTCAACGGAAACGTCGGCGGCGGCTTGTTGAGATGGCGTAGTCGGCGTGTCTCGTCCCAGGAGATGGATCGTCGAGCGCCAAATTCCCTTGCTGACGTGGGCGTATCGTTGGAGCAACATCAAGGAACTGTGGCCCAGGTATTCTTGAATCGTGCGCAGGTCGGCCCCCTTGGCCGCGAGTTCGGAAGCGAAGTTGTGGCGCAAGGCGTGGAAGGTCAGATCGCCGAGATATGCCGCGTTCCTGCTCGCCACGAAATCGATCCGGAATTTCCCTTCATCCTTGATTCTCTCGCCGTCCCGACCGTAGAAAACATATTCCGACCTTCGTGATAACTTTCTGAGAATGTCTTCAAGTTCGGGGTGAATGGGGACTTGCCGAAGCTTCTTGCTCTTCGTGTGCGTGACGCTGATGATCTGATGGTTGAGATCGACGTGCTCCCATTTGAGATTGAGGATCTCCCCTTTACGCATTCCGGTCTTCAACGCCATCACCACGATAGGTCTCAGGAACTCCGTGCAAGCCGCCAGCAGGCGCTTGCGTTCGTCCGGAGCCAATATCCTGATTGGGATGAGCTCTTCTTTGTAGTTCCGTACATCTTTCGCGGGATTATGCCGCGCGTAGCCCCAGATGACCGCCTTCTTGAGAAGGACTTTCAGCACCGCCAATTCGCGATTGATGGTCGCCTCTTTGACGAGGGAACGACGGCTGCCCTTGAATTTCTCGATGTCCTCGGTCTTGATGGCGGCAAGAGGCGTGTCGCCGAAGAACCTTTTGAACTTCTTGATGACGATCTCATCGTCCCGCCACGTCTTCTTATTGACCTTGGCGTGGTTTTCGATATAGAGTTCGCACATTTTGAAGAACGACGTATTCAGCGCCTTCTCATTCGGAAGATGTCGCTCCTCGATAAGCTCGCGGTGTTTTTCGAGATAGATGCGATAGGCGAGCCTGCGTTCGGTCGTGTTGGTGCTGCCTGTGATGATCGTGCCCTTCAGTTGAGCTCGATACCACCAGTTGGGCGAGTCGCCGCGTTTGAATATTCCCATTGCGGATAGATTCTATAAGTTGTGAACGAGTGGCATGGCCGGATTTTTGATTGCTATCATCTTACTCGGGCAAAAACCTGTATGAGGCATAACGCCGGAGTCGTCTAATGGACATCGAAATTCTTCGGCGCAAGATCGTCTCAAGCCACTACGAACTGACGCAGCATGCTAAAGACGAGGCCGCGGACGACGGGTTTGACGTCGAGGATGTCGAGTGTATCGTGCTGACCGGCAGGATTTCAAAGACCATGACCAAGGATGAGCGCGGAACGCGCTATGTCGTGGCGGGGCTTGCGAAGAACAAGAAGGACGCCGAGGTGGTTTGCAGGATTCTTCCCTCTGGCAAAATGCGGGTAATCACGGTATACTCGATCAAGTAGATATGAAACACGATCCCTGCGAGTATTGCGGCGGCCCCATTAAACAGCGAAAGGTCAGGGTTGACCATCGCTGGAGAGGGGCGCTCATCGTCGTGGAAAAGGTTCCCGTGGGCGTCTGCCATAACTGCGGCGAGCGCTACTACGATGCTTCCGTTTTACGGAAGCTTGATCTCATGGCCCAGGGCGAAGTAGGCTTGGTCAGCCGGATTTCGGTCGTCGTCGCCGATTACTCCCGCGCCATCGCGGCCTGAGTTAGCCAGCTCGACGACGGTGGACGCGGCGTACGCCGCGTTGAAGGAACACCAGGCACGGCTGGTCAGTTGGCGTCATGCGCGGCACGCGCCGTCTCAAAACGGCGGATCAGTTTCTCATGCCCGGAGAAGTTGCCTGCGGCGGCGAGCTGCATAACTTCGACTAATACATCAAGGCCCGGCCGGTGTTCGACATCGAGTCCGTAGCGCGCCAACATGCCGTCGATGTTGTAAATGTCCTTGGTGATGGCATGAAAGCTCTCTCTGTTTACGGCTTGGCGCGGCATCTTGTGATTTTTCATCAGAACTTGGTGAAAGCGTTGGCCTTGAGCATCCTCTCCGGGCAGCTCAATTGATGACATGTAATCAGAGACGGGGACTTCCTTGGCGGAATCACACGCTGGGCAATCAAGGGCGGGAGGTAGATACTCGTATGAAACCTTCCCCGTCTCCAGCCCCGTCATCTTTCCGAGCGGTGAACAACGGCATACAAAGGGCTTGGATTCCATGAGCATACAGCCCATTGCGCCGGCCCATGTTTGAGAGGGTAGATTTTTCGCGTGAAGCTCATAGACCTCTTTTGCGGGGCGCAGGAACGGGCAGACGCTGTCCGCGGCCTCCTCGGGAGGCGTCGTGGCATCGTCTGCGCCCACGGGGCGGTAGCGGATATAAGGGAAAAACAGTTGATACTCTTCGTTGTAGAATAATTCCAGGAGGGGTGGGTTTCCCTCAAAAAGGTCGCGGGTGCTGCGAATGCCCAAAAGTTCACCGCCCCGGGACGAAATGATATTGTGAATATCGGGAAGGCTGATCATCAGGTAGTTCTTGTGCTTGCAGCATTCCCCCGCGCAGCTTTGCAAGCAAGCGCTATTGTCGAATCGGAAAGTGTCCTTCGCAGACAGCGGAACGCCATGGATCTGCGCCGATGGAATGACCCCCGACTTGCTGTCTACTCCGTCACGGAGTTCGCGGGCCATCTGTTCGATGGCGTCGGAGTTTGCCGACAACAAATCCGCAAACATGCCCAAGCCGTTTTTCCTGAGTTCGGCTTCCATCTGTTTGGGTTCGAGATGTCCGTAGCGCTTCATGAACTCGTCGTGGATTTTCTCAAACATTGCGCGTTCCTTGGCGTTTGCTATAATAGCAAAATCGTTTACAGAGGGCAAAATGTCAAAATCCATCGGCATCGACTTGGGCACCACCAACTCGTCGGCCGCGATCAAGAAAGTTCATACCGAGGTCTTGAAGAACGCGGAGGGAGATTCCATCACTCCTTCCTGCGTGACCCAGCGTCAAGGAAGGCTGCCCTTTTCCAAACCTGAATTCGTTATCGGCAAGGACGCCTTGGAATGGAGAAAACAAGATCCCGCCAATACCATCGTCGCCGTCAAGCGGCTCATGGGCCGCAACTTTCAGGACCCGGAAATTCAGACCATAATCAAGGAAAGGCGTGTGCATTACCGCATAGCGCCGCACTCCCAGGGCACGGAGAACAGCCTGATCGTCGTTTTGAACGGCAAGGAGTTCACGCCGGAGGAAATGTCGGCTGAAATTCTCAAAAAACTGCGCCGCGACGCCGAAAAAACTCTGGGTGACGCGGTCGAGTACGCCGTCATCACCGTGCCCGCCTACTTCAACGACAAACAAAAGCACGCCACGCGCGCCGCCGCTTTGCTGGCGGGCCTGAAGGTCCGCCGGCTTTTGCCGGAGCCGACCGCGGCGGCGATTTCCTTCGGGGTCGATCAAGTGAAAGGCGACGAGGCGAAGACCGTGCTGATCTTCGATTTCGGCGGCGGCACCCTCGACCTTTCGCTGTTGACGATCAGCGCGGGACAGTTCATCGAGCAAGGCAAGGGCGGCGACATGTGGCTGGGCGGCGAGGACATCGATCGGCTCCTTGAAGGCTTCGTTCTGAGCCAAGCAGCTCAGGCGTGCAAGCTCGACATGACGCGACTCCTCGACAACCAAAACGTGAAAACGAAATACCGTTTTTGGGGAGAGCTGAAAGCGGCGGTCGAGCAAGCCAAGATACGGTTGAGCTCGGAGACTCGCACCGCCGTCGAGATCCTGGGCCTGCTGCGCGACGCCGAGGGCGAGATCGTCGATGTGAACGTGGAGATCACACGCGCGCGCTTCGAGGAGCTCATCGCTCCCCTCGTCGCCGCCGCGGTCGGCCACGTCCGCAAGCTGCTGGAGGACACACGGTTTACTCCGGATCTGGTCGACTCGATACTGCTCGTCGGCGGAAGTTCTCAGACCCCGAGCCTTGAGCAGGCCTTGAAGCGCGCTTTCGGAGAGCGAAAGGTTTTGCTGCACGAACGCCCCCTGCTTGCTGTCGCCGAGGGGGCAGCCATTCTCAGCCATAGGCTTTCGGACGTCTACGAGTGCCCCGGCTGCGGCGTCGCAGTCGGTCAGCAGGAAAAGGCCTGTCCGGGCTGCGGCTTCGACCTCGAGCGCAACACCATCGAGCACGGGATATTGGACATTGTTCACACGACCGCCCACGACTACGCCATCCGCCTCGAGGACGGCGTCTTGCATCCACTCATTGAAAAGAACACTCCCCTCCCCTGCGAAAAAAAGGAGACATTCCGGCTTGTCCATCCCGAGCAAAAACTTGTCCACATGAAGTTTTCCAACCGGGTTCATGAACAAGAAGCCTGCATCGGAGATCTCTGGCTCGGGTTTAATGCCGAAAACAACGCGGACAATGAGCCGCAAGGTCCTCTGCACGTGGAGATAGCCATCAAGATCGACGAAAACAATCTGATCGAGGTGACGGCCGCCCTCAAGGAGCGTCCGGACGTCCGCCTGACCAAGACCCTCTCGCGCGGGAAAGCCGATGAAAAGCTCTTTCTGTCGTTGTCGGAGACCATCGAAGATGCCAACCAAAAAAAATACAAGAGTTTCGTGGGGCTGGACTTGACCCAGCGCGCGCTATCTATCGTTGAGGACATCCACGACGTGATCGACCCCGACACCGAGGCCGTGTCGCAAGCCGTGTACGAGCGCGCGGCCATGAAGATCGCCAAGGCCCGCCGCATGGCGGAGGAAGGGAAGACGAGTAAACCGACGATCTGGTACGCCCAGTCGGCTTTATCCCAGTTCGCCCTGGCCATCAAGCCTGCGGTTCAGGCGGAAATTATCGCTCACATCGAGACGCTCGAAAAAATGGATGAGAAGGGTACCTACGAAGAGAACGTCGCTGCGCTTGATGCGCTGCAGGACACCATCGACCAGCTTGATCCAATCGTTGGCGCCTTGATGGAGATTCAAAAAGCGGGAGAAAACTGCGCCGAGACCGAGCCGGCTCGGGCTCCGGTCTTTTTCAGCGGCCTGGAAAACATCTTGGCGGCCATCTCCGCGAGGAATATGGGAAAGGCCTCCTCGCTGCTAGAAGAGCTGCTGCCCCAGGCGAACACGATCAACCATGCTGATGAAAGCTTGCCCGGAGTCGTCCATAAGGACCTTGTCCGGTCCGATTCCTGATGCCCGCGCCGGCGGGGGGCAGGCCCTCCCGAACATGGGACTGTCCGGTCTGCGCGCTGGGACACATTCCCGAGGACAAGGCGAAGTGCCCGCAGTGCGATGCGGATTTGACCTGCTTCAAGGTGCTCGACTCCTTGTCCGAGGCGTCGTCTTCGGCGCAGCCGCGCCTCGCGGGCCGGATGCTGCACGGGATCGTCCTGGTCCTGTGCCTCGCCGCGACGAGCATTCCAGTCGCCTTTCTCTTGCATCAGATCCGGCAAATCGAGAGTCTCGCGGTGGAGCGGCAGGCTTCCCTCTCGTCAACGATCGATCACCTCTCCGCTCGAGTGGAGCAATTGGCCCGGGTGAAGATCAAGGTCGAGTCGGCCCCGCCTCCCGAGCCCCGGATTTCCTGGAGTTACACCATAGCCAGCCGCGACACTCTTTGGAGCCTCGCGGAGCGTTTTTATGGCAGCGGTTTTTTTTACCCGGTGCTTCTTGAGGAAAATCCAGATCTTGGCGCCTACTCCATGGAGCAGGGTTCGAAGATCGATATTTTGGAGGATGCCGCCTCGGCTCGGGATATATATAGGAAGTTTCGCTCCCGGCGAGACCGCCGGCTGTATTGGAGCTACGGCGTGAGGCAAGGAGATACGCTGCAGTCGATCGCCCTTAAATTTTACAACGACGGAAAAAAGGCGGCCGATATCGCGCGGCTCAATCCGGGACTCGAACTGAGGCCGGGCCTGCGAATCCGATTGCGGCTGCCGTATGGAGAATGGTCTCATGGCGATGGAACAAAGGATCCCTCTACCTCTCGCGGCAAGAGCTGAAAAGTTCTTCGCCCGAGGGAATTATTTTGAGGCCAAAAAAGAATGGGAGGGCCTGTTGCCGGAGCTCTCGTCCGACGCGCAGCAAGCGATCGAGGATAAAATCTTGGCTTGCGAGGCGGAGTTGGGCAAAGCCAAGGCGCAGACTTTGGTCTCGAAAGCCCGCAAACTCGCTCGCGCAGATGAGCTCGCGAAGGCCCTGGCTTGCTTTGAAGAAGCCGCCGCGCTGCGCGCCGACGATTCGATTCGAGAGGAGGCGACTCGGCTGCGCTCGGAGCTGCTGCGTCGCCGCGCGCCGGAGGAGGCTAGCGCGTTTGAGGCCGCCGGAGATTACGCTTCGGCCGTTGAAGTGTACGGACGTCTCATTGCCTCTGTGGAAAGCGCGGGGCTCCCGCCTGACCCCCGGATCCTTTATTCCTGCGGATTTGCCCTGGCCAAGACCGGGGATTTCTACGGCTGCTGGACGATGTGGAGCCGCATCCAGTCCGAGGACGTGAGCTTCCTGGAGCAACGTCGCGTCGTGCAGGCTTACTGCGTCAGCGCCTGCTCTGAGAAGCTCTGGAGTGAAGGCCGCTATGAAGAAGTGCGTCAACTGCTCTCGCCGTTCCCGGTCTCGGCGAGGCCCGAGATTGTGGCGCTGATGGCGAAAACCCTCTACCAGCTTTCGGAATGTTCTCCTAATTACCTGAATGAGTTCGCTTCCTTCTGGCTCACGGCCGTTTTCCATCCGGGGATATCGGCCGAAGTGCGCTCGCGGCTGCTGTCCATGGCCGAGGCGCTGCTGCTGCGGCATGCGCAAGCAGGCGACCCAGCCGCGTTGCGGGCTCTGGCCTGTTGGCGCATCGAGAAGCAGCTCATGCTGGATCTTCACGCGCTTGCGGCTGACGGCAATGATCCGGCCGTCCTGTGCGCGCCGCGATTCGCGCGGCGATTCAACCGCTGCGCCCCGGTCCTTGAATTCATCCGGACTCGCCGCGGCTCCTTTGCGGACGAGGAACTCTTCCTGCGGGCCGGCGGATATTATTCTCCCGGAGCGGACAGCCTCTTCGACGTTGAGCTCGAACGTCCCAAGGAGGCGCTGGCCGCGGCGCCCGCGCCGGGCGACGAATTTTCGGACTATTGCGCCGACCGGGCACATTTCGCCTACGGCTTGCACTGCCTGCGCACCGGGTGCTCCCGGCCCGAGCGCTACCTCAAAAGATCCCTGCGCCTGCTTGATCTCTCGTCGCGTTATGAGCGGCAGCTTGTCGACCAAGCCTCCGACGCCCGGAGCACGGACGAATTATTCCGGTGCGAAGCGACCCTCCGGGAGGCGGTGGCGAGAAGACCCGCACAGGCGATGCGCAGCGCCTTGTCGTTGGTCATGAGCCGGCGGTCCGTGATCCTGGCCAACAGCGGGCAAATGGATCCGCCCGCCGTGGAACGCGCCATGAAAATGGCGCTGGAATTGGACCCCGCCAACGAGTTGGCCCGCGGCTCGCTTGCGAACAACGAGTTCAACCGAGAACTTGACGAACTCGGCGAAGCCTTGCGCCGCAATAAGATGGGCGCGGCCGGCCGCGTCGCCGCCGCTTCCGAGCATGCGGAAGTCCGGGAGATGTTCTTTGATGCCATGCGGCAGGCGCTGGATCAGGCCGAGGCGTGGGGAAACCGCACGGACAGGGCCGCCATGCTTCAAGATATCTCACGCTGGTGCGAGGCCGTCGACCCCGAGCATCCCATTCTGGACGAAATCAACGCGGAGCTGTGAAATGACCCCCCATCGTCTCTTGAAGCTCGGACCCGGCGCAACGCCGCGGGACATCCTCAACGCCGTCGCCGCGGCCATGCGGGAACGGACGCATTCGAGCCGGGAAGTGGCGTTGGCACAGAAAGAGCTCATGGATCCTATCGCTCGGACCGCCTATGAGTTCCGAGATTTCCTCGACGCCCGCGCCTCGGCGCGAACGCCGCCGCCTCCCGACCTGATCTATCTTCCCCTCTTCAAGAAATAGGGCTTGGCGATGATCGGCGAGACCATGCGGAAGAAAAAAATGTTCCTGAAAGGACGCTTCGTCGAATTTCAATTGAAGATTCACGAACTCAATCGCCGACGACAGGAGCAAGAAGAGGCTTTTCTTGCCCGCGAGCAGGAAATGCTCCAGGAGCTTTTTCGAGTTCTCGACACCATCGATGATTTGGAGGAAATAATTCGCGCCGAAGAAGCTGCCAACAAGCCGCCTCGATGGGCGCGCCTGGTCCGCCTCATCCAAACCAAGCTTTTGCGTCTGCTGGAGAGCCGCTCGGCGGTTCCGCTCGAATTCCCTGACGGCAAAGCGCTCATGGAATACTGTAAGATTCTCGAGACCCGGACCGAGGGCACTCTCGCTGATGAGACGATCGTTGCCATCGTCAAGAAAGGTTACCTGGACAAACAGCGGGGCCGGGTGCTGCGTAAGGCCGAGGTGATCACGGTCCGCAATTTATAGGGGTAGAAACATGGACCGCCTAGGGCCCGGGCCTAGCGTAGTTCCGATCTTCCCACAGGGAACGGGGCTGGCCCCGTGAGTTTCCAGAGGCAATACTGGTTTAGCGAAACCCCCTGTTCGGCGGCTTGCTCTAAAAGCTCTCGATGCTGGTCCTTGGGCAGCCGGATAAGAATCTTGCCCTTGATCTCCCGTGTAGCGATAGGCTGCGGGATTGTCCAACCCTTCTCCTTCCGCGATTCGAGCCACAACTCCATGGCAGTTCCCAGTTCTGTCAGCGCGGCCGCAGGAGTATCGCTGGATGCTGAGCAACCTGGAAGCTCTGGAACGACAGCGATCCATTCGCCGTCCTCCCGGCTCCAAAAGACCTTCATGTCGTAAAGGCGCTTTGCTTCTTTCATGGCTCGATTACCTCCAGGTGATGAAGATCCACCAGAGCGACGAATTGCCGGACCTGGTAAGGTTTGGCGTGACCATCTTTCCGCGGCTGCACGACCATCGTTTCCTTAATGCCGTGGTGCTCATAGACCTTATGGCTGCCCTTCTGCCTGTCCAAGATGAAACCGACGGCCTCCATGGCCTTGCGGAAATCTCCGAAACGGGCATTGCGCGGGTTGCGCAGGATCGTTTGCAGGAGTCTGTCCTTATTCACTGAAATATGATAGCAGCAGTGATAGCTTATGTCAAGGGATTCTGCGCAGGAATTTGTGGTGACTTTGGAGGGACTTTGGAGCAAACAGGCCTCAAACAACGGCAACCATCAGCAAACGAAGGAGGGAGTTTCTCGTCGAGGAACGAGTAAAACGGGGTTACGGCTGTCGGTCGGATAAAATTAGCAAACCGTCGGTTTCAGCCGCTCACCCACCTCTCCAGAAATTAGGAAAAACTGCTTACGACATCGTAACTTTTTTCCGGCTATAAATCCATCTTGTTGCAAGCCCTCGACGGATGGACGGTTCGCTAAACCGTTTGTCTGGATTTTTGCCGATCTAAAATTCTCCCTGTGAACCCCACTCTTTTGTCAGAAAATTAGAGTCTGCTACAAAAGCCTGATGGGAATAAGTGACCACTTTTATGACCAGTCCGACGTTCGAACGCGTCCGTGTCTGGACAAAAATACCTTTAGATGACGACATGTATAGGTGTTCCTGTCCATGGGGTGTCGCCACCCGAGAGCTGAATTGATAAAATTCCGGGAGTATGGAACACTCCAAGGCGCACAAGTATTTCAATAAATTCAGGGCTCCTTGTGATCGTTGTAAGCCTTTTCGAGGAGCATGGCGAAGCCTTTCTTGTCGCGCTTTCCAGAGGCGATCTTTCGCGTCGCAGCCTCCAGGTCGTCCTCTCCTCCCATGACCTGGTATCCGTTGAGTTCCAGAAACGTCAGGGCGGACGAGAACGCCGTTCGTTTGTTCCCGTCTATAAACGGATGGTTCTGGGCTATGTGGTAGGCGTAGGCTGCCGCCATCTCGAAAGGGAACGCATGGAAAAATTCGCCTCCTGCCCCGGCCTGAGGCATCGCGACGGCCGATTCCGCCAGACCCAGGTCCCGGATGCCGGGACTTCCCCCGAAATCACGTATCAGTTCTTCGTGAAATCCGAGGATCTCGGGGAGCGTCAAAAATCTCGGCGACACTTAACTCGCCAGATTCTTTAACGCGCGCCCAAACCGCTTCTTGACGGCCTGGAAGGCCTTCTTCACTTCTTGCGCCTTCTTGGGATCGGAAACCGGAGAGATGACGAGATTCTTCCCGTCGGTCGTGATCTCCAAGGGAGTGTTCTGCGTGATCTTGAGAAGCGAGAGGATGGCCTTGTCGATGACGACCGCCTCGCTATTCCCGACTTTGGTGAGGAATTTGAACACATCGCCTCCGTGAGTACGCTGTTATTATAACGGTAATAACGCCTCCTGTCAAGGTGCGGTTGGGGTGAAAAGAAGTGACCAGAAAAGTGACCACTTTTCGGCAAAACTGGGCAAAGCCTGACAACGCTTCGCAAAAGTCAGCGGGTCGAAATCGATGCGGTTTCTCGACGAGAAACCGGTCTTCCGATGGAGAATTGAAGGTGGTTCGAGGAAGGACGAAAGAATCGGACTTGTATTAGCAAACCGTCGGTTTCAGCCGCTCACCCACCTCTCCAGAAAGTGTGCCGCGACGGCTCAATTCTAGCACATCGCTTCAGCGCTTCGGGAAAAGGGCGATGATCTTGGCCGCGACCATCCCGTTGGGGTTGACGCCGAGCCGGTCGAAACCCTGCCGCGCGGTGTCGCGCGTCGGCCGTACGCCCTCGGCGAATTGCTGGAAGGGCGGCTTGCCCGATTTCTGGGGCATGGTGTAGCCGAGAAACAACGCGATCGCGACGAGGAAGGCCAGCTCCACGCCAACCTTCGCGGCTCCGGTGCCCAGGTCCAACACCTTGTCCAGCGCCCAGACGCCGACCGCTCCCCCAGCGATGACCGACAGCACCATGATGTGATAGGCCTGGCCGGTCCAATCGGGGTATGACACCACGATCGCGCCATACACGAGCAGGCCGAGGATCAAGGATCGTATCAGCGCCATGAGGCCTCCGACTTCAAAGTCAGGTGAATCTTCAAAAAGGGCTCGGCGAAGTCCGAGGGCAAGGCCGGGAAGGGCGCGGCCTCCTGCACGGACTCAAGCGCCAAGTCGTCAAAGCCGCTGTCGCCCGAGCTCGACTCCATTCGCAAATCCGTAAACGCGCCGTTGCGCATGATCGCGAACACGACGACTCCTTCCCCCGACTCCGTGGGCATGCGCTTCTGCCAGGCGGTCCACAGCATCTGCCGGACCTGGCTGATATACCACGGATAGGGGAAATTGGGCAGATCGGTCGCGACCCCGGCGGCGTTGCCGGGCATGCCGGCCGCGGTCGCGACGGTCTCGGCGCCGGCGGCCATCGAGGGCTTGGGCGGGGCTTTCTTCTCCGTCCATCCTCTCAACAGGCTCGGCCGGGGCAAAGCGATCCGGCTGTGCCGTCTTGTCGCGAACGAATCGGCTTCCGCCTGCTGGGTCGGCTTCTGCGGCTCGGCGTCCGCGGGATTGGCCGCGGCGGCTTCGGTGGACTGGATCACGGGCGGGCCGCCGACGAAATCGATGATGTACACCTTGTCGGCCTTTTTTAACGCCGCCGGGACGTAGAAGGCGGCGGCGATCAGCAAAGCGGCGTGCATTCCGGCGGAGCGGGCGAGAAACGGCTTGAGCGTCTGCGTCACTGCTCGTCCTTCACGACTCCGATGCCGAGCTTGCCCACGCCGAGTTTCTTCGCATAATCAAGCACGGCCACCACCTTCTCCACGGCCGTCAGGCGGTCGGCCTGCACGAGCACGGTCTTGCCGGCGGCCTTCGACAGACGCAAGGTCATCTCGCGCTCGACTTTCTCCCACTTCACCGCGACGCCCTCGATCGTCACCTTTCCGGTGCGGGAGATCTGGATCGTCACGGCCGAGTCCGACGCGGCGGGCTCGCCGGAAGACGCTTTGGGCAATTTCACGGTCAGTTGGTGATTGACCAGAATCGGCGTCAGCACCATGAAAATAATCACCAAAATCAGCGACACGTCTATCAATGGGACGAGGTTCATCTCCGCGAACACGCGGCGGCGTTTGAACCCCGTGTTGTCGACTTGCATCAGCGTTGCGTGCGCTCGGCGAGGCCGTCGAGCACCTCGTCGATCATCCAGCGCAGTTCGGACTCGAAGCGGGAGATGTTCTGATTGAAGTGGTTGAACGCGGCCACGGCCGGAATCGCGACGAGCAGGCCCGCGGCGGTGCAGATCAGCGCCTCCGAAATCCCCACGGCGACGATGCCGGGACCGGCGCCGGCGGCGCTCGCTAAATCCTTGAACGCGCGCATGACGCCGAGGACCGTGCCGAACAGCCCGATAAACGGCGAGACCGAGGCGATGGTGCCCAAGGTCGAGATTCCGCGCTCGAGCTCGGTGACCGCGCGTTGGGCGGCCCGTTCGGCGGCGCGCCTGCGCTCGTCGCGGTTAGTGGGGCCCGAGAGCGTGGCCATGACGACTCCGGCGGCGAGTCCACGATGGCTTTTCGCGAGCGCCGCCGCGTCGGGGAGCTTGCCGGCGTCGGCGGCGGCTCGTACCTTCGCCAGGAATTCCTGGGCGCCGCCGGTGGACCTTTTAATGAACTTCCAGCGCTCCCAGATCAGGGCCATGCAGTAGACCGACAGCGCTAACATAAAAAGAAGAACCGGGCCGCCGGCGATCAATATCTCTTTCATGAGGGTTGTCCCATGGGCGCATTATACCTACTATAGGACACGATGAAGAGAGTGATCGTTCGCCGTCCCGGCGGGCATGCGGCGCTGGAGCTGGTCAGCGAAAACGACCCGGTTGCCGGACCGGGACAGGTGCGCGTGCGGGTGCGCGCTGCGGGCGTCAATTACGCCGACACGATCGTGCGTGAAGGGTGGTATGAGGCCGCTCGCGGTCATTACCCGATCACGCCGGGCTTTGAGTTCGCGGGGGTCGTGGATGTCGGCGCCGGCGGCTTCAATATCGGGGACCGGGTGTTCGGGTTTACGCGCTTCGGGGGCTACTCCTCCGTTCAGCTTGTCGATCCGGGGCGGCTGCGCTTGATGCCGGCGGGCTGGTCGTTTGCCGACTGCGCGGGCGTGCCCGCGGTCCACTTCACGGCGTATCACGCCCTTCATCAGGTCGCCAAGGTTGCTCAGGGTGAGATGTTGCTCGTGCACAGCGCGGCGGGAGGTGTGGGGACCGCGCTCCTTCAGCAGGCGAAGCTCGCGGGGTGCCGCACCGTTGCCGTTGTCGGCTCCGCAAAAAAGGGAGCGGTCGCGCGAGAGTTCGGCGCGGACGCGGTGGTCGTGCGCGGGCCTTCGCTCTGGAAAGACATTGATGCGGCGGCTCCATCGGGGTTTGACGCGATCTTCGACGCGAACGGCATTACCACGCCTCGCCCGGGCTTTAAGCGGCTCAAGTTGGGCGGGCGGCTCGTGATTTACGGGTTTGCCGAGATGTTTCCGCGCGGGGGGCGGCCTTCGAAACTATCTTTGGCTTGGAACTGGCTGCGCGTGCCGCGCTTCTCCCCCCTCGAGATGACGGCGACCAATCGCGCGGTGTTGGGGTTTAACGTCGTGTTCCTGACGGATCGGGCCGAGCTCGCGAAGGACGGCTTCGACGCGATCTCGGGCTGGATGTCGAGTGGGGTTCTTAAGAAGTCGCCGGTCGCGGAGTTCCCGGTCGAGCGCGTGGCCGACGCGCATCGGGCGCTCGAGGCGGGCGACACGGTCGGCAAGCTGGTCCTCACCTTTCCCGAGTCGTTATAATATAACTAGGCCGACCTAGCCTGTTACCTATGTATCAGGCTATTAGTGTTACCCATGAACCAGGTTGCACACGCGTAACACCACACCTCCAGAAAAACGCCCATGGCATTATCTTGATATTCACATTACAATCCGAGTACTTATGATTATCACAAGCCGTACTACACCGACCAGCATCATCACAAGTTCGGCCTCAAAGGATGCGTGAAGCGAACTGATGGTTGAACGGCGATTTTTTGTTGGAAACGGCAGCACTCGCGGAGGCACCGTTTTTGAAATGAGCACTGAAGCGATTAGGCCTCATGTCGGCCGACAGCGGCCAACGGCGGTGCAGGCACCTGTCTTCGGCCGAACCATTGCCTTCAGCCGACGCGCGCTGATGAAGTTATCCACAAACTCGTTCCGGAACGAGTTTGTGGATAACTTTGAACTGATAGCGCGCGCGGCTGAGGCTCGGCGTTCGACTGCAGAAGCTCAGTTAACGGCAAAAGCATTAAGGTTGAACAGCAACTGAGTTTCCGGACAGAATTGGAGAACTCATCGACGCAATCCGCGAGGATATTTTAACTCCGGGAAAATCCCGCCGGAAAATCGGTTTTCAGCGTTAGGGATCGCCTATACGTCTTGCGCCCGCCTCCCGAGGCTGTTAAACTACTTTTCGCAATGAGACCCCCCCTCGCCGCCGCCCTCTTTCTCCTCGCGACGCTCGCCCGCGCCGCCCTCCCGATGATCGAGCCCCCGCCCGGCTGGAGCGACATCACCAAACAGGGCAAGGTGCGCAACGCCGTCATCGCCCTCAAGGGCCCGGAAACGAGCTCTTTTATCGTCAAGCGCGCGCCCACGGTCCCCCTCGACAACCCCGCCGGCGTGCGCGGCTATCTCAACGACGTCCTCGGCGGCATGCGCGACGCCAGCCGCAAGGACTATCGATCATCGGGAAGAGTCGAAACGCGCGCCTTCAAGAACGGCGTGACCGCGCACCTCCTGCGCGCCCAGCTCAAAGGCGAGGATCGCCTGATACTCGCCGTGTTCGCGGCCGGGGGCATGGGACATGTGGCCGTGCTGATGAGCGCGGCGCCGGAGGCGATGCTGAATTCCTTGATCGGAGCTTTGCAGATCGGCAAGATCGAGGGAGCGGTGCAGACCAGCGGCACGGCGCGAAGCCTCGACGGACAGCTGGAGCTCGCGCTCGGCGGCGGCCTGAGATCGAGATCCCTGCTCGACGAGGAAACGGCAAAGGGATTTGTGCTTGTCGTGCAGGGTTCGGGCTCGGAAATTCTTTTTCAGAAATTATCAGAAGCGGACGCGACCAAGCCCGGTGAGCAGGCCGCCATCGTGCGCGAGCTGACCGCGGCGTCGGCGGGCGTGGCGGCGGATAAAACCGCCCCCCTGTCTGCCGCTCCCACCGCGGCCGGTCCGGTCGCCGTTTATTCCTGGGCCCCGACCGCCAACGGCGAAAAGCTGTCGATCGGATATCTCCCCTGGGGCTACTGGGGTTATCAGTTGTTCGGCAGAGGCCCCGCGGCCGACGAGCTGCTTTTTGGAACCCTCGCCGCGCTCAAGGCCGGCCCCTCGGCCGTGCCGGGACTTCTCGCCGCGACTCCGACCATTCCCATCAAGGAAGAGGTCCCCACGCGCAAGCTCCTGTACGGCGCGGCGGCAGTCGTCGGCGTCATGCTTCTCATCGGCTGGAGTCTGCGCCGCAAAAACGCTAACCTACCGCTATGAACGCGGAGCGCGCGGAGTCCAAGGACGATGTGAAAAAGGCGGAGCGCCTGTTCAAGGCGCGCGCCCAGATTCTCGACCAACTCGGGCGCGTGATCGTCGGCCAGCAGGGAACGGTCGAGGAAGTGCTGATCGCGTTATTCGCGCGGGGGCATTGCCTGCTCCAGGGCGTGCCGGGACTGGCCAAGACCTTGCTGGTGACGAGCCTGGCCCGTATTCTTGATTTACAGAGCTCACGGGTTCAGTTCACGCCCGATTTGATGCCCTCCGATGTGACCGGCACCGAAATTCTGCAGGAAGACCCGGTGACGCGCGCCCGTTCTCTGCGGTTCGTGAAGGGGCCCGTGTTCGCTCATTTCGTGCTGGCAGACGAGATCAACCGCACGCCGCCCAAGACGCAATCGGCTCTTTTACAGGCGATGCAGGAAGGCCAGGTGACGGCAGGCGCGCAGACGATGGCGCTGCCCAAGCCGTTTTTCGTGATGGCGACGCAGAACCCCATCGAGCAGGAAGGGACCTATCCCCTGCCCGAGGCCCAGCTCGACCGTTTTTTTCTTCAATCGCTGTTGAATTACCCCTCGCTCGAGGAAGAGCGCCGCATCGTCACCGAGACGACCGGCGCCTCGGAGCCGGAGTTGAAGCCCGTGCTGACGGCGGCCGAGGTGCTCGAACTCCAGGAGCTGGTGCGGCGCGTGCCCGTGCCCGGGCCGGTCGTGGACATGGCGGTCAAGCTGGCGCGCTCGACACGGCCCAAGGACGAGCTCGCCAGCGATGCGGTCAAGCAGTGGGTGTCGTGGGGTGCGAGCCCGCGCGCGTCTCAGGCGCTCGTGCTCGGGGCCAAGGCGCGGGCCTTGCTCGAAGGACGGCTCGTCGCGTCGGCCGAAGATTTGGTGCGCGTGGCCAAGCCCGTGCTGCGCCACCGGCTGGTGCTGAACTATCAGGCGGAGGCCGAAGGCGTGCTCGCCGACGACCTCCTTGAGCGCCTTATCAGTGCGGTGGCTTGATCCCGCCTCTCAGGCCCGGCTGAAAGGACTGGGCCTTTCCCCCCGTCGCGCCTCCGGGCTGTCCGGCGCGCCTGGCAAGCACCGGACCATGGCGCGCGGCCACTCGCGCGATTTCGCCCAGCATCGGCCCTATTCGTACGGAGACGAATCCCGAAGCATCGATTGGAAAGCGTACGCGCGTCTCGATCGATTTTATGTGAGGGAATTCCGCGCCGAGGACCGCATCCCCGTCTTCGTGCTGTTGGACCGTTCCGGCTCGATGGCCTATGCGGGGGAGGGCCGCCAATCAAAACTCGACCTGGGCCGGCGCGTGGCGGCCGGGGTCGCGTGGCTGGCCCTGTCGCAGGGCGACGAGGCGGGGCTGGTGACCTTCGCCGCGTCGGCGCAATTGGCCTTGCCTCCGCGCGTGGGCGCGGTGCAGCTCGCGGCGTTCGACGAGGCGCTGAGCGCCGCCGTCGCGGCGGAGGAAACTGATTTGGCGAAAGCGATCGAGGCCGCGGCCGAGGAACTGCCCCGGCGCGGCATGGTCGTGTTGATCTCCGACTTGATGGGCGACACGGCGGGGGCGTTGAAGGCCGTGCGCGCGCTCGTGGCACGGCGTCACGAAGTGCTTGTGGTGCGCACGCTCGATCCCGACGAGCGCGAGTTTCCCTATGAGGGGTCCTGTCTGATGGAGGGTCTCGAAGGAGGAGCGCCCATATTTATCGACGCGCGCGAGGCCGCACCCGCCTACCGCGCCGCGTTCGCGCGTCAGGCCGACGCGTACGCGGGCTCCCTGAGACGCGCGGGCCTGCCGTTCGTCGTCGCCGAAACGGGCGGTCACTGGGAGGCGGCGCTGGGGCGTCTGCTCTCGCGGTGAGATTCGGCTTTCCGGCCGCCCTGTGGGCGCTGCCGTTAGCGGGACTGCCGATACTTCTGCACCTGTTGTCGCGCCGTACCGCGCGGCGAATAATCTTTTCCGATCTTTCTTTGCTCCGGGCCGTGGATGCGCGCGCGCGGCCCAAAGCGCGCCTGCGCGAAATTTTACTGATGGACGTGCGCTGCGTTCTGCTCGCAGCACTGATCCTCGCCGCCGCCGCCCCCGCGCGCCGCGGCGACGCCGCGGCGGCCGGTGAAGGTCTCGATCTTGTGCTTCTCTTGGACGCGTCGTACTCGATGCGCGCGCGCGACGGCGTGCGCGTGCGCTTCGACGCCGCGCGCGACGCGGGGCGCAAGCTGCTCAAGCGCCTGGGACCCGGCGACCGCGTCGCCGTCGGCGTCTTCGATGAGAAGCTCAAGGCGCCGCTCGCCTGGGCCGATTCGGGTGCCGCCGACGCCGCGCTGGCCGGCGCGCGGCCGGGCTGGCGCGGCACCGACGCCGCGGCGGCGCTGGCGGACGCGACAGCGGCGCTCGAGGCGACGCCGCGCGGCCGCCGGCGCGCGGTCGTGGTCCTC
>Ga0209515_10003348_pt1 | contig 23136 bp, 19 predicted proteins | sample Subgroupgradi54m_FD_187454 | JGI IMG/M metagenome (GOLD analysis project Ga0209515, IMG submission 187454) | Subsurface groundwater microbial communities from S. Glens Falls, New York, USA - GMW60B uncontaminated upgradient, 5.4 m (SPAdes)... ... | reverse complement strand
TAGGAAGCTTTGATTAAATAGGCCTGGGCTCCCAGTTCAAACCCTTCTTTGATAACTGCTTCCTGGCCTAAATTAGTTAACAGGATGGTAATCATTTTAGAGTTGGGATTTAAAGTTTTAAACTCCCGCAAAAGTTGCAGACCATTAATCCCCGGAAGCATAATATCCAAAAGTAGCAGATCAAAGACCTCTGTTTTTAACAGGTTTAAACCGGTTTGTCCGTCCGCAGCGCTTTTTATTTCAAAACCCTCTTTAGTCAGCTGTCTGACATAAAGTTCTCTGATAAAATCTTCATCTTCAACCAGTAATATTTTTTTATTCTGCGGATTCATAGTATTTGTACTTTAACTAATTGGGGCTAATAATTCAATGCACCTGATTGAATTTCCTGCCCGACAAATTTATTACTTTCCAAAGACCCGGAACTAATGGTGGCAACCGGAAGGGTAAAATAAAACTTGCTTCCTTTGCCAAATTCTGATTCCACCCAAATTTTGCCATTTAGCTTTTCCACAATTGACTTACTGATGTATAAACCCAAACCAGTACCCTTGCTGGCTTGCTGGGTTTGATTGGAAACCCGGAAAAACTTGGTAAAAAGTTGTGGTATGGCCTCTTTAGGAATACCGACTCCGGTATCGGAAATAATCGTAGTAACAGTATCGGCAGACGTTTCAATTGCCAGCTCAATTTTACCGCCGGGATTAGTATAATTAATGGCATTAGCTAAAAGGTTGGTGATTACCTCGGCAATTCTAATCGGGTCAGCTAAGACTTTAGGTAATTGCTGCGGGGACGTTAAATTTAAAACAATCTCCTTCTGGTTGGCCTGAGCTTTTAAATCATCCACTACCTTTGTCGCAATTGGTAGATAATCAATCGGCTCCGGATTAACCGACATCTCTTCCCTTTCAATTTTATTCACATTAAGCAGGTTTTGCACTAAAAACAGCAGCTGTTTGGCAGAAACTTCAGCTTTATCAGTTAAATCCAGCTCTTCTTTGGGCAATTTATCTTTATTCTCACTGTTAAAAACAGACAAGTAGCCAATAATAGAAGTAAGGGGAGTTCGCAGTTCATGAGAAGCCATCGAGACAAAATCTAATTTCATTTTTTCCAATTCTTCTTCTTTGGATAAATCATGCAGAATTAAAATGCAGTCTAAATTAGTTTGAACTGATTGTTTAACTTTTGAAGAAACAATATTAACAGGAGTTTGTTTGCCCTGGTTACCAATTAATTTGGCAGTTTTCCTAAAATCAGTGTCACAATAAGTTTTGGGCAGAATTTCATAACCATCATCCATTACATGCAGTAAGGTATCTATTCTTTGGCCTTGCAGCTGGGTGCTGGAAAATCCGGTTATTTCTTCCGCTGCCCTGTTGGCAAAAAGGATATTTTTGTTAAAATCCAAAGTGATGATTCCGTCTATAATGGAAGATAACACCTGATCCATTTTGTTTTTTTCCAAAATTGCAGCATCAGTGTCACGCTCCATTTTCTGAAAAGAGGTAGATAGTTTATCAACCATCTGGTTAAAAGAATTGGCTACCAGCTCAAATTCATCCCCGGTCCTGATATCTGCTCTTTGGTTAAAGTTGCCATTACCCAGGTTTTCTGCGCTTTTTATTAAATCCTTAAAAGGTTTTAGAAAGATTGCTGTGCAGAAAGTGGAAAAAACAGCAGCCAGAATACCTACAGTAATAGAAACAAGCAGATTTTGCAGTAAATAAATGGAGACAAAAGCAGTTGTCAAAGTGGAAAGAAAGATCACAATGGATATTTTAATAAGCAGCGAATTTTTCACTAAAGTTAAGCGTATCAAAGCCAGGGGTTAGAATCAAGCCCAATTAGTACCGCCAGCAGGAGTTTGGTATAATCCTTTCCTATGAATACTGAGGCAAAAATATTCTTTGATTTAGGAAGAAGGGATTTACTTTATACAGCAGGTTTAATTGGCTCAATAATTTTTAGACAGCCCAGGGATTTTTTAAAGGATAGCCGATGGTTTGCTAAAAACTCAGAAACCTCACAAGTATTGGGTACAGAAAACATTCCTGCTGTAAGACCACTGGTTATTGCTTGTAATCACCCAAGAGCTTATGAGCTGTTGGCAGGACAGGCCAGAATAACAAATATTCTGGGTGATGTTCACTGGATGGTTGCAGAAAATTTTGCTTCAAGTGATCATCCGGAGCCGACCCGTTCTCAACGCTTTTCTACCTGGTTAGTGCGCAGGCTTCACGACAATTATGATTTTATACCTGTGCCTATCAATTACAATGATCCCGGAACAAAGATATTGGAGAGAGGATTGGCTCTGCGTCAGGCAAGAACATTTCTTTTGGATCAGCATGGATCTAGAATTGTGGGGATTTTTCCTGAAGGAGATTTTGAAGATGACGGTAAACTGCTTCCATTTCATAATGGGGTAGGGCAGTTAGGTAAAATGCTCGCACCGCATATTACTATGTTACCAACAGGAATATATCGAGGTGATGCAGGAGCGCTTACTGTAGAATTTGGGCACTCATTATCAGTTAAAAGAGGTGAAGATGCCCAAAGGATTACAGATAGATTGAGACAGGAAATTAATTCAGTCCTTAGAAAAGGATAAAATAACCTAAACGAGATTAAGTTTTTGTAACAATCTAATGTACCGCCAACGGGAGTAAGTCTACTCTGACTTCGCTGGAAGTAAGAGAGCTATATTAAATTAAAATCTGAAAGTGTACTTTTTAAGGATTTTTTCAATTGATCTCTGCCAAATCCACTCTTGAGAAATACTTCTCCTTTTTGTATATACTAAAAAGGCAAGTCAGACTTGCCTATTCCTCATCAAACTCTAACCGAGTTTGACTCGGGTAGCTCCGACGGGAGTCGAACCCGTGTTCCAGCGTTGAGAACGCTGTGTACTAACCGTTATACGACGGAGCCGCACTGTGAAATTATATCATCAATTGACTTTGTGGGTAATTTAGAATAAAATCGGCGCAAAGTGACAAAAATAAGAGTTTCTGTAAGAAATACAAAGAGTACCTATGTAACCTCCAAGGGTCTAACACAGGTAAAAACCGAATTCGAATTTTTGAAAAAGGACAAAAGAGCAGAAATTGCCGAAAGAATCCGCCAGGCCAGGGAATATGGCGATTTAACTGAAAATTCCGAATACGATAGTGCCATGGAAGATCAGTCCTTAATGGAAAACAGGATTGCCGAACTGGAGGAGATTTTAAAAAGCGCTAAAGTTATTACCGAAAAACACACTCAGGATTTTGTGGTGATTGGTTCCACTGTTAAAATTGAAATGGATGATGGGATTGATGAATTTACCATTGTAGGGAGAGTGGAGGCTGATCCTTCCAAAAAAAGAATTTCCAATGAATCCCCACTTGGTATGTCACTTCTGGGCGCCAAAAAAGGAGAAGAGGTTGAAGTAACCACCCCAATTGTCCGCTATAAATGTAAAGTACTGGAGATCAGATGAAAAAACCACTAATTTTATTTTATCCCAATTTACCGCTGCTATCTAAAAATGAGATGCAGGTTTTGGATTTACTTATTGAAGCAGGTAAGCAAATAGTTCCGATTTATTCGGAACAGGAAAAACAAGCCGAGCATCAATTCAGCAAAGTAGAACTTGAGAAGGCAGCAAAAAATGACTCTGCTATTTTAGACCCCTACACCGTAGTAGAAAAGATTAATGGCAAATTGATAGCTACCCCTTATCATATTAAATATGCAAAACTTCTAAAACCAGTTGCAGATACACTTCTTCGAGCTAGCAGATTGACTAATAATAAAGAATTTGGGAAAGCACTTGCAATTCAAGCAAAGGCATTGCTAGATGGTACTTACGATCAGGCAACTATTGCTTGGTTAAAAACAAAACAATATATTTTGGATATTTCAATAAGTCCAGTTGAACATCTTGATGATAAACTATTTTTTGGGAAAGCTTCTTATCAGGCTTGGGTTGGGATTTTAGATAAAGAGGGAACCGAAAGATTTAATAATTATAAAAGCATAACGTTAAGTGCAAGAAGAAAAGCCCTAATGCCTAAGGAGAGAATAGATGGTCACAATAAAATTAAAGCACAGGTAATTGATGTTGTTTTGTTTTCCGGATTAATGGCTAGGACAAAGTTTGTGGGAGTAAACCTACCGGTTGATGTTGAGTTTGTAGAAAAATACGGTTCAGAGGTCACTCTTTTTAATCAACCTAACGATTTGAGAATTAAAGAACAAATCTTGCCAACTTTTAATAAGATTTTCTCAAAACCCTTTAAACAGGGGTTTACTAAAGAAGATTTAAGAAGAGGTTATCTGCGCATGGTTGCCTTACATGAACTGGCTCACAGTTATCTTTATTATAGACACGCTGTGCAAAATCTTGCAGATTTATTTCAATCTATTTATGAACTTTCTGCGACAGTTTTAGGGCTTCGAATGGCAGGTTATCTTCTTTTGAAAGATAGAATTACTAACAAACAGGTGGAGTCAATGATTGTAACATTCTTGTGCAGAAGTTTTTACTTAGCAGGTAAAGGAAAATCTAATAAATCTATGGTTAATTATAATTTGGGTGGTGCAATATTTGTTAATTATATGTTGGAATGTGGGGCAATTAAGCTAAAGGAAGAACTAGTGATACCAAATTTTATGAAAATTTTTGTAGCTTTACATGATTTATCATATATGCTTGAAAAGTTATTAGCTTCTGGTACAAGAAAAGATGCAGAGATTTTTGTAAGAAAATATGCAAAATTAAATTTACTTACTGAAATTTTCTAATTCAAATTCAAAAAAGTGAGAGATTGCATTTTTTTCAATAAAGAGTATAATCTGATACTATGAAAACAGCAGAATGTGTGGAAGGATATCAAAGGCCTAAAACTTTTTCCAGCAAGGGTTATGGTGTAACATCGTACAGAGTATGCGAAAATAATGTAGTAGCATTAAGTAAAGTTGTTACAGGCTTATATATAGATATATTCCACAGAGATCCAGAGATTTCTAGAACAGTAGTTGAAGCCAACATTAGTCATGGGGTGGATGCAAATGAGGGTGATACAATTGTAATGCTGGCTAGAGATCTAAGTACACCTAAGCATGATCCAGTGGGCTTTGCAGTTTTAAGTAGACTGGTTTTTTCAGAAAGAAGTGTACTCTATATTTCCAGAGGATTGTTGCCTGCTCATGAAGGAAAAGGAGTGGGGAGATTTTTTGTAAAAAAGGGGGTTGAAGAATTAAGACCTGTTGATATGGTTGCATTCAAAACACAAAACCCGGCATCAATTTGGTCTGTACGCCAAACAGGATTGATAGATAAACTTTATCCATTTGATGCTACTTATGATACTGATCGTGCAGCGCAGAATGTATTGCTGGAGCTTTCCAGACACGTCAGGAGGTTTCCATCAGGACTAAGTTTCGTAACAGGATTAAGTACCAGTGAATTGATTGAAGAGGGAATGAATCTAGCTTATAAACCTCATTACGATCACGATCCAACTATGAATCTTCTTAGAAAAATGGTTTATGAGTTTGGGATGAACAGAGAACGTGGAGATACAATTTATGTAGTTGGTGAAGTTAAGCCAGTAGCTAAAGATACCCCTCTAGATTCATTTTTACTTAATGTCGCATAGATTCTGCTTTTAAAAACCTTCAGCTTCGGGTATACTTTAGGCATGGCTTTAGAGAATTTACAAAAAGAGCGGCTTAAAAAATTAAAAAATATTCAAAGACTGGGGATTAATCCTTATCCTTCGCAAAGTCGCCGTAAACACACCATAGAAATTGCCCGCAAAATGATGGGTAAAAAAGTTGCTGTTGCCGGAAGAATCCGCTCTCTTAGACCTCATGGCAAAATTGCCTTTTTAGATATTGAAGATGCTACCGGTAAAATCCAGCTGCTTTTTCGGGAGGATGCTTTAAAAGGGGAAAAGTATGAAATTTTACCAAACTTAGATTTAGGAGATTTTATTGAGGTAGCCGGGGAAGTAATTAGAACCCAATCCGGAGAAATTACTATTAATGTTTCCGATTTTGCCATTTTGACTAAAAGTCTTCGTCCCCTTCCCTCCTCCTGGTATGGATTAAAAGATATGGAAGAAAGATACAGACATCGATATATAGATTTACTGATGAATTCTGAGGTTCGTCAAACTCTGGAATACCGTTCTAAAATTACAGCAAGCATCCGTAATTTTTTAATCAATAAAAAAGGATATTTTGAAGTGGAAAATCCGGTTTTACAACCCTTATATGGAGGAACCAGAGCCAGGCCTTTCAAAACTCATCATAATACCCTGGATATGGATTTATATCTTCGAATTTCCAATGAACTTTATTTAAAAAGGTTAATTGTTGGAGGTTTTGAAAAAGTGTTTGAAATTGGCCACACTTTTAGAAATGAAGGAATGGATAGAAATCACAATCCGGAATTTACCATGCTGGAAACCATGGAGGCATATATTAATTATGAAGAGAATATGGACCTGATTGAAGAAATGTTTGAATATGTTGCCAAAGAAGTTTTTGGCAAAACTAAATTAGAATATCAAGGGATGGTGATTGATTACAAAAGTCCCTGGCAGCGAATTAAACTAACTGATTTGTTTAAAAAATATACCGGAGTGCACTTTCATGAAATAAATACTCTGGAGAAAGCTAGCGCTTTAGCTAAAAAACTGGGTGTGGATATAAAAGATTATATGACTGATGGAGAAATTCTTTTGGAGATCTTTGAGAAAAAATGTACGGATCAACTAATCCAGCCGACCTTTGTCTATGATTATCCGGCTGATTTTTATCCGCTGGCCAAAAGAAAAGAAGAAGATCCTAAATTTGTTGAGAGTTTTGATATTTATGTAGCCGGTATGGAAATGGGAACCAATTATACCGAGCAAAATGATCCGCAGGAACTGAGAAAAGCCTGGAATGCCGAAAAGAAAAAAGCTAAAGAAGGTAATCAGGAAGCTCAAAAAATTGATGAAGATTTTTTAACTGCTTTGGAATATGGTATGCCGCCCACTTCAGGGATTGGACCGGGAATAGACCGCTGGATTATGGTGATGACCAACTCCCCGGCCATAGCAGATGTAATTCCCTTCCCGATGTTAAAGCCAGAAAAGAGGAATAAATAGAGATTGCCACGGTCGCCTTCGGCGACCTCGCAATGACGAAAGACTAATATGAAAATAGCAGATCTTAAGAAAATATTGAAAGTATTTTTGACTCTGCAGTGGGCTAAGGAATTGCCCAGACAGGGTTTTATTGCCATGGGGTTTAAGAGGAATGAAGCAGATTCAGTGGCTGCCCACTCTTTTTCCACTGCCCTGCTGGCCTATTTTCTGGCTAAACAACTGCAAAAAGAAGGCACAAAAATAGATCCGGACCGGGTATTAAAAATGGGTTTGGTACATGACATCGGTGAAACCATTGTGGGAGATGTGGGAACTTTTGTGAAAGGCATGGCCGGGGGAGTGTTTAAACATATTGAAGAAGAAGGGGTAACTGCTTTGGTTGATGGATTAGACTCTCAAGAGGAAATAATTTCTTTGGTTAAAGAATATAATGGTAGAAAGACTTTGGAGGCCAGAATTGTGAAGGCTTCAGATAATCTGGATGCTTTGGCTCAAGCCAAAGGTGTACCCGGAGCAGCTAATGCGATAAAATATTTTAAACAGATGTATCACATTACCAAATTTGATTGGCACAAAAAAGCCGTTGACCTAATCATGAGTGATGAGGTAGAACCAACCAGAGAATGGCAGAAAGAATAATATGTTAGATATTAATTATATTAAAGATAATCTAGACAAAGTTAAAAAATCAGTCGAGGCCAGAAAATCTGATGTGGATTTAGAAAAGCTGTTAACACTTGATACTCAAAGAAGAGATTTAATTCAGAAAGTGGATGAGCTTCGCGCCAAAAGAAACGAGACTGCAAAGGCAAGAGATAACGAAACCGGTAAAAAAATTAAAATAGAATTAAATGGCTTAGAAGCTGCTTTAAAAAAAATAGAAGAAGAATGGAATACTCTGATGTTGTTAGTGCCAAATATTATTCTGGATGAGGTACCGATTGGTGATGCCTTAAAAAATAAAGTGATCAGACAAGAAGGAGATAAGCCTAAGTTTTCTTTTAAACCAAAAGATCATCTGGAACTGGGTAAATCTTTAGATATTATTGATTTTGACAGGGGAGTAAAAGTAGGTGGTTTCCGGGGATATTATTTAAAAAATGAAGGAGCCAGATTGCAGTGGGCAGTGTTAAATTTTGCGCTTGACCATTTAACCCAAAAGGGTTTTAGTCTAATTGTCCCACCGGTTATTAATAAAGGATTTGCGCTTTCCGGCGCTGCCCATTTTCCCTGGGGTGAGGAGGATACATATAAGGTAGGTGAAGATGAATATTTAGTAGGTACTGCAGAGGTGCCTTTGATGGCAATGCATGCTGATGAAACTTTTGACTTAAAAGACTTACCAAAAAAATATGTGGCCTTGTCATCCTGTTTTAGAACCGAAATAGGCAGCTACGGTAAAGATACCAAAGGGCTATACCGGGTGCATGAGTTTTATAAAGTTGAGCAGGTGATACTTTGTGAGGCCAATGAGCAGGAATCCTTGGGATTTTTTGAAGAGTTGCAGGAAAACTCGGAAGAGTTAATGGAAAGTATGGGTCTCCCCTATCAAGTGGTGGTTTTATCTTCTCAGGATATGGGTAAAAAAGCCGCCATTACTTATGATATCGAAACCTGGATGCCCTCTCGTGAGGGTTACGGCGAAACCCATTCCAATTCCATTTGTCTGGATTTTCAAACCAGAAGATTAAAGATAAAATATCGTAATTCAGATGGACAAGTAAAATTTGCTCACGGCTTAAATAACACTGCTATTGCCTCCCCCAGAATCTTAATTGCAATATTAGAAAATTTTCAGCAGGAAGATGGCTCGATCAAGATCCCGGAAGTTCTCCATAAATACACCGGCTTTTCGGAAATTAAACCCAAGAAATATTAGGGGGTTCTTTGCTGTTGTCTTTGTTTAAGCAGTTCGGCTGCAGAGGTAGCAGTATTGCTACTACTATTTCCTTGTATCTGGCCAAAATTAGCTGATCCGCTGGCGGCAGGTGGAGGAGCTGAGGTAACAACCGGAGGAGCAGCCGGAGGAGGCGGGTTTGAGGTTTGAGTTGTCGCCGGAATAGAAGTGGTAGTTTTTGGAGGCTGGCCAATTCCCAAAATAAAGTAAGCGGAGGCTCCGGCCACAATAATCAAAAGTCCAATACCCAGGCCGATTAACCACTTGGGTATAGTTTTATGATTTTCCGTAGGAACTGTGGGAATTTCCGGAACCGGTAAGGGTGCCACCAGGGTTTCCTCACCAAAAGAAGCAGGGGTGGGTGTTTCAGGCTGGTTGGGGGATAGCAAATGGGAAAAATCAGTTGGTGCTGCAGAAGCCGGTTCGTTGCCGGGAATTGAGGTAGACCCGGGACTGGAGGGAGTATCCATAGTATAAGCTTGTGCAGCCGGTTCACTGCCAGTTGATGGAATTGCAGGTGTTGGAGGAAAAGTTGGCGCTGGGGGAATAGGTTGTGGTGCAGGAGTATTCCAGGGATTATCTAAGTTGGAAGCAGTTTGTGCAGGTGGAGTAAAGGTTGGAGTAGGTTCAGGAGAAGGAGGCCAGGTTGGGGAAGCAGAGGGCGCACCAAAAGGTGAGCTTAATGGTTGCATTGGTGCAGCCGGCTCCAGGGTAGGTACCGGAGCAGGAGCAGGATCCATTGCCGGCATTGACGGGAGTGGTTCTACCGGCGGTGTTGGTGAAGGTGGGGTTGGTGGCGGCGCCCATGGGTTATTAGAGGGTGTTTCAGGCATTGGACTGGGTGGAGTTCCGATGGAATCAGGGCTAGCAGGTGGCCAACCAGAGGTTCCCGGCCACGATGTATCTGGTTGAGCAGGAGAGGAGGGTGGTGGAGGTGGCGCAAAAGGCGGTGGTGGTGGAGGAAAAGGAGAAGCAGGCGGCGGAGCTGGTGGGGGCGGGGGAGGATCAACACCCGGCATCGGGGAGAATGGATTTGGATTGTTTGGATTTGGATTGTTTGGATTATCCATTTGGGCAGTTTTAATTCATTGTTAGTTTATTTAAAAATACTTCCCTTGTCAATATTATCTTTTATATCAATCAGGTATAATATACCAGCTATGCTAGGAATATTTGGGAAACTGCTGGATTCAAATGAAAGAGAAGTTAATAAATTCAAGCCGGCTATTTCAGCCATTAATGACCTGGAAAAAAAAGTAGCAAAATTAACTGATAAGCAGCTAAAAGGGAAATTTGCCGAATATAAATTACAACACGAGCGGGGTAAAAGCTTAGATGAACTTTTGCCGGAAGTGTTTGCTCTGGTTCGGGAAGCTGCCAAAAGAACGATTAAGCAGCGGCATTTTGATGTGCAGTTAATGGCGGCAATTACTTTGCATCAGGGCAGAATTGCTGAACAAAGAACCGGAGAGGGAAAAACTCTCTCAGCTACCCCGGCGCTTTTTTTAAATGCGATTGCCGATAAGGGTGTGCATCTGGTGACAGTTAATGATTATCTGGCCCGTAGAGACTGTGGCTGGATGGGTCCGGTTTTTTCTGCACTGGGAGCCACTTGCGCCACCATTATTCACGACCAAGCCTTTATTTTTGATCCTAAGTTTAAAGATAATTCTCATGATGATAAAAGACTGCAACACCTAAAACCGGTTTCTAGAAAAGAAGCATATGATGCGGATATTACCTATGGCACTAATAATGAGTTTGGTTTTGATTATCTTAGAGATAATATGGCTTTTCGTAATTCAGATCAATCCCAGCGGGGTCATTTTTTTGCGGTTGTTGATGAGGTTGACTCAATTTTAATTGATGAAGCCAGGACTCCTTTGATTATTTCTCAACCGGCTCAGGAGGCCACTGACAAATATACCCAGTTTTACAAAATAATTGATTCTCTTCAACCCTCGGATTATGTAGTAGACGAGAAGCTAAAAACCGCCCATTTAACCGAAGGTGGTATCTTAAGAATAGAAAAGCAGTTAGGTGTAGATAATTTATATGAAAAAGATTTCTCTTCCCTTCATCATCTGGAAGAAGCCTTAAAAGCCAAGACCTTATTTCAAAAAGACAAAGATTATGTGGTTAAAGATGGAGAAGTCATTATTGTGGATGAATTTACCGGCCGGCTAATGATGGGCAGAAGGTATTCAGAAGGGTTACATCAGGCTATTGAGGCAAAAGAAGGAGTACCAATTCAGCAGGAGTCCCAAACTCTGGCCACCATTTCTTTTCAAAATTACTTCAGGCTGTATCAAAAATTAGCCGGTATGACCGGAACTGCAGCCACTGAAGCAGAAGAATTTAACAAAATTTATAAACTGGAAGTTGTAATTATTCCTACCAATAATCCCATGGTCAGGGAAGATTTTCCGGATTCGATTTATAAAACAGTATCCGGTAAATATACGGCTGTGGCCAACCTGGTTGAAGAGTTACACAAAAAAGGCCAGCCGGTTTTGGTAGGTACTACCTCAATTGAGAGAAATGAGTTTTTGTCAGAACTATTAAAGAGAAAAGGTATTTCTCATGCTTTGCTTAATGCTAAAAATCATGAAAAAGAAGCGGAAATCATCTCTAAAGCCGGAGAAAAAGGAGCGGTCACAGTGGCGACCAACATGGCAGGTAGAGGAGTGGATATTGTGTTAGGTAAAGGAGCAGCGGATTTAGGCGGATTATATGTGATTGGAACAGAAAGGCATGAATCAAGAAGAATTGATAATCAGCTTCGTGGAAGGTCTGGCCGTCAGGGAGACCAAGGAGCCAGTAGATTTTTTGTTTCATTAGAAGATGATTTAATGAGAATCTTCGGTGGAGAGCAGGTATCCAAGGTGATGGATTTTCTAAAAATGCCGGAAGATGTGCCAATTGAACATGGGCTGGTTTCCAAAGCCATTGAAGGAGCTCAGAAAAAAGTAGAAGGACATAACTTTGATGCCAGAAAACAAACTGTTGAATATGATGATGTGATGAATCAGCAAAGGCAGATTATTTATGAGGTTAGAAAAAAAGTCTTGGAAGTGGCAGAAAGCAAGGCAGAGTCTTTAAAACAGGAACTGCTGGAAAAAATTGAGCGGGAAATTGGCAGTGTAGTTACTATTAATACAGAAGAAGGTACTGATTCGACAAAGATTATGGAAGAGTTTGGAACAATTGTGCCAATTGATGAGGATAGTAAAAAACAAATGCAGACTCAAATCTCCGGCATTTCAAATCCGGAAGAAATTACTAATTTTTTAGCTAAACTGTCAGTTGATTTTTATGAACAGCGGGAAAAACAAGTGGGCTCGGAATTGTCCAGACAAATGGAAGTGTTTGTGTACTTAAACACTATTGATACTTTATGGATTGAACATTTAGATACCATGGATGATTTACGGTCTGGTATTGGCCTCAGGGGTTATGCACAAAGGGATCCGTTGATTGAATATAAAAGAGAAGGGTTTGATTTATTTGAAAAATTAATGGTGGAAGTAGATTTTGAAATAGTGCATCGGATTTATAAAGTAGCTGTTCAGGGGCAACAGCCAATTGCTGCGGCAGATCCAATCAGGTTAGATCAAGCCATTGAAGTCCGTCCTCAGGTGGATATTAGTCTAGAACAAGAAAGCGCAGATCCCAGACCAGATACTCACCTCCGAGGTGAAGCGGAGACGATACCAGGAGAACACCTCGGAGGTGGAAATGTAGGTGAAACCAAAGTTACTATTGAAAGAGGAGGTCAGGTAGTAGCTCAGGAAACATACGGTTCTGCAGGTCAGTTAAATAATGCTCACGGAAAAATCGGCCGTAATGATCCCTGTTGGTGTGGCAGTGGAAAAAAATACAAGCGTTGCCATTATCCTAATTGATGAAATATTTAAAATCAGCGAAAAGATTTTACCCTGAAATAGGTTTATTGTTAGCGATTGCATTGGGTTTACTATTAAGAACCTGGCGAATTAATGATTTGCCGTTTCCGCCAAATGACAGTGAATTATTTTTTGCCTATTATGGCTGGAGTCTTTTGCATTTTCACATAGATGAATTCGGCACCTATTGGCCAATAAGTTTTCCCTCGATAGGAGATTTTAAATATCCCGGCCTGGTTTACTTAAACATTCTACCGGCAGCTATATTTGGCTTAAGTTTTATAACTGCCAGATTCTGGACAGTACTAACAGGTGTATTATTAATACCCCTTGTTTATCTTTTTTCTTTGTTAATTTTCAGAAATAAACCGGCAGCTGTTGCTAGCGCCTGGCTACTGGCTTTATCTCCCTGGAGTATTATTCTGTCAAGAATTGGGTATGAAAATCATACTGCAATGGTATTTTCAACTGCCGGGCTTACTCTATTGTTATTGCCATATTTGAAAGTTAATAATCTTGGTTCTATATATGTCAAAATAGCCTCTCAGGCAAATAAATACAAGAAGCTAGTTCTTAGCATATCTTTTCTTCTGCTATTTATTTCATCTTTTACTTATGCTGCTCAAAGATTATTTATTCCGATGATGTTGCTGTTTTTATTAGCTTATACTTTTATTAAAGATTCGGAATTATTAAAGGCGCGGAAAGTGATATTAGCGTTTTTTATTATCCTGACAGCAATAATAATGCTTTCATTAATTCCCTGGCAGAATAGGGGTAGATCAGCGGCAATTATATATAATAAATTAGAACCTCAGGAAGCAAACAGACAGCAGGAACTTATTCAGGAAAGCGGTTTGTCACCAACTCGGACACCGGTTTTGTTGACCCGACTGTTGCATAATAAGTATCGTATTTTGGCAAGCCATCTCTTAGCAAAATATGCGAATCATTTTAGTCCGGATTTTCTCTTTTTCACAGGAGATTCGAGCTATGAACGTATTCCGGATACCGGGCAACTGTTACTGGTAGAAATAATTCTGTTACCTCTGGGGTTTTTGGCTTTGTTCAGGCGCAATTTGTTACCACTTGCGCTAATAGTACCTTTTTGGCTGCTGATTGCACCGATATCTTCAACCATCACAACAGGCTCTACTATAAACAGGGCTTCTCTGATGATCCCTCCTTTAGTTTTAATTTCAGGCTTAGGTTTTAGTTTTTTAATTTCAATTAAGCATAGGCTAAAAGGTTTAGTATTAATCTTATTGCTTGGAGGATTTGTCTTATCAGCTGTCTATTCTGTTTATCAGATTTTTGTAATTAAACCTATTCATCAAGCCTGGTATACCGAGGTAGTTAATCAAGAAATGGTTGAAGATGTTTTAAGAATTAAAAACCAATACGCGGCAGTTGTTATACCTAAAGATGAATATATATTTTTCCTATTTTATGGGAAGATTAATCCAAAAGAATTTATTTCAAATTCAGATATCATGCCATTAAACCGTCAAAATCCCTGGGATAGAGTTAACAGATATTCTAATATCTATTTCAAAATGTCATCAGATTGTCCCGAGAGTGGTAAGGAAAATGTTCTCTATCTTTGTAAAGGAGAAAATATCCCCCAAAACTCTAAAGTCCTGGAGGTTATCAGGTATCGGGATAAAGTAACAGCCTATACATTTCTTACTTTTTATCCTCTATCCAAAATGCAAAAACCTTTGCCTACTTTACCAGAGGGTTTAAAGTATATGGTAGATGTAGAGTCAAATCCAAATAGGCCTGATGGGATGATTGATAAAAATAGTCCGGAATGGTGGTAAACAGATGATTAAATATGTCAGTAAGTTAACAGAAAAGTCTGTTGCACTGCGTTTACCCAAACGGGCTAAAGATGCTAATAAGGGGACATTTGGGAAGGTGTTGGTGATTGCTGGGTCGGAAAATTATCCCGGGGCGGCCTATTTATCCTGTGCTGGGGCATATCGGGTAGGCGCCGGTTTGGTAACGCTACTAACCAGCAAAGAGGTCAAGGTAATTGTTTCAAGAAAATTACCTGAAGCAACTTTCATTTCTAGACTTTCAGAGATTTCAGATTATGATGTTTTACTGTTTGGTCCTGGTCTGGGAAAGCAGGTAACGAAATTTAAATTTGCAGGTAAATATGCTGGGGTTGTTGTTGATGGTGATGGCTTGAAAATATTTAGAAAATTTAAACAAGCAGTATTAACTCCACACCCCGGTGAAATGTCTAGGATGACAGGGTTAACTATTAAAGAAGTTCAAGAAAATAGAGAAAAAATAGCTCAGGAATTTGCAGTAAAATGGAAACAGGTAGTTGTTTTGAAAGGAGCAAAAACTATTATTGCCTCCCCCAGTGGAGAAGTGAAAGTCTCTACTTTTGCCAATCCCCTTTTGGCCACCGCCGGAACTGGTGATATTTTATCCGGTATAATTGCCGGGCTAATTGCACAAGGCCTTGATACCAATTATCTTTTTGATGCTGCTTGTTGCGGAGTTTATCTTCATGGATTGGCTGGTGAGATGCTGGCAGAAAATCTGGGGGATGCGGGAATGCTGGCTTCTGATTTACTTCCGGTTTTACCTTTAGCTACTGCACATATCCAAACATTGAATCAGTAACATTAGTATCCGGTGTTTGACAGCTTTTATCGATTATTTCTTTGCTAGGAATTTTAACCGGAGGAATCAATCCGATATGACCAAATTTTTGCTTGACTTCTTTTAAAGACAATTCATCAGGAATAACTATATTGTAAACTGGTACATCAACTGATGGATGGACTAAATGTAATTTTGCCAGCCAGAAAAAATAACGGAAACCGACATTTTCTCCGGGAGCAGTGATGTAAGAAATACCAATGCAGGGAAACTCTCTTTTGTTTGAATCCTGCTTAATGTATTCAACCACGGCTTTTCTTTCCAGATAACCTTTATTGTAATAATGCTCGCTTGCAAAAAAGTAAGCATTTTTTAAGGCAATACAAATTAATAACCCGACTATTATAGTTAAAAATAACTTGCCCTTTTTTGCTAAAAAGCTAAGCAGTAAACTGATGAAGGCAATCAGTATCACATTAATATTGGAAAAATAATATTCAGAAATTGGGGAAGAAGAAACAGAGAAAAATAAAATTACACCGATGATCCAGGAGTACAAAGGAATTAAATCCTTTAGGGTCAGCACTTTTCTTTTAATCAAAAACAGAGGGGATAATAAGATTAAAATTACAAAAAAGATATTTTGGGCTAGTGTAAAAGATTGTGGGGCAAACAAAAGAGCATTGGTATTTTGAGTCACCATGCTCAAAACATGAAGAAATTTATCAAGACCGCTGGGGCCAATATGGGGAGTAGTAAAATTTTCTATCAGAGCAATGGTTTGTTGAAAATGATGACGCATTTCAAAAAGAAACATCGGTAAGGAGGGAATTAAGAAGGCGATCAAGGATATACAGGCTTGTTTTATAGTCGGTAGTTTTTTAGAGATGATTATGGCAACAGGAATCGCAATTAAAGTGGGAATTAAAGCAATATGAACATGCCAGATCAGTCCAGCCAAAAAACCCAGTAAGGGAAATACCAGATAATTCTTCCGGGAAATCATGACAATGGTATAAAAATACCAGATTGCCCAAATAGAAGTAGTAACTGTTGGTACTACCCAGCGATCAGCGTTAACAGTGGTTAATAATACCGCATATAAAAAAGCGCCAATTAGTCCAGTCTCTTTTGTAAACAACTTAGATAATACAAAGTAATAACTAAAAATAGTTAAGAGACCCAGAATAGTTACCGGAATTAAAGCGCCAATTGGATCCATGTTGGTTAAAAGAAAAAAAGGGACTAAGGAGTAATAAAATAATGGGCCAATAAAAATTCCCGGGGCAGAAGTTAACTGACCAATTAAACGGAAATGATGATTGATAACAATATCTTTAACCATCCAGGAATATAAATCACTGTCATGAGCATAGTCATAACGTTCTACCACCATGTAGGTTCTGAAAAACAAACCAATCAGTAGAATAAGGCAAAGTAATATTAAATGAGTTCGTTTCATTTTCTGACTGTATTCATTATAATCGTTTACGATTACATCGTAAACTTCTTGTAACGTTTACGTTATAATTGGCCCATGGTTATTAAAGCAATTAAAACCAGGAAGTTTCTACCTCCTAAAGATGATCTTTGGGATTTACTTTCCAGCATAAAATCTTTGGAAGAGAATTCAGTGGTGGCGATCACCTCCAAAGTAGTATCAATTGGAGAGGGTAGATGTATACCGTCTGTTGATATGGAAGATAGAGATCAACTGGCCATTAAGCAAGCGGATAAATATATTCCGCGGGAATTTTCTCCTAATGGACAAATCCTAACCACTATTAAAAATAACATGCTGGTGGCGTCTTCCGGAATTGATGAAAGTAATGCTGGGGATTTTTTAGTATTTTGGCCCAAGGATCCGCAAAAATCGGCAAAAGAAATATGGGAATTCTTAAAAGAAAAATTCAAAATAAAAAACCTGGGAATTATTATCACTGATTCCCGCTTAGTGCCACTTCGTCGTGGGGTAATAGGACTAGCCATTGCCTTTTTTGGTTTTAAACCATTAAAAGATTACAGGGGAAAAAAAGATTTATTTGGAAGGGAATTTAAAATGGAAACTACCAATATTCCGGATTCTTTGGCAACTGCAGCGGTTTTGGAAATGGGGGAGGGGGCGGAAAGTAAGCCAATTGCGGTAATTTCTGAAATTTCCGACATTGAATTTATTCAGGGTGAATATTTACCGGAAACTAAAGATGACACTTTTGATATTCCGGAAAAAGAAGACATGTTCTATCCGTTTTTCTCTAAAGTTAAGTGGAAGAAGGGCGGTTCTTAAAGAACTCGATGGTTTTTTTAAGACCTTCTTCAAGATTTGTTTCCGCTTGCCAACCTAATTCTGTTTTAATTTTCCCGGATGAGGCCACCAAAGAGGGGACATCTCCTTTTCGCTCGCCTTTATCATCAATGGGAACTTCATAGTCAACTAACTTAAATATTATTTTAACCAGATCACTTATTTTCACCCCGGTTTCTGTACCTACATTATATATATGTAGTCCTGAAAGATTTAGCGGTAAGACGTGCGCTTTGGCCAGATCTTCAATATAAATAAAATCACGAGTCTGCTCCCCTTTCCAGTAAAGAGGTATGGGTGTTTTATTTAATGCTGCTTTGATTAAATTAGGAATGGCATGGGTTTCCGGGGTATGTAACTCTCCTGATCCATAAGGATTAAAGTAGCGAAGAATTATCACATCAAATCCATACAGATTATGATACAGTTTACAAAATTGCTCCATAGCAACTTTGGTTAAACCATAAGGATTTTCCTGTTCTCCTAGAGGGTCATCTTCAGTGACGGGTAATTTAGAGGGAATTCCATAAACACAAGCACTGGAAGAAAAAATAATCTTTTTAACATTGGCTTTTTTCATGGCCTCCAGCAATTTAATAGTACCAACAATATTATTTTCCACAAATTCAACAGGATGTTTAACCGATTCCCCTACTTCTATTAAAGAAGCCATATGAATGACAGCATCATGTCCGGGTAAGACTTCTTCCAGTTTAGCCAGATCCAATAAATCTCCGGAAATAAAAGTCGCTCTGGGATCAAGACTTTCTTTATGTCCATTGGATAAATTATCAATAATACTTACGCTGTGTCCCTGATCCAGTAATAATTTACTAACATGGGAACCAATAAACCCGGCCCCTCCGGTAACCAAAATCCTCATATTGAAATTTTACCACACTCACCCCTGTCATTCCGAGCGATTAGTCCCGATGGTATATTTCCATCGGGATCCCGATATAATCGGGGCGAAGAATCTTCCATCTCCATGGAATTGGAAGATTGCCGCGTCGTTCGATGACTCACTCCTCGCAATGACGAGAGATGGCTTATTGCAAACTGAACCAGATAAGGGTTAAATTAAAGATTATGTTTAAGCTGATAATCGGTTTACTAGTATTTCTGGCCTTGATTTTTAGAATAATGTTTGTTTTTGGCGGTTCAGTTTCTTTTCACTATGATATGGCCAGAGATGCTTTTGAAGCCAGGGAAATTTGGCAAGCTCATCATTTAAAAATTCTTGGCCCCCCCACCTCAACCCCGGGTCTTTATCATGGAGTCTTTTATTATTATTTGATTGCACCGGTTTATGGCCTGGGTAATGGTGACCCGCGAGTTGTTGCCATATTTCTGGCATTACTTAACTCTTTGGTAATAATTCCTGTAATGTTTTTGACCAAAGATTTATTTAAAAGTACCAATCTGGCAATGTTGGCCGGCTTTTTATATGCCGTTTCTTTTGAGTCCGTGCAATATGGCCCCTGGATTTCCAATCCACAACCAGCCATGTTGACAGTGGCGCTCTATTTTCTTTTTTTAAGACTGTGGCAAAAAGGAAAAACCTATGGATTGTACTGGGCAGTTGCAATGGCCGCGCTTTCCACCCAATTTCAATTTTTTCTAATTTATCTTTTTCTTTTAATACCCCTGTTTGGATATATCTTTAAAATTAAAACCAATTCTAAACAAATTGGAATATCTTTGTCAGTGGGTTTTACGGGATTGATCAGTTTTGTCATAGCTGCAGTAAAATTTAATACCATCGGAACCAGTTTGTCAGGATTGATAAATATTTCCACCTCCGGAGCAATAGATTTTCGTCCGGAATTTGGGGAATTTCTGTTAAATTATCTTAATAAATTTACCGATCTTTTTATCAACAATTTTTTCCCCACCAATGTTATTTTAGGGGGTATTCTGGCATTTTCGGTATTGTATGCCATTAGGAAAGATAAACTGCTACTGTTTTTTCTGTTTTCCAATCTGCCGATTATTATTTTTGGTAGTCATAGTAATACCTATGCCAGTATTGGATTGGTGGTGCCTGCTATTTTAGGTACTCTTGTTTTACTTAAAAATATAGCCAACAAAAGCAGATTATTTCCGGTTTTAATAGTAGCTTTGATGATTATGTCCAATCTTTATGCAATTTTTAAATACTCTCCTTTGGGGCAGGTAATCCTGGTTATCCCCAATCAAATGATTTTAAACAGTGAACTAAAGGTAGTAGATCAAACTTATCAGCTGGCAGCCGGAAAACCGTTTTCTATTAATACTTTAACTCTGCCTTTATGGACCAACACTACCTGGGCTTATCTATATTCCTGGTATGGCAAAAATAAATATGGTTATGTTCCGTCATTTTATGGCCATAATCAAATAGGACTGTTGGGAAATGACGCTTTACCAGGGGCAGAGAAACCGCTTGATAAAACTTTTTTTATTATGGAGCCTTCGGTTGGAATACCGGGGGATCGATATGCCTGGGAAATTGGAGCGGAAAATAGTAAAACTGATTTAATTAAAGAATATAATTACAGCGGTCTTATATTACAATACAGAAAACCAAAATGAAAAACAAACTTATTTTAATTATTTTACTGATAGGTATTTTATACAGATTATTTTTAACTGCCGACGGAAATTTCCTGTTTAACATGGATAATGCCAGGGATATGGTGGATGTGAGAGAGATGGTAGTGTTACACAAACTAAGATTAACCGGACCCAATTCTGCCATTGAAGGATTGTTTAACGGTCCGGCCTGGTATTATCTGTTGGCAATCCCCTTTGTTTTATCAGGAGGAAATCCTTATGCATCAATCCTGATGGAAATAATCCTTTGGGCTATTGGAGGATACTTTTTACTGAAATTGGTTAGTCAGTGGGGAAAATGGTTAATTTTACCAATTGGAGGAGTGTGGATTTCTTCCAACTATATTACCCTGACTAATTTATATGCCTTTAACCCAAATCCGGTTACGTTATTATCTCCCTTGTTTATTTTTCTGCTGTTAAAATATCTGGAAACCGGAGAATTGTTTTACAGTGTGGTTACCTGGTTTCTGGCCGGATTATTTTTTAATTTTGAAATGAATTTTGGTGTTTTTACTCCGGTTGTTATTCTGGTAAGTATTCTGGTTTGCAGAAAATTAAAACTGTTAATAAACAAAAACTTTTGGTTAGGTTTGGGAGCTTTTGTTTTAACTTTGCTTCCGCAAGTATTCTTTGATTTAAAGCATCAGTTTATTATGAGTAAATCGGTTTTGGCTTTTTTACATGATGGCTCTGGTAGCAAATTTAATTTAGGATTAAGAATACAAACCATTGCCAATGATTTTTTTAATACCTTTGTGCCAACCTTAATGAATCATCAGACTTTAGCGTTGATTATTTTAGGACTATTTATAGTGATAGTTTTAAAAAGATGGAAATCAGCTCTGCAGAAAGACTTAGTGGTTTTAATATCTTTAGTTTTTATTTTTGTGCCTTTTTTAGGATATTTAATAATACCGGTTACAGTTAATCCCTGGCATCTGGGTGGAGAAATGGCAGTTTCTTTAATTCTACTGGGCTTTCTATTAAAAGAAGTTTGGAGTACTAATTTTATAGGAAAAATTGGCAGTTTAATACTGGGCCTATTTATTTTTATCTGGGCTTTAGGAAATATTTTTCACTTTTTTGTTAGTGATTTTAATAAGCCAAGCACTGATCCTTCTTTATACAGAAATGAAATAGCAGCTATTGATTATGTATACAAGCATGCCGAAGGGAAAAATTTTAAAGTCTACACTTACCTGCCCTCAGTTTATGATTATCCTTATCAATATTTATTCTGGTGGTATGGCAAGAAAACTTATGGATATATTCCCGGAGAATATGCCTATTCGCCTAATAAACCTCCATATATTCCCAGTCAGGATAAATTTCAGGGATCAAAAACCAATTTTTCCGGCCTGGTATTCTTAATAGAAGAGCCTAATCAAAATTACACCCGCTTTGGCTGGACCTCAGATTATCGGAACATGCAATTTATCTCCAAACAAATGATTGGTCCAATTCTGGTAGAGACAAGGAAAGAGTAGGTGTTAACCTACTCCACCCGGAAGGTGGACTAGCTTTGCACCTGATCTTTTTTGATTACAATTTTTCTTATCTTTTCGCTAATATTTTCAAAAGATATCCAGATGGTATTCTTGGGGAGTAAATGTTTGGCTTTTTCGGCCCACTCGATTAAGATCAGGTTATCTGGATTGTGAATGATCTCTTCAAGTCCTAGTCCAGTAAAATCCTCCAGGCGGTAAAGATCAATATGATAAAGGATTTTTTGGGTTTTGGGGATTTGGTGCTGGCGGATTAAAACAAAAGTAGGGGAGATGATTTTTTCTTTTATCCCTAAGGCTTTAGCAAAACCCTGGACAAAAGTAGTTTTTCCGGCTCCTAAATCTCCAGTTAGGGCAATTGCTCCTTTGGTAAACTTTTTTGCCAACTCCCCTGCCAGTTTTTGGGTCTCAATATCAGAGTTAGTAATAAAAAGTTTAGACATGATTTCTGTTGCGTAAGTATATATACCCTAAGGAGCCAAGTCCACTCAGAATCAGAATCCCGCCAATCCAGGGAAGAAAATTGGTTAATTTTTGACCCTCAACCTTAATAGTTGCAGACGGAGTGGTAGAGGAGCTGGCAGTAATACCCGCCACCGAGGCGATCCTGTAATCAGTTTTAACAGCAGTTTGAGTTGGTACTATCACTTCAGAAGAATTCTGATTAGTAGTTGTGGAAGCAGATTTTGGAGCGGTAGTGGGAGTTTTTATGGTAGTAGGAACAGGAGTGCTGGTGGGAGTTTTGGGAGTGGGAGTTGGTGTAGGAGTTTTGGTGGGGGTAGGAGTTGGTGTAGATGTGGGCAGGGGAGTGGGAGTAGTGGTAGGAGCAGGGGAGGAGCCTCCATTACTGGCTCCTTGGGAACTGTTACTCAAGGTAATCCAACTTCCACCATCTGGTTGTCTGCCCAAAGAATAATCAATCCCCGGATCCGAACTGTAAGTGTAGCTGTCGAGAGTGGTACCAGTAGAATCTTTTAAATAGACACTATCCCCGCCATTATTTAAGCGGTTACTGACATCAAAGTTCGCAAACCCATTGGAGTTAATTGTGCCGGATATACCCAACTAACTCCAGTTTGCAACTTTTAGGCAGGAACCAGTTGAAAACTATCAGTTAGTAATGTTCTCATCTCTTTCTGGTAAAGATGGATAT
>Ga0209515_10003347_pt1 | contig 23138 bp, 24 predicted proteins | sample Subgroupgradi54m_FD_187454 | JGI IMG/M metagenome (GOLD analysis project Ga0209515, IMG submission 187454) | Subsurface groundwater microbial communities from S. Glens Falls, New York, USA - GMW60B uncontaminated upgradient, 5.4 m (SPAdes)... ... | reverse complement strand
AAACGGCATAAACTTCTCTAGACCCCCATCCTGAGAAGTGTAATTTTAGCGGTTTTATAACTCATTGTTAGCATAATGTTACTAAGATTGTTACAGCACTCACTGCAGCGGAGGAAGGCAAAGCAGTCCAATTTCTACAGCTGAAAATAAGGAGAAAAAATGCTTTCAGCCCATACGTTTTCGGGTTGAATTAGCCAAAAATTGATATTTCTTCCTCATGCCTTATGCCAAATATCTCGTCTTTTATGCAAATTGCGAGATTAAAAAAGCCTTGACCAAGACAGAGAGTCATTGTAAGCTTACGCTGACATGAAAACCTTTGGGCAGCGAATCCGGGAGTTGAGGGAGACACAAGATCTTTCATTACGGGAATTTGCTCAAAAGCTGGATTTATCGGCAGCCTTTGTATCGGATGTTGAGCTAGGCCGTCGTTACCCTTCGGAAGAATTTCTTGTGAAAATGGCGAAAGTATTGGGTGTGGATGCGCAAGATCTGAAGACTTACGATCCGCGAGCTCCCCTTGAGGAGTTGAAACAGATTTCGGAGAAAAATCCTGCATTTGCGGTCGCCCTCCGCAAGATAGTAGACAAAAAGCTAAGTGCAGAAGAATTAGAAAGCATCATTAAAAAAGTTTCTGATAAGGGAAAAAAGTAATGAAGATTTTTCGAGCACAAAAAGGTCCCTTTACAGAGCAGCCCTTTTACGAACCGAAGGATATTGAGGCGATCTGCATTCAAGAACTTCAGTCCGTGGCTCTTTATCCAAAAAAACCCGAACCGATCAGAATAGATCGCTTCATCGAGAAACGTTTTAATGTTGTTCCTGAATATGAAGAACTTGAAGATGGCGTTCTTGGTCTGACAGTCTTTGGTCCGAAGGGAGTGGAGAAAATCGTAGTTGCGAAAGCTCTTGACCAAGAGAATACGAAGGTTGCAGAACGCCGTATCCGTACCACTCTTGCGCATGAGTCAGGGCACGGCCTGTTGCATGCACATCTTTTCCTGCTAGCTTCCAAACAACCTCAATTTGATAGTTTTACAAAAGAATCCGATCCTAAAGTCTTATGCCGGGATATCCCAGCGGGAACAGCAGAGAGAACCAGTTATGACGGCCGCTGGTGGGAGTACCAGGCCAATCTTGTTATCGGGGCCCTTTTGTTACCAAGGCCCTTGGTGTTGGCGGTTTTAGCGACGTTTATTTCCGGAAATGGTATTGCCCGAAGGGAAGAGGCTGCTTTAGAACTTGCTGAGGTTTTTAATGTCAATCCAGCTGTCGCGAAGATCAGGATAAAAGAACTTTCTCCGGAAATTAGTGCGAGGCAAAAGCAAATTTAATTTTTTTTGCTTTAAATTAATGCACTGTAAGCGTACAATGAACGAAACCACGAAAATGAAAGGAGGATTCTAAAGTGTCGCACAAAAAACCTGAAACAAGTCTTAAGGGTCGCGATGCAGAAACAGGGCAGTTCATTCCTGTGAAAGAAGCGCGCCGGCGTCCAAGTACAACTGTAGTTGAAAGAGTGCCTCTTCCTGGAAAGGGACGGAAGTAACACAAACAGTACCGGGTGCCAAAGCACCGCTTGTTAAAGTGCTCCTTCATGTATCCGGTACAGTTTTTTCTGATAAAATAAAGCCAATGCTAGATCAAACCAACCACAAGGAATTCTGTGAAAAGTAAGAGCGAAAGACGCCCTCCAATCAAAATAAAAGTTCAATTAAAATTGTGGGTCCACAGCGGCGGCCGCTGCGCTTTTTCAGGCTGCAATAAATACTTGCTTAGAGACAGTCTGACTTTGACTGAAACAAACTATGCGGACATTGCGCACATCGTTGCCTACAAACCCGGCGGAGCAAGAGGCGATGATCCTATGCCGATGGCAAAACGGAATGAAATCGGCAACCTAATGCTGGCCTGTAAGAAGCACCACAGCATGATCGACAAAAAGGAATTGGAGAGAAAGTACCCGAAAGAAAAATTAATCGCATACAAGCGGGAACATGAAGCGCGGATTTTTCGGCTTACCGCTATCAAACCAGCAAACAAAACGTCGGTGATCACGTTCAAATGCAAAATTGGGGCCGACATTGCCTCTGTAGAGTTAGAAGATATTTTCCCTGCCATCGTTCCACGCTACCCAGTAGACGAAAAAGGGACAGAGGTCAATTTGACCGCTATTCCCGGTATCGACGAGAAAAACTACTGGGAAATTGGACGGCGCGTCATCGAAGACCGGATTAATGAATTATTCCGCACTGGAGTAAATGGTGAATCTGTAAAGCATCTTTCAGTCTTTCCTTTCGGCCCCATTCCGTTTCTGATTTTTTTAGGCTCTTGCATAGGAAGTAAAGTTCCAGCTGACGTTTATCAAAAGCACCGCGATACTGGAAACTGGACCTGGAAAAAAAGTGGCAAGCCAGCGCGTTATAAAATCCTTCCTCACAGCACTGGGAAGAATAACGAAAAAGTCATTTTGATTCTGTCTTTAAGCGGCCAAATTCCTTCGGCTGATTTGCCGCAAGATGCTCTAAGGAAGTTCCCGGTTTACGAAATAACGCTTGCCGGGCAAAGGCCACACCCCATGTTTTTAAAAACAAAAAGAGATTTGGAGAACTTCCGGCACACTTACCTGTCTGCGCTGCGAATGATTAAACAAAAGAACAATCCGAAAGAAATACTTCTATTCCCAGCGGTGCCTATATCGGCTGCGGTTATTTGCGGCATGGAACGCATAAAGGCTGACCCAGCATTTAGGATTTATGACTTTCATAAAAAACAACAACGCTTCGTTGAAGCCACAACAGTGAGGTCGAAAGATGACTCCCCAAGAGTACTTGCAGCAGGTTCTTAAAGGACAAGAATTACCAGAGAATGGCCCGGAACGTAAACAGTTAAGTGCGCGCCGCGAAGCAGTAGAGGCAATCTTGCGAACCGCGTTTTCAGAGGGCAAACCCACCATCAGATACGGCGGATCTATTTCCAAAGGAACACTCATTCGGGAAAATTACGATCTTGATTTAATCTGCTATTTTCCTTCAGATAACGATGCGGCTGGGGCAACGTTGGAGCAAATTTACAATAATCTCAGAAAAACGCTAGAGCTGGAGTATTACGTTCTTCCTAAATCATCCGCGCTCCGTTTGAAGGACAAAAGTAACCCTTTGATTCATGAGGACTTTCACATTGACGTTGTACCGGGACGTTACATTGACGCGTCGAAGCAGGACGTCTTCATTTATCAAAATGGAGCTGACAAGAACTGGTTGAAAACCAATCTCGATGTGCATATCGCACACGTCAAAAACAGCGGGTTGATTGACGAAATCAAAATCGCAAAACTATGGAACGAACGGAAGCAACTCAGAATTAAAACGTTCGTGTTGGAGCTTCTGGTCATCAAGATTCTTAAGAGTACAAAACAGCAAAGTCTTGATAAAGCTCTTTTGTATTTCTGGGAAACGCTCAGAGACAAAGTCGGAACCGTTGCTGTCGAGGACCCCGCAAATCCTCAAGGAAACGATTTATCTGCTTACGTTACCGATTCCTTTAAGGCTCAGCTGTCAATGAATGCGCGGATGGCGCTGGAACAAATATCGAAATATGGATGGGAAAATCTTTTCGGCCCAGCTGTAACTTCTACTTCCCGGGAGCGGATACAGGTCATTCAATCCGCGCCGAGCGTTTTAAGAGCTAAGCCGTGGAGCCACTGAGTGAAGCGCTGGTTTTTAAAAAATCCTGCTTTGCTCAATCAAGTAAAGAATTCGGTTGCTAAAAACTATCCTGACTTGCGAATAGATGAGACTAGTGAGCGGATAATTTTGCGAGGCAGTTTTCCAGTGTCTGCGAATGGCACTGTTGTCGACCGATTTCAGATAGAAGTTGAGTTCCCCGACAATTATCCTGACGGTATTCCAACTGTTCGTGAAGTGGGCGGTAGAATACCTCACCACAGCGACAGACATGTTATAGTGAAAACAAAGTCCGCCTGTCTCTTTCTGAGGGAGGAAAGTTCTAAATATTATCCGCCCGGCACTACTATTCTCGATTTTCTCAGCGGTCCAGTGAACGATTATTTCTTATGGCAAACTGAGTTTGAATTGACTGGACAGCCGACAGTTAAAGCGCGGCAGCACGGCATTGATGGAATCATTGAATTTTACAAAGAAGAACTCGAGATTGAAGACCCGAAGGCCATTCTGAATTGCATTGATTATTTGAGAAAAGAAGCAAAAGGACATTGGCCTTGTTTCTGTGGTGGCGGGAAGAAGCTGCGCGAATGCCATATGGAAAAATTCGTAGCGTTAAGGATTAAAGTGTCGCTTAAAGTCGCAGAGCAATTCTTCGAAGATTTCGAAAAAGTTACAGCCCCAAAAAAGAAATCTCTATAAATTGATGTTTGTAACAGGGTTGCGCCTTCATGAGGCTGCCAATCTTAATGTCAGAGATATCGCTGGAAAGGCGCGGCTGGATATCATTGGCAAGCAAAGAGAAATCCCGTTATTTCGGGCCATCAGAGAAGAGATCGAAAAATTTCTTGTTTGGAAAGAAGTTAATGGAGAAACCATTGCATCTGACGCGTCGCTTTTTATTTTCTCGAGAGCGCCGCCGTCTTGGATGCAGAGCTATCCAGCATGATTTGGATAAATGTGAAATTAGCAGGTCTTGAAGGGAAGTACTCACCTAATGCACTGCGGCATACCGTCGGATTTGAATTAATGCGAAAAACAAAAAATATCCGTCAAGTTCAGGAATTCCTGGGGCATAGTTTTGTAACAACGACTCAGATTTACACCCATGTCACCAAGAAGGAATTGCAAGAATCCGCTGAACTTTTGACGATTCAACGGCTCATAAGCCTTGGGTTTTAGAAAACTACACAGCCAGAGAGCCTGAAAAATATCGGGTTCTCTGGTTTTTGTTTATCTGGTACAATCTGGCAAAAAATGGACATCAATTTATGACCGACAAATGGCTTACTATCGAGCAGATTGCTGATTATCTCCAGGTCTCTAAAGAGAAGGTCTACAAACTCTGCCAGCGAGGGCGCATGCCTGCCTCCAAAGTGGGAGGGCAATGGCGATTTGACATGAAAGAGGTTGATGCTTGGGTGAGAAAGCAACGACCAAACAAACAAAGGAAAAACTAACGCATGGCATTATCTCTTAATAAATCGAAGTTGGACAATCTTGCAAATGAGATTTGGAAATCTGCCGAAAGGCTGAGAGGGAAGTTTAAGCCCTACGAATATCAGAATGTTATTTTACCGATTATTGTCATTCGCCGCCTTGAATGCGTTCTTCTTAAATGGCGAGAGGAAAAAAAGGCTGAGATTCGCGCGAAGCAACCAAAGCGTACTGAAAAAGAGATTGATGCACTCGTAAAAAGCTTGGAACAAAATCCTCAACAAGCGCCTTTTTCAAACAAAACAAAATGGACTTTACATAAGGTTTATGAAGAAGACCACGCGCTCCTAGAAGAAAATTTTCGCGCTTACATAAATGGGTTTTCAAAGAATGTTGAAGACATTATTGATCACTTCAACTATCGAGCTACGATTAGTTTGATAGTCAAAAACAACCGATTGGCTCCGATCCTAAATCAATACAAAGAATTAGAACTCGGTCCTGATCAGCTCTCCAATTTGGAGATGGGGTATATTTACGAAGAATTACTCCGGCGATTTTCAGAACAAAGCGGTGAAGAGGCTGGGGAGCATTTTACTCCGCGTGAAGTGATCCGTTTGATGGTCGAATTGTTGGAAATTCCTATTCCTGAAAAACATATCTCTATATATGACCCCGCTTGTGGAACTGGCGGAATGCTTTCAGTGGCAAAGGAACACCTACTCGACCGCGCTAGAAATACTGCTGAGAAGGAACTCGTTGAGAAATTTCTTACTGTCCACGGACAAGAATTGTCGCCCACCAATTATGCAATTTGCCAGGCTGATTTGCTTATTAAGAGTGACCGGCAAGCTAAAGTCTTTCTTGGCAATTCGCTTATTCCGCATGACCCACGCAGCATGGAGCCGGGCGACCAACTTCCTGAACCTAAATTCCATTTTGATTTTATGCTTAGCAATCCTCCCTTTGGAGTTACTTGGGGCGGAAAAGATGGTTACGAAACTGAAGCGCGTAAGCTGGAGAAGACACGTTACCAAGCAGGCATGCCTCGCATCAACGATGGGGCCTTGCTATTTCTCCAAACAATGCTCGCCAAAATGCAATCAGCAGAAAAAGGCGGCAGCCGTATTGCGATTATTTTTAATGGCTCACCGCTTTCGAATGGGGATTGCGGTTCGGGTGAGAGTGAAATCCGCAGATGGATATTAGAGAACGATTGGCTTGATGCTATTGTTATGCTACCAGATCAACTTTTTTATAATACAGGTATCTTTACTTATATTTGGCTCCTCCGAAATAATAAGCCGTCGTCTCATAAGGGCCGTGTCATGTTGATAGATGCCCGTCAGCAGTTCGAGAAAGAACCAAAATCCTTTGGCAACAAACGCAATCGTATTACGGATGTGCACCGCGCTTGGATAGAAGATCAATATCGAAATGGATGGAGAAAAGAGTACGCAAATGATCAAGTTAAAATTTTTAAGTGTCTAGATTTTGCTTTTCACAAAGTTACTGTAGTCTTTTGGCAAACTGACACACATAACAAACCCTTAACCGTTTGTGAACGCTATGAAAAAGCATTTACTCCGGCCAATATCAAGAAAGAGCAAGATTTCTATGGCTGCGATCTTAGATTTAGAGTCGAAACCAAAGCAGGAGCCAAAGATAAGCGTGTAGAAATAACGTTTAAACCGACCGACGGTTCTAGGGCGAAAATCAAAGAAGCTCTTGGGGATCGACCTGACATTCTGTCTGTTAAATGGACACATCCGCTTTACGTGCAGGATGAAGAATACATTCCTCATGGCGAAAATATCGAAGCCTTCTTGAAGCAAGAGGTCGCAAAGCCAATTATTCGTTGGGATGATAATCCCCAGCTTGGGTATGAAATTCTTCCAAGAAAAGATTTTTATAAATATCAGCGACCTTTGCCCGCAAAGCATTTTCTCGAAGAATTCTGGAAGTTAGAAAAAATGGCTGAGCTAGAATTAGGTGGGCTCACTTAGATGGTAAAGAATTCACACACTCAGTACGCCCCGTGGTTAAGAGACATTCCAAAAGACTGGAGCGTGGATCGTCTGAAGGACATCATACCCAAGATTGTGGGTGGCGGCACTCCATCTAGTGCGGAGTCTGATTATTGGGAAGATGGTGACATAATTTGGGTGACGCCGACTGATTTCTCGAGTGAAGGCCTCGCGGTTGAAATCTGCGATTCTGAGCGCAAAATTACTCGCGCTGGCCTTGCAGCGTCATCAGCTAACTTGCTTCCAAAAGGAGCTGTAATCATGGCGAGTCGTGCAACAATTGGCTCTGTCCGAATAGCAGGAAGAGAACTAACTACAAATCAAGGATTTATCTCTTTTGTTTGTGACGAAAAGAAGCTGCATCATCGGTTTCTTTATTACGTTATAGTTGGGTATCTTGGAGATTACTTTGCTGAAACAGCGCCAGGAACCACATTTAACGAGATAAGTCGAGGAAAAGCAAAACAGGAACCAATAGGTTTTCCATCATTTAATGAACAGATGCTAATTGCAGATTATCTTGATTCAAGCTGTCAGGCTATTTCTCGTATTACTTCTCTAAATGAGATTTCCGCCAAATATAATCAAATTAAGGGCGTTCTCCATGACCAGTTGCAGGCAATCCTTTCCTATCGTAAAGCCCTTATTCATGAATGTGTAACAGGTAGACGGCGGGTTACTGACGTACAACTAAAGCGAGTATTAAGCAATGCCAGAGCGTAAAACACCTGAACTATCGTTTCAAAAGCATATTGCGGCCTTTTTGGTGCGCGAACATAAGTACGGCATACTTGAGCAGACTGAAATTACAGATACTGAAAATTTCATTGCCGAAGATCAGCTTTGGTCCTTCCTGAAAGTTACCCAGTCCGAAACTCTTAAGAAACTTGCCGAGGACTATGGAACCGATGCGCGAGACGAGATCGTTCGCGCGCTGCACAACGAATTACGACATACGCCTCTTTGGTTAATCCTGCGACAGGGACTGAAGGTTCGTGGCTTAGAGTTTAGGCTGTTTTATCCCAAACCACGATCTGCGGAAAGTGTAGCTACTAAGAAGTACGAAGAAAACCGGATTATGTTTCGCCCTCATTTTTACTTCGGTGACACGAACCAGGAAATTGATTTCGTGTTTTTTCTTAATGGATTACCTATTGTGGCGCTTGAGTTAAAACATGAAAAGAACCAGAATGTTCATGCCGCTGTGGCTCAATTTAATTGCCGAGATCGTAAGTGCGGAATTTTTCGACATCCCTTTCTCTATTTAGCGGCTGATACTAGTGACGTTATGGCTGCCACCGATCCTTGCCGCGAACAAAATTTCCGATGGCATAACACAGGATTAACAAATGCTCCCCAGACCAAAGGCGAATATCCTGTGGAGTTTCTTTACCGTGAAGTTCTTTCGAAAGAGCGGTTGCTTGAAGCACTGTCATTTTTTCTCATCCGAGTGCCTAAGCAAGAAGCAGAAGCAGATCGGCCCGAGCACCCAACTTTTACAATATACCCACGCTACCATCAAAGTCGTATGGTGCGTAAAGTGACCGATGATGCAATTTCTCATTTCTCGCAAAACGGAAATGTCGGAAGAAAATACCTCATCAATCATTCAGCAGGTAGCGGAAAGACCTTATCAATTTGCTGGCTCGCAGATCGTTTGCATAGTCTTTTTAAGCCCAGCACTAACGAAAAATTGGTAGATCTTATATTTGTCCTTACTGACAGGAAGACGCTTGATAAAAATATCAAAGATGATCTTGAGCATTTCACCCACCTTAAAGACATGATCGGTCTTGCAAAGAAAGCCGACGATTTACCGCTTTTTTTGAAGGAACGGAAACCAATCATTGTTACGACTCAACAAAAATTTGAGTGGGTGTTGGAAGAAATTCAAAAAAATGAAAATTTAAAAAAACTTCGTGTTGCATTTCTTATCGACGAAGCTCACCGATCCCAGGAAGGGAGAATGGCTGCTGCTATTCGGGTGCCCTTCCGCAGCGTAGAAGGAGCTGACGAAGAAACGCCTGAGGAAGATGAAGAAGAGAAAATTGCAAAAGTCATTCGTGAACATGATCTTAACCAAATGTTCGTTGCCTTCACAGCGACACCCGCGCCAGCGACGCTGGCTCTTTTTGGATTACCTTTTGATACCTATTCAGAGGAAGAGGCTATTGCCGAAGGATACATTGTAGATGTGGCAACCAGCATTATTTCCTACAAAACGCTATACAATTTGCATTGCCATGTGGTGCCAAATCCTGAAGAAGAAAAAATATATCCGGCTGGCGTAGTGGCAAAGGCATTAAAAAATGTCGCGTTCCAAGATGATGGTTTGATTCAGTATAAAGCAGAAGTTATGTTGCGTGTATTTGAGGAAGATGTGAAGCCTTTAATAGGAGGGCGTGCTAAGGCGATGATTGTCACAAGTTCTCGCATTGCTGGTTTGCGTTATTTTGAAATTATTAAAGAAAAATTAAGAGAGCGCGGAGCAAATTACAAAGTGCTTTATGCGTTCTCGGATTTTGTGCATCCCGTGACGAATGCTTCGATTAGTGAACACGCTGTGAATGGTCTTAAAGAAGGTGAGGCTATTGAGGACAGATACGAAGGGGATGACTATCGGTTGATGGTTGTAGCCAGCAAGTTTCAAACAGGATTCGATCAACCTTTGCTTGCTGGAATGTTTCTCGATAAGCCGGTTTTTGATCGCAATGCTGTACAGACACTTTCCCGTTTAAATCGTTGTTACGAGGGGAAACGAGATGTTGTCGTTGTGGATTTTACTAACAATGCCAAAGGTATCTTAAAAGCGTTTATAAAATACCGAAAAGGAAAACCTGTTGAGCCAAAAGAGCCGAATCAAAGAAACTGCATTAATCTCTATGAAGAAATCCTTGCGAAAGGCACTTTTACGCCAAAAGATGCTCAGAGTTTAGCTGCGCTTATAGCGACCGGTTCGGATGCAGAGCTACAATATAATGTTGCGACTTTGCGAACAAGATTTCATGCGGAAATTTCTGACCCTGAAGATAGGAAGATGTTTGTTTATCTGCTCGAACATTTTGTAAAAAGCTTCCACTTTTTGACATGTTTTTTTAGTTATCCTGTCCATATTAAACAATTCGTCCTATTTGCTGAATATATCGGTCCTCAGTTGATCAAGCAAGGTAGTGTTTCTGACTTGATGAAGCAGATTAGACAGACCGAAGTAATCAAAGCGGCTGTCCAGTTTCAAGGTGTGTTAAGCGCCAGCGGTACCATCAAAGAAAAATTAGTGAAAGGCACAAAGGGCGCCGCTCCGCCTATTAAAAAAATATCCGTGCAGGACATGATCGCGGCTATTCGCGCTAAGTTTGATATTTCTGATGAAGAAGCCCTTTATATTAAAGAAGTCACTGAGGAAAAGTCAGAAGATTCTGGTATCCGTTCTACCGTACAGGCTCATCGTGATGACCAGATATTTTTAGATGGTTCTTATCGTCTTCAGGTAAATGGCGATATTCAAGACACTTATACTGGCCGGGGGCGTTATGATGAACTTGCTGATCGGAAATACACTGATACTGGAGGAATCTTCGACATAATGGCCGTCACTGTAATTCAGCATCATTTGGAATTTGCAGTTGGTTAAAAAGACTTTTTAAATAATTAATAAGGAGACTGTATGGAAATCATATTTTTGATTATTGGAATTGGACTAGGTTTTGGATTGGGTTGGTTTTTCTCTACGAATCGAAAAAATGCAGAGATAGTGCGTTTGAATACGGATCTTGCGGTGAAAACGGAACAGCATAAAGGCCTTATGGACAAACTTGAGGTGCAAAAAACTCAGATCGATGTGATACAGCAAAACATGACGACAGAATTTGAAAATATTTCAAATCGAGTATTGAAAGCTCGGTCTAGTGAACTTGTGGATGAGATGAAGCCCCTCACTGATAAGATTGATGAATTTAGAAAGCGCGTAGATCAAGTTTCCAAGGAAGAAGGCGAGTCTTTGGCAGTTCTAAAGGAACAACTATCGAAACTTGACACTATGAATAAGCGATTGAGTGAAGACGCGAATAATCTTGCTCTAGCACTTAAAGGCGAAAGTAAAACCCAGGGTGATTGGGGCGAAGTTCAGCTGGAAACGATTCTAGATCATTCTGGATTGACTAAGAATGTGAACTATTTCGTACAAGAAAGTTTCTCTGCCGAGGATGGAAGTACTCTCAGGCCGGATTTTGTTATTAAACTTCCAGATGAAAGAAACCTAATTATTGATTCTAAGGTTTCGTTAACCGCTTATGCAGCCTATGCTCTGGCCAAAACTTATGAAGACAAGGTTAAATATGCGACCGCTCACTTGCTGAGTCTTCGTGCGCATATTAATGAACTCACAGAAAAAAAATATCAGGCTCTATACGGAATTAATGCACCAGATTACGTGCTAATGTTTGTTTCACCCGAAGCTGCCATGTCCCTCGCGACAACTCTAGGACTTCAAGAAGGCGCAGATGTCTTTCAAGAAGCTTTTCGAAAACATATAGTATTGGTGACTGGTTCAACATTGCTCGCGACTATGAAGACTGTCGAATATATGTGGAAGCAGGAGAATCAAAAAAAGAATGTTCTTGAAATTGCAAAATTAGGCGGACTTCTTTATGATCGATTCGTCGATTTTACAGAGATTCTGAGAGGTGTTGGGGATAAGCTCAAAAGCTTGCAAGACGGCTACGATGCCGCAATGCAGAAGATGTGTACTGGTTCGCGAAAAGGTGAAACTTTGATAGGCCGTGCAGATAAATTGAGGCAGTTGGGCGCAAAAGTTTCGAAGAAATTATCTCAGGAGCTTCTTGATCAAGCAGACGAAGAAGAGGGAAACGACAGACTCGTTACCGATACCTTGCAAAATTAGCAAGTTCGAGAAAGGTCAGTGTATGATGAATGATTTTCTGATCTCACAATTTCCCTCTTTAATGACATTGCAATGATTACTAATAAAAATTTTGTTCAACAAATAATATTTTTATCGAGGACGTTTCTTCTAACACTTTTAATTCCGCCACTTTTTTTAAATTCATTTACCGCTGAAGCAAAGCAGTCTGAAAATCACGTTAGCGCCGTCCTATATAAGGTTGAACGAGTTGTAGATGGAGACACTCTTAAACTTTCTAACGGTGAACGAGTGCGTTTAATTGGAATCGATACACCGGAATCTAAGGATAATGCAAAACTGCGAAAAGATTCAAAAAGAACAGGTCAAAATGCAAAAGAAATTATTGAAATGGGAAAGCGGGCCGCTGATTTCACTCGGAAGCTTGTGGAGGGAAAAGAAGTAAAACTTGAATTCGATGTAAGTCAGCGCGATAAGTACGGCAGACTTTTGGCTTATGTTTACTTGATGGATGGAACCTTTGTGAACGCAGAAATTATGAAACAGGGATTCGCACAAGTAATGACAATACCTCCAAACATAAAATATCAGGATCTGTTCCTGAAACTTCAAAAAGAGGCGAGAGAAAATAAAAGGGGGTTATGGAGGTAGGTTCGTTCTATATTGATCTAAATGTAATTGCTCATGAAACTCTTGGTTTTGGACGAATAAATAAAAAAGGTCTAAAGATAAATTCATAACTCTTGGTTTTTAACTTCTACAGCTGGAGGAAATTTACGTGAGTGAAGTACCCATTAACATTGAAGAACGCGTAAGAACCATCATTGTGGAACAATTAGGAGTTAAATCAGAAGATGTTGTTAATAAAGCTGATTTCGTTGATGACCTGGGAGCCGACTCTCTCGATACAGTCGAGCTAGTAATGGCTTTAGAGGAGGAGTTCGGTTTTGAGATAACTGACGAAGAAGCTGAAGGTATGAGAACAGTAGGGAATGTGGTCGAATATATCCAAGATAAGCTTAAAGGGCAGCAAAAGTAACATTTATACAAGATTTATCTATTTTGAAGAGACTTATTAATAATTTTTTTACCAAATCGTTTTTTTACACTCAAGAATTGTGTATATTAAGTGTAACTGAAAGAGTCAAATATGATTGAACGATCATGTGATCATTGCAGGGAAGCCGAATACGTTTTTGAGTATTGGCTTGAGAAGCTTCTCGAACAAAACGACATCCACATGACTAAAATTCCGCCAGAAATATTTAAGAAGATACCCATTGAATATCTCAAGTACTGCCATTGCAATACTCTTCTTTTTTTACTAAAGAAACACATTACCACGCCTTATTGTTTTGAATGTGAAGATACCACATGGCGTTTTACAGAGGAAGCCGAGCAAACCGGATACCGCTGGAAGAAAGTCATGGATTTATCCGTTTCCGAACTTATAGAACTTCCATGTGATTATTTTGAGCGTTGTCCTTGTGGCCAGGACGATCAAGGAAAGAAACCTCCTGAAAAACGTAAGGTCTTACAAACTCTCTCTGATCTGCTTAAAATTCCCCGGCTTGCTTTTAATCCATTTTTTTTGATTTCAATGCTAGCATTTTTTTAAATTCAAAAAATAAGTAATACAAAATGAATTTAACGAGGCACCCCTAAATGAAGTCATTTTTTAAAGGCATAGATTTTAATGTTCTTTTATTTAAAGGTTCCGCGGTTGGAATTTTTATTTTTTCAATGGTGTTCCTTATTTTTACGTTGAAATCATTTAATATTGCGGCCCCTCTAGGTTTTCTCATGGTTTGTCTGGCGGCCGTTGCCAATTTCGTTATTTTTAAAGAAATTGATCAAAAAACACGGCGGACAATTTATCAAATTATCATCTTGATAACTTGTTGCTCAATCGTCTTTTTCAGTATTTGTCTGGTGGGCTTAATAAGAGCACCAGGTCACCAGTTGTCTTAAAATTTGACTTCCATTTACCACCTCTCTCTAAGAACCGACGGGTGTTATTACTGGTAGTAGTCATAGCCAGGCAAACAAGATGTAGGGGGTCTACCTTACATCATTCTATTTTCCAATTGCTGAAGCTAGGAAACAGTGGTAATTTAATGAAACAAAATATACCTAAATATACCTAAAGTATCTATTTATAGCATGAAAATGGTCCATTCGAGCGAAATCGACGTAAAAAAACCGCGCTTAAAAGTCAAAGCGACCTCTATCGGTCCGGAAGAAATTTTAACAACAATGGACCTTCAGAAGTTTTTGAAAATTAATCATAAACGAACAATTTATGATTTGATTAAACAGGGAATGCCTGTCATTAAAGCGGGCCGGAATTTTAGATTTATTAAACAAGAGGTTCTAAATTTTTTGAGACGACGAACAAAAATGTTAAAACTCACTTCACCGGTACAAATTAAAAGATCGAAACATGCCTAGGATCTTGGTTATTGATGATGAAGAGCTCGTGATACAAACGGCAGAGAAAATTCTGCGGCGAGAAGGATACGATGTTGTCGCCGTAAAGACTGGGTATGACGCAGTCGAACAGATCAAGCAGTATAATTTTGATCTGATCATTACCGATGTGCGGATGCCGGATCTTAATGGCGTAGATACTCTTTCGAAGATCAGGGAGATCTTAAATCAGAAAGGGAATCCCAGAATACCTGAAATTTGCATGACAGGATATGCAGATGATGAAACTATTAGTAGGGCCAAGGCGCTAGGAGTTGCTGATTGGCTTGGTAAGCCATTTGAGTTAAAGGATTTTTTGGATCGGATTCAACGAATTCTTAAGCATCATAAAATGGAATATTTTAGTTATTCTCAAAAAGCTTTTGTTTATAAGTATATTGTTATGCTTTCTGACACCGATCAGTTCAAACACATGAGTTTTGCCAACTATCTTAAACTTATGTTCTTGGCAACAGATGCTTTGCTCGGACCTGCTTTAGATTCAGAGTTTCTTGCAGAGTCAAGACTGAGACTTAAAAATTCAAGAATGCAGTTTAAAAAACAAACAGTACCTGGAGACGGCGTCTTGGTTAAAGTCAATGCATCAGAAATAAATACATCAGCTTTTGCACTTCTTTATACATTCATGGTTGAAGGCACGGCGGAGTTGGTGGGCCTTGGTCGCCAAGTCTATGAATCAGTGAATCTCAAAACAGGACTGCCACAATCACTTTCAATAAAAATAGGGGAAATATTAGCTCCGATTGATGTAGATGAAAAGCAATTACTTTATAAATATTAGAGAGGATTAAATGACGGGAAACAAAGCTTTCATCTTTGATAAATTGGGTATTTTTTTTAAACATACCGATTATCAAGGCTTTCTTCATCCTTACAATTTTTTTGAGTGGATGAGCTATACACGAGAAGCATATTTTTCTCAGGTTTGCTCTGATTTTCACAATATATTAGAAAGTCCGATTAAAATGATGACCGCCAAAGTTGATGCTATGCTTTATGACGATGGATTTTTCGGAGATTCGATTGAGGCAAAACTTACTATTACAAAAATTAAGAAAGTTAGTTTTGATGTAATTATTAGATTCTTTAACAAAATGTCGACAAAATTGATTTGTGAGACAAGGCATACGCTGGTATTTGTAGATTCGAGGACAAATGCATTTACTACGATTCCGAAGGGTCTGGCTGACGCAATAGTAGAATACCAGGAACAAACGTACATTTAAGGTAAATAAAGGTTTGTCTCATCAATCAAATGGCTCGAAAAATTACTCTAATAAAGCTATTTGTAGTTACAGGGAATTTTCTGATTCCTGTCTATGCATTTTTTCTCTATTTTACCTGCCTTAAAACATTCCAAGGATTTCTTTTTTTTCTACTTTTCAGTGCCGCAATTATTGAGAGAGCATGGGAAACATTTAAAACTTCTCGAGAAAAACACAGGGATGAATTCCATGGGGATTGGACCTTAGCGGCAGTCACGACGGCGTATATCGGCCTGTTTTTCGCTTTTATAACTGAGTTTTACCTTTTTGTGAAATCAGCCGATATGTTTATTACATCCGTAGGCTTTTTATTTTTAGGGATATCGCTGAGAATGCGGTTTTGGGGAATGACAGCATTGGGTAAACAATGGGCTGTGCATGCAGTGGGTGCGCAGAAGATTAGAAAGGTACGTCTGATAAAGATTGGTCCATATCGTTATGTTCGGCACCCAATTTATCTCGGAATCATACTTGAATGTATTGCATTCCCGATCATAGCTAATACTCCTTACTCATTTTTAATAGCATTGGCTATTTGTGTTCCACTTGTTGTTATTCGTGCCCGAACTGAGGAAAAAGCTTCTATGCGTAGATTTGGAGAAAAATATTCTAAATATAAACAAGAAGTAGGCATGTTCTTTCCAACGCAAATTTTCCATAGATGACAATTCTACCTTCGCACCATTATCAATTTTCCGCTTTACTTACCGCATTGGCTAGCTTGTCGCTCGTAGTTCTTGTTTATCGTAAAGGTGTTAATCAGCGCTTAAAACGACAATTCGTTTTTTATTATGCCTCTCTGTTCGTCTGGTCGTTAAGCGTTTTTGTTTGTACGTCGGTCTATGATTATCGGATTTCTTATTTCTTTAATCAATCGACACATGCTGCTGCGATAATGATTCCGGTTTTCTTTCTTCACTTTACTTTGGTATATCTGGGTAGATTGAAAAATATGATCGAAAAAGTTGTTCTCCTATTTTTTTATTTAAGTGCATTGTTTTTCGAACTTGTTGTGATCTTTTTCAGCGATCTATTTTTTAGCGGTATTGAACCTAAATTATCGTTTCCGCTTTTTCCAACAGCAGGAGTTTTATATACACCTTGGGTTGCGACTTTCACGGCTGCTGTCATGATTGCGCATCTTATTTTATTTTTAGAACTACTATCCTCAAAGGGGGTACGTAAAAAGCAAATCGCTTTTTTTTTGATAGCTAATCTTCTGGGTTACACAGGAGGCATTGGTTGTTTCCTTCCAGTTTATAATATCCCCTATTTTCCATTTCCATATGGTCCTTACGGCGTGCTTTTATTAAGTCTTGTATCCGGTTACACAATTTTGAAACATCGGTTTATTGATTTAGAAATTTTGATTAAAAAAACAATTATTTTTGGCACTCTTTTCGCCGCTATATTCGCTATTTTTTCATTTCTTTTATTGATTTTTCAAGGTTTCTTATCTCATTACATGAGCTCAAATCCTTTTTTGCAAACCGCAGTGAGTATTTTGGTAATAGTACTTATTTATGATCCTCTCAGAAAGTTATTGATTGATGTGACGGATCGCTATCTTTTTCAGAAGAGATACGATTACAAAAAGCTCCTTAAAGATGCTGCAGCAGGAATCTCTCAGATTAAAAGTTTGAATCAACTTTTGAGTCTTGTCATTCACTTTATTACTATGCGAGTGCGTGTAAGGAATGCTTCGATCTTAGTTCATGATGAAGGAAATAATTATTTTAAACTTGCTTATTACCGCGGTTATTCTAAATCAGGCTGGCTAAAAGCCGGTCACATTTTTAATGAAGACGATTTCCTGATTCAATATTTAAATCAAGAACGGACGTCCCTTGATATTGATCGATTGAAGGAAATGTTGGAGAGGGATCAGTCTAAAGAACAAAAGCGAGATCAAAATAACCGTTATAACTATAAAGCCATAAAAAATAGAATGGATGAGCTTCAGGCGGCGTGTTGTGTTCCGAGTTTTCTCGGCAATAAGCTTCTAGGAATTCTTGTGCTGGGTGAAAAAAAATCTGGTGATTATTATTCAGACGAAGATTTAGCAGTTCTTTTTACAATAGCACAAGAATCGGCTATTGCCATAGAAAATGCACGTCTTTATGACGAAGCAATTCACAGATCAGAGCAGCTTGAAATCAAATCAAATGAACTTCAGGCCAAATCAGATGAACTTTTAGGAAAAACTGTTGAACTTGGTCGAAAGAATGTTGAACTGGAATATAAAAAAGAGGAACTACAGGCAAAATCTAACCAACTACAATCTAAAACCGATGAGCTTGAGGCCATCAACAAGAAAATGGAGGAGACACAAAGCGAACTTCTTCGAGCTCTTAACGAAACTGAACTAACTAACAAACGTCTGAAAGAGACTCAAACCCAACTCTTACAGGAAAAGAAGAGAGCGCTTCTTGCTGGTATCAGCGCTGCCGTAGGTCATGAAATCAGAAATCCTCTAACTCCCATGATAGGGCATACCTATTTTTTGATTAAACGAATTGAGGAGGCCCAGAAGCTTTATTATGAATCACTCGCTGTAAAATTGACGGAACCTGAAAGACAGCGCTTTCTCAGTACTTTCAGTGAGCTACATAGCCGCTTTTCGGCCATGCAAAAACTTGAAGACCGTATTAAAGGTATCGTGAGCACATTGATCAACTTGGTCAAGGAACGCACGGGCAAAAAAGAAGAGGTTCAGCTATATCTAGTTATTCAAGCTGCTCTAGAAGAAGTTCGCTTTCAAACTTACTGGGAGTCATTGACAATTCCAGAGATAATCGTTGATATTCCCCCAGATCTTCCATTTATTAGTGGCATTACGCAGGATCTGCAGGGTGTGTTCGTGAATCTGATTATCAATTCTTTGCATGCGCTCGAAAATAAGATGAATAAAGAGATTAAAATCCAAGGTCAATTAGATGAAAATAATCCAAAAATCATAAAAATTGATTTTTCAGATAATGGATCCGGCATTCCTAAAGAACTACAGGAGAAAATATTCGAGCACGGCTTTACCACAAAAGGCGAGAAGGGAACAGGGATAGGACTTTTCTACTGCAAAGATAATATTGAGCGGATTCATGAAGGTTCTCTAAACGTAAGGAGTGAACCTGGCGTTGGCACATGCTTCACAATACGATTACCAATTTATGATGGCCCCAGCAAAACAAGCGGAGGGCTAGCAGATTATGGCAACACTGCTCATCGTTGATGATGAGGTGGATATTTGTGAAATCGTTGAAGATACATTCAAACAAGAAAAAGGTTTTGTCGTTCTTAAGGCATTTAATGGGCCAGACGGGGTTGATTTAGCCAAGGCACATCATCCAGATGTAATTTTACTCGACATAAAGCTCTACGGTTTTATGGATGGGATAGAAGTGCTCGGCGAAATTAAACGATATCTCCCTAAATGCAAGGTGATTATTATTACGGGATTCTCTGACAACGTGACTGAAAATGAGACTAAGAATTTGGGGGCTTTTAGCTATCTTGAAAAACCTTTTAATCCACCTCAGATAGTAGAAATTGTGAAGGAAGCGTTACAGAAAAAATGGAGCGAAGAAAGTGGTTAACCAAAAAATCGCAATTATCGTTGATGACGAAATAGAAGTTGTCAACATTCTGAAAGAATTACTTCAAAACGAACTTCATTATCTGGTCTTGACCGCAACCGATCCGCAAGTTGCTGTTGATTTAGCCAAGAGATATTTATTTGATCTTCTAATTTTGGACCTTCATATGCCAAAATTAGATGGATTCCAGGTCTTGGATATTGTGCGTACGAAACAACCTGAGGTAAAAGTAATTATCATTACAGGGCTCCTTCAGCGATATGAAGAGAAACTGAAACGGGTTCAAGTTGATAAGATTGTCGAAAAACCAATTGATTTTAACGAATTTAAAACAGATGTAATTTCAATTGCTGGTTCTGTTGAGACTGAAAGAACCCTAACTAAACTGGTTCCAAAAGCAAAAATTTTGCTTGTGGATGATGAGAAAGAACAATGCGAATATCTTAAGGAATTTATTCTTGGAGATAAGCCAAATTATTATGAAGTTGAAATTGCTGAAACGGCTAAAGAAGCTTTTGAGCTAAATAATGAATTCGCACCAGACCTTGTTTTATTTGATATTAAAATGCCTAATATGAGAGGCGACGTAATGATGGAGCAGATTAAAGCCGGTGAGGGACACAAGCCAAAACTGTTCATAGCTCTGTCAGCTATTGCCCTCACTGAAACAATCGAACGTCTAAAAGAAGCAGGCTGTCCTTATATTACAAAACCTTTCCGGATCGAAGAACTCTTAGAATTGATTCGGGATAAATGCCTTGAATTAAACCTGGTTAATTATCCTAGTGAATCGGCGGCCGAGTAGCAAGAAATAGCCGCGCTTCAACTGTATCCAGATTTTTAAACCGGTGTGGAATACTACCGTCAAAATACGCTGATTCATTTGAGTGAAGTTTCCTAATTTTCCCACCATGTACGATCTCGAGCGTTCCTTGTTCAAGATAAATCCCAATCATTGAATTATCCTGAAACTTCCAGCGCTTAAGCTCTTTTAGAGGTTTAATCGTCATCAAGCCAAAGAAAAAGTCACGCCGGCTCGTTCCAGGTGGACTAAGCGACTGGATAGAAAAGCCGTGCTGGCTGTATTCAATATAGCCTCGTTGACCAAAACCGGTTTTAAAGAATGCGTTTGGATTTTCCCCCATTGCACGGACCGAAAGTTCAGGAAAAGTGATTTTTAAAGCTTCTGCGATTCGAATTAGCTTATCAGATGGCGGATTCTTTATTTTTCCAGAAATTAGGTTTGAAAGATAAGGCACACTTAGCTTGGTACATTCGGAAAGCCATCCAACTGATAGGGGTTTCTCTGCTTCTGTTTTTTCAGAAAGGAGGGCTTTTATGGCCAGATCCCATCTGGCTGTTTTTACATGTTTGAAGTCCTTAAACTGCTCGCTAAAGCCTTGTTTTAATTCGTCGTACATTTTGTCGTTTAAGCTCCTTTCCGGTCTTGCCTAATAACTTATTTTAAATAATGATTATGTAATTATCAGTATATTAAAAAGGATATCACACGGAAAATTGTTAGTCAAATTTAAGTATTTGTAATTCAAAATAACCTTTATCTACTTCATTGACATTCCCGTTGCTACCAGGTACTTCAATAATAGATTCACAAAGGTTATAAAAAAATATAACAAAGAGGGCATAGAAATGATACGAAGAAAACAAAGTATTAAAAAGTTGAGTTTTAAGATCAAAGCTTGCCGCAGATGGTTAAAGCTTTATATGAAAAGGGTAAGACAAACCGAGTGTGAACTCGGAGGGGTTCTCTTCCCGTGCTAGCGAGGTGATTGATATGGAAAAAACAACTACTAGAAAACTTACTGAATTTGAAGCACTTGCATTATTTAAAGGCTGGTTCAACAACAAAATGATGATTTTACTAGCTATGAGTCAATATCCAAATTTGAGAAAAAGAGGCTCTAATACCGACAAGCAAATTATTTTCCTGGACGATATCGAACATCATTACTTAAGAGAGAGAAAACATCAAAAGCAATATATCAACGCAATCAGATGGCTTAAAGCATTCTTCCGTATTTATCCTATTCGAATAACAAGTGATCGACGAAAGAAAGCTTATGAAATGACTGAGAAGATTTATGAAAATTTTGGTTTTAATTTAAATTGGAAAGTGTGCACTTCTCTTTCTCAACGTAAAGGACAGAGAAGATGATGAGGCGATCTTTGGTTGAGGGTCATTTTCCGGGCGGAATTTGAGCCCTTAACCATCGCCTCAGAATAAAGATTATAGTAATCATGTAGTTATTAAAAAAATTCCGCCCAATAAATTCCGCCCAAGGAAGCGCAATCCTCAATTTGGGGATAATTTAAAACGCTTTCTTTAATCGGTTCAATCATGAACAGGACGGAATTGAATTTTGGAAAAGTTCAAACTAATTTATCTTGGGATATCTTTTCCCGAAAGAACTATTGGATCAGAAGAGCTGTTGCACTCATTCTTATCTTTACCTTTACTTCTTTAGAGATTCTTCCACAAGGCTGGTCTCAGACCATTGCGCCAGCAGTTGATCTACAAAATCAAGCCCCTGAAAAAGCGCCTTCTGAAGTAGCAAGCGAGCTCGTTCCTCAGGCGCAGCAGCCTCAAGATTCAATTAATTTTCTTCAAAACGATTCTCCGCTCGGAGCTCCCACCTCCAATGAACATAATGAAACGGTTAAAAATGTTAAAGAGGAAGTTAAGCCTTTAGAAGCAAATCAACCTTATGAGTATGAGCGTTACGATTTTGAAGACGCTATTGAGTTATTAAGACCTGAATATGCTTCAGCTGTCATCGTTAAGAATTTGAAAGAAGAAGATTTGAAAACTCTTCTCAATCTGCCGCTTGAGACCGGAATTTTGGTTTTAAATGGTGAAATCGTTCTTTTTACCTCTGGAAGTAAAGACGAGATCGGTGTACTTCCTGCGGTAAAGGCGCTTGTCGAAAAAGCAACTTTCATGTCTCACACTCATCCGACCGCCTTTTCTGAAGAAGGCCCCACAAGTACAGACTTAGAAGAAGCTGTTCTTGCACCGGGCGAGGAATATGTGGTTTCCCATAAAGGAGTCTACGCTTATAACCACGACGGAATCTTATTTGATGGCGAACCCAACTCATACGATTGGTATCTGGATCGATTAAATGAGGCGCTTCGTTCTTCCAAAAAGGAAAGTAACCAGGTTGAGGCGAGAACTAATCTAAATCAATTCATCGTAGAACAAGACCGTTATAATCAAGCCACAGAAGAAGAAAAAGAAATTCTCCGTAGAGGCGGAACGTGGACTTATAACTCAAGTGTATCGACTCAATATCTTAAAAACATTTCCGGGACAACTTATCCTTCAAAAGTTGCAAGTTCAAGTGCCGGGACGACATTTACTTATAATTCAACCACAAGCCAATATAATCTCGGCTACAGCGTTCCCAATGCGAGTGATCTTTCAGGCCTCAGTATTTCTTTTGATAATCCAGCAACTACTACGACCGTTGAGACTAAAAACCTTTCCACTTACAACTACATTATATTGGGTCTAATAGGGCCGAACGCAACTGTACGAATGGATGTTAGTGATATTAACGGCGTCCGGGATTCTTTTACTCTTACTGATATATCAAGTACGACCGAGCGTTTCTGGCAGATCAATGTTTCAGCCATTGCCTCAGTCGATAAAACAAAAATCAAATCCATCGATTTTTATGTTTATCAAGCTAACACGACCTCAACCACCCGAACGGGAACCCTTTCGATTGATTTAGATGAAT